>Ga0075116_10001381_pt1 | contig 11097 bp, 21 predicted proteins | sample AntAceMetag02UKC_FD_69786 | JGI IMG/M metagenome (GOLD analysis project Ga0075116, IMG submission 69786) | Saline lake microbial communities from Ace Lake, Antarctica- Antarctic Ace Lake Metagenome 02UKC | ecosystem: Environmental > Aquatic > Non-marine Saline and Alkaline > Saline | place...
TTCGTCGATTGCTTCCCCGTGAAAATTGCAGGATTGTACATCCTCAACCTCTCCTGCAAAATATCATGCACGTCATGATGCCATGCGTACACCAACGGCCTTTCCCCCGCCTCTAACAAGCTCGCCACAAACTCAGCTACATATCTTGCCTTTGCCACCCCAGTTGCCTTGCGAGACTCACGTTCAATATCCCGCGCCAGCCTCCCCTTCATATGGAATCCCGCCGAATCATATTCCCTTACCTTGCTCCTAGTCGCACTAATCAGACTGTCATACAACGACTCATCATGAGCAAGATCTTCAATGTTTCTTACGACCATTGGCACATCAATGCCTACCTCTGGATCAGAAAAGCGCCTCCTGAGCATCAACCCCTCTCGCGACAGATGCCCGTTAAGCGCCTTCGGATCCGAGACTATCTTCTCCCCATACCCTGCACACCACTCCCGCGTAAACGCCTCCTCAGACCCCAAGCAATGGAAGTCTATCGCGTTCATCACCGACCATATCTCTTTGCCGTAGCCAAAAACGGGAGTTCCACTTAGGCCATAAACATTGTTTGCATTTGAAGAGAATAATGACGCAGCAGAGTACTTCCCCGTTCCCGTATGACGCAATTCCTGTACCTCATCAAACAACACCGTCTTAAACCCTTGCCTCAAGATTTCCTTCTGCCACCACGCCAACAACCCGTAGTGAATAATAGCAAACGGAGTCCCCGGAATTTTCGTTGCCGTCCTACTCGTTAATATTGGTGCAAGAGCTTCCCCGCGCTTTGTCGCCAATTCAAACGGCTTCATGTCCCGTTGCCCCTTTAGCCCCGGAAGATCAAACAGCATCCCCACCATACGCTGCCACTGCTTCTGCACATGCGCCTGACACACGATCAATACAGGATATTCACCAGCAGTAGCCGCCGCTGCTAAACCACTCCATGTTTTCCCTAACCCCATCCCGTCAGATAGCAAACACCGCTGATTGACCGTCATGAACGTTACAGCACTCTCCTGATATGGATACAACTTGCCAAGGAAATCAGACGGTGGAGTAGTCCTCGTTCGGTCACTACCAGAAACACGCCTGTTGATCTGATCTATCGCCCGCTGCCTCTCCCCATCCAACATCCCCTTGCACTGATCTACGTTGACAGGAAACCTCAACAGCAACCAATTCAGATCCGAGATCTCTCTCCTTGTGCAATTGAATTCCAGATGGCCACCCCCGCCCCTTGTTACCTTGGCCCCCGGAAAGATCCTCTTCGCGTACTCCAGCAATAACGGCTCTCCACTGATCCGAAAGACATGATCCTTCTCTACATAGATCAGCTTGCCATATATATGACCACCGTAACTAGGCTCTTTGAGAAAATCTGGAATCATTCTTATACTCTTCCCACATCCTACTCTTAAATTATTCCTTATAATTTGATCATAACGGTAGAACCTCCTGAAAAAGTCTCTTCGCCGCGATCTCACAATATTTCTCTTCGATCTCAATCCCGATGGCGCGGCGTCCAAGTTCCTTCGCCGCCACAAGAGTTGTGCCGGAACCGGCGACTGGGTCGAGGATGGTTTCGGCAGACTTTGACCACGAGTGGCAGAGGCACCACTTCATTAAATCAAGCGGCTTCTGAGTTGGGTGCTTGCTGTTTGTGTCGCGCCTGTTGCCATCCCATACGCGGACAATATTATCTGCGTTTGTCCAAGCTAGCTCAGCCTCTGCAAGAGTGAATCCCCTCTCAGGCTTCGACCACACCAGCCAACACCTAGACGGCTCTAGGCCGAAATAGTTTCCTCCCCAAATGACAGAAACTCTCGCCTTGTCGATGCATTCCATCAGCAACTCTTGCGTTGGAGGATTTCCGTCCCATGCGTTGCGCTCAGGAGCAACGCTCGCAGTGTTGCTCCATCCGCTCCCCCTCCCGCCTTTCCATTTGTCGGCTATCCCATATGGCGGGTCGGTCAACACCAAATCCACCTTGCCCAACGTCGGCAGGATTTCCCTACAATCGCCGTGGTATATGGTGATCCCGGCGTGCTCATAGTACGGTGTCATTTTGTCTCTCCAATATGCGAACTGGAGTTCGCTTTACAACAAGTTCAATTGCTCAACTTCATCGTCCGCGCTTTTTGCGCGTTTCCTCGCTATCTCAACATATTCATCACTCTGCTCAATACCAATCACGTCAACCCCCTCTTTTATCGCAGCAACAATGGTAGATCCAGATCCACAAAACGGATCAAGCACAACCCCACCCGGAGGTGTTACAAGCCTAATCAAATATTTCAGCAGCCTGACTGGTTTTACGGTAGGATGAATATTATCAACAGTTCCCCCACATGTGCGCTCTGATTTGTTAGCTTTAGAGCAATAAAAAAACCGCGATGCTCCGGTCGCTATGTCAGCATGACTAATCATTGCAGTTCCAACAGGTCTGCTTTCTGCGCCATATGCCGCGCTAGTATTTCCATTTCTTTCTTTTCCACTGCTCCTTGAGACAGATGAATTGCCAGACTTACACGGCCCGCTCTGCTCGTCTAATAGCTTTACCGGACAATCAGGATGACACTTCCAATCTTCTACTGTTTCCATTCCGTCCTCATCTACATGAGAAACAGTAATTTTCGCAGCCATATGACAATATGGATTATCTGTTTTTCTACTTCCTTTTCCAACGCTTGATGGCTTACAACTACTCCCTTTTACCCTCTTCTCACCTACACACTCGCACTCTTCGTGATGAACAAACATCACGTTTGCAGGAAATCGGCCCTTGGTGGTATCAAGCGGTTTTGCGGAACTATCTGGCCCATTCTGGCCACGCGATGTCTGCACAGGATCTCTACCCCGCATCTGACCACTTCCGGGGGTATTGCATCGCGCCATCGCCTCAGCATCTTCTGGAGATGTCCCAATCCTGCATTTATCAATGTTCAAACCGCCTGTCCCATGCTTCAGCACATTTTTCGCGACAGTCTTTTCACTCAATGGCTTACGGAACATCAATATTGGTTCGTGTGCCGGTTTAATGGCTGTACCATAGCCGTCAAATTTCTTTGCGTCATCAGTAGCTGGAGCAGTGATGTCACTACAATGCCCAGATACAATATCCCCGTGAAAACCAGCAGACACGCCCTTTGATTTTGCACGACCGGAAACATTCGACATGTTCCCCACTACCTCACGCTTTACTCCAGCGTCCTGATCGATTTTTTTTGAAATATTCATACCTTTGGGGAGGCCATTTCCATAAATCCAACTAATATTTCCAAAATATGAGATCTCATCCCTCAACTCTGCACCAGCAAGCCTGATAGATATACCCATTAGATCTTGAGTTCTTGTCCCCGCAAAAACCAGCAAATGACCTCCCGGCTTTAATACCCTCAACGCTTCCTTCCATACAACAGGAGATGGAACCGACTTGTCCCAATCTTTGCTCATAAACCCACCAGAACCAACATGCTCATCGCCACTATCGCCGTCCATCCAAGACTTTAACAAAGCACTAACGTCCTTTACCTTGCCCAATCCATAAGGAGGATCCGTAACAATAGCATCAACAGATTCATCGTCCATCTTTGACATCTCTGCCAAACAATCGCCAGATATGATTTTCCATTTATTATTTGTAGTCAACTTGCAACACCCTCCCGCGAACTCCAGTTCGTCTACGTCGATAGACCCCAGTTTTTCGACAATGCAACATACTCAATAGGCTTTCCATGCGCCTCAACAATGTGATGTATCAACCCTCGCTCGCTTACCAACACAACAGCAGTTACCATATCACCACTAGCATATCTCTCAACTTGTCTCGCAACAGTGCGAGTATTCGGCTTCCCCTTCTTGACCTCTATAGCAATTCCACCCTCAACAAGCAAGTCTACCCTGCTCCTTGGTGCAACAACTACCTCCTGCTCATATGGTATTTCCACAAGATCCAACGACTTCTTAATAGCATCAACAACGTCAGACTCCAACCTTACAGGAGGAAGCCTCACCGTCCTTACAGCACCAATGACATTGTTTAATAGGACAGCATCAAATTCCATGTCTCATGTTACTTTCCCCTAACAACAGTTTTTATTCCTGTTGCAACAACAATACACCTCACAGACCACATCGCCCCCGCTGCTCCTCCAAGTTCATATATTGGATCTGCCACCGCCTTGTACAACCCATTCCCATTGTTGTCGCATACCTGATCTCCATCATGCTCAAATACCTCAAAACTGTCCCCATTGACAAGCTCCTGAAGAAGCCGATCATCGCGCAATATCTCCCCGTCAGATTCACTGTCAACCAACACAGTCATCGTCCTGCACCCACATGGCCAAACATCCCCACTCTTCTTTGCGTTAATTCTAGACCGAATAGCAAACTCATTACGCGTCTTTTCTGACAACCGCACCTTCTCATTTTGACTGCTCCCACGGATAAATCCTTGGGATTCATGGCGTCTCCACCACGCTTTCCTGCTTCATCGAGTCGAGCCTTAACGCTTTCCCGCGCTTCGGTCTTACCGTCTCTCCACAGGCTAACACCGTATGCCCTACGGCTAATATGTTCCTCGCCGCATTCACATCACGATCATGCTTCACCTTGCACACCGGACACACCCACTCCCGTATCTCCAATGGCAACTTCTCAACCACATGACCACAATCAAAACACGTCTTCGTAGATGGATACCACCTGTCATTGACAACCAACTCCCTACCGTACCAATCGCATTTGTACTCAAGAAATTGCTTCATCATCGTCCAACTGGCATCTGATATCGACCTCGCCAATTTGCGATTCTGCTGCATCCCTCGCACATTCAAGTCCTCAACCGCTATCACTTGATTCTCGTGAACAAGTCGAGTCGTCAATTTATGCAACTGATCCCTTCTCCTGTCAGCTATCCTTGCGTATATCCGCGCTACTTTGATCCTCGCCTTTCTCCTGTTCGCACTCCCCTTCTGCTTCTTTGCTAAACGCTGCTGTGCCTTCTTCAACCGCACATGATCAGTCCTCGCATGTCTATGATTCGTTATCTTCTCCCCAGTAGATAACGTTACAAGCGACGTCAACCCCATATCCAATCCAACCTCACTATCCACCTTCGGCAAATGCCTAATACTAGGATCTTCACATACAAATGAAATGAACCACCTATTATCTGGCGTTAATGAAACAGTACAAGACGTTGGACTAACACCTTCAGGTAACGGCCTGCTCCAAACAACATTCAACGGATCAGCCGTCTTTGCAATCCAAACATTCCCATCCTTGATCCTAAATCCAGTTGAAACAAACCGCACACTTCCACCAGACTTCTTGCTCTTAAATCTTGGGTACTTTGATCTCTTCTTGAAGAAATTGGAGTACGCAACATCCAAATTCCTCAACGACTGTTGAAGCGCAACAGAAGATACCTCACCCAACCACTCCGTCTCTGGATCCTTTTTCCACTGCGTCAAAAGACCACTCACCTCAGAAAATGACATCGATTTCTTACTATCAGTCCATGCCTTGGACTTTAACTCCAACGCCCTGTTATGAACGTAACGACAACATCCCACCGTCTTGCGCAACAGCAACTCCTGATCCTCAGTAGGATAAAACCTATATTTGAAACCATGTATCATTGTTTATAACATAGCACTCTCTGCGTTAATGTGCAAGGCCTTTGCCGATCTTTTATTCGCTTTCATCCCACGGCTAAAGCACGTGGGTTTTCTCGCGAACATCCAAAATAAGAACTAATATCGGCGTAACAATACATGCCACAACCACATGCACATCCTACATTGGCAAATTTGCCAGAAGGATATCCTACCAAACGACTTCCAATGTTCTGCAATTCAATTACCTTTGAACGATCTTCCATCTTCAATAACCTAAATATACTTCCCTATGTGCGCACAACATATTCATCACAAATCCCCGTGATGTTCACATGGTGCTCATCATCCCACTTCCAATATTCAACATCGTCGTCGATCACAAGGTCCAACCTAGGCTGCTTCGTCCCGTCTATTACGCAGTGGTGATCATACCCGTGTCTGGTTGTGCAGAACGTACAAGTACCGCAGCACTCTTGATCTCTTCGACTCTTAGGAACGCCCATCATTATCCTCGCCCATCCTCTTTCCCAGATCTAATGCTTCGCGAAAAACAATAACTCTCCTCTTTAACATCTTCAAGACCTTCAAAATCAACAGCATCAACATTGCTAGGATAACCGGGATGGCTGTATGGTCCGGGCTTACAATCCACAACACCATTATTCCCATGAGCAACATCATGCATGAGTTTCACCTCTTCTCTCAGTCCAACTATTATTTCCTGCGAGCGCTCATCGCCCTCTTTGCGCATCTGCTTTTCTTTTTTCAGCAACCCCCGCAATCTCTCAAACGCTTCCGGCTTACCCTGATACTCAGCAATATCATCTTCAAGCTGCCTGATACGAATACGCTTGTTACTATCACTGTATTGCAAATTGTCAACTAATTCGCGAGAAGCATATACCACCTTCTTAGCCTCCTCAACAGCCTTCTCATCATCTCCTATCTCAGCCTGCTTATGTCCACCATCTCCAAAGAGAACAGCCAGCAATTCACCAAGACAATGACTTGTCTGCTCATGCTTTCTGTCAATATCTATCAGCCGCCTTACCCTTTCAGTTGCAAAATCAAGAGCCTTCCTCCCCGCGCCAAGATCCTTTCGCCAGTCTTCGTCATCATGGAAAATGACAAATAACAGGTTCTCAAAAAGAAGCTGGCCCTCTTTTATTAAAGACATTATTCACCACTTTCCTTGCTGTCTGCTGTTCCCATATCTCTATCAAGGGCAAATTTTGCAGCACTAGATTGCAACCACTCGCTGGCAAATTTCAAATTGAATTGCAATGCTTGATACCTAGCCCACCATCGATCACGATTGGCACGCAACCGATTAGCGTCTTCAAACAAATGATCCCCACAAATAGTACAAACCGTCATTACTTCCCTCCATTACATATTCTATACAGTCCAATAAATATCTTCTCCAGCAATCCCTGCGTATGACCTACATGCCAGCCATTGCAAAACTGACAACGATATGCTTCCAATGGACCTACACCCTTTTCTGCCATCTTTGTTACAGCACGCCTTGCTGATTGCTTGTGCTTATATCGCACTTTCCTCTCGCAAGAATGCTCGCTGATCTCTTTGCGGGTTGGACCCGTTACTTCAAATTCAAAAAACTTACTCATGATTATTCCTTCTGTTTTCCAGCATTGACAGTAGCATTAAATCCTTCCGGCAACGTAGCAAACGAATGCTGATCCCCGTCCAACTCCCACCAGACGATAAATTTATTGAGCGCCGCGTCAAACGACTCCAGCATCGGGTATTCATGAACGGTTCTACACTTCAGCCGGTACTTCAGCTCGTCAATAACATTCACCAGAGCCTCCGGTGAATCAATATTACGCATGCTCATGGCCATTCCTTTGAACAATTCCCTTTAAGAATCGAATGAAGATCTCCAGCCTGTTCAGGCAAAATACTATTATACCAACCATCACCATCTACAAGATGTTTATCAAACCAATCCTGTACTGCTGTTACAATAGCTTCTGCCTTTTCAGCGCGATCTTTTAAAACAATAATCCCTGCCTGAAGCTGTTCTTCTTCCGTAATATTTCTGGCCCAACCAAGCTCATCCCTCTCTGCATCTGACTTGCAACACAGGCATTCACCTGATAACCCAGAACAATCGTGTTTCGTACATACAAAGCCGCTCACTTCGTCACCATCCTTGCTTTTCAAAACTCACCTATACTATCTTCTATCTTGCGTATCATATCTACAACAATTTCAATCCCACGCTTTGCATCTATTTCAGGATCCCCAGTCTGAGCATGTCCACCATCCCTATCGATGCAAGCCATTAATTCACCAAACAATCTCTTGTATTGTTGCAGATCTCTGACCTCATCCCTAGTGACAAAGAGTTCGTAACGATCACAAATCGATGCCCCGTCACTTCCACAACTAATGACATGATGCTTGCATGTCTTGCACAGGTTGTTCATCTTACTTCACCTCTTCCACTTGCTCTTTTTCGCGGCATATCCCACACAGATCATATTTAACCACGTCGTGATAATTCATTGGTGCATTGAATTTATACCAGCGCATTCCGCATGACTGACATTTCTTGTTTGCAGAACGATGTATTAATCCTTTTACTACACGCGCTATACACTCGGTTACAAAGCCCAACAATCCCATTACTCCGCCGCCTCTCCTTCGCCTTCCAGCCTCTCCAATACACCCATGGCCCATTCCTTTGCTTCTTTGCTCAAAGGCTTCTTAGGAGTCAGCGCATGAAGTACAGCAAAGCGACAACCACCGTCTGGCAATGACTGATCGTGTATTGCCTCAAGTGCCCAATCGATCCTGTTCTGTGCATCAACTAACTGCTCCTTCAGCTTGCCAACCAATACACCCCAATTAAGAGGATACTGACACGTATCTAAATAATATGGCCTCCAGCAGAAACTATCCCCCAACCCTTCATGGATCACATCAAAGTCATCCTCCGTTGCTATCTGCTTCAAACAATCTGGACATATTTTATTATCGCTCATCTTGCTTCCTTTTATTAATAAAGCTTTGCACAGCTAATCATGTCGCGGAACATCTGCTTTACAGTCTCTGGATTCTCGTCAACGATTTTGCACATGATTGCCTCTACCTCCTTTGGAGAATCACACTCATTGTCCAATCCGAACTCCGCTGTCTTTTTGTCTACAGTAAATGTATATGATCCAAATCCTCTGCCAGTCCCGGACCACTCAACAACAATGCCTATAAAGGATTTGTTGTTGAAGAATTTAATGTCACCACGATTGGGCATTCCATCAAATATCTCTTCCAACGTTTTGCTTTTACTCATCTTGCTTCCCTCCCATTTCTGTCAACACATCACGCACTGCCTGCCATTCGCGATTCCTATACGCAGAATAAACAAACACACGAGGATTTTTTAGGTTGTGAGCATTTTCCTCGATGTAGCGCTCCGCTTCCTTGCACGAGAAAAACGGCTGAACAAATTCCCAGATGTCCGTGTATCCAACCTCTGTTAATAACTGACTATTTATGCCATGGATCTCGCCAAGATCTCTCTCGCGGAAAAACTCCTCCAATTCTTCGATGGTATCCGCACAATGATCGCCATCGTACAGCCACAAGACTCCTCCATCTTCTTCCACATAACTAGTATCTATACCAAAAATACGACGACGCTGTTGGACCGCAAAGATAGGATGCGCAGTAGCCCTGTTATCCTGCCCTTTCATGCGATCTGCTATCTCAGCCAACGGCTCCATCCCTGCGAACTGGAGTTCGTCTTTGCTCTCGCTCATCGCTTTTCTCTCCATAATCAAGCTTTGCACCGCGTGCTCTGGCTTCTTCTGTGGCGCACCGGGACTGATGGTCAGATCGCACGACTCCTCATCTGTTCCAACGTCTCTCGCATTCAATGGACACAACTCGCGACACGGACTCGACTTGCACCACCCTGTCTCTATCCAAACCTCTGTGTCATCACCCATGCCATTTACCTCCGGCAAATCCTCTACCCATTCCTTCAACTGACGCACTGTAATGCAATCATCAACTATTAGTATTTTGGGTAACATTTCATCCTCCCGTTTCAACGCTGCTAGGAGATTATTAGGAGATCGCCCTAACATGTTGATATTATTGCAATTTCCTCAAGATTCTTCCAGTTTGGAGATCACCCTATTTCTTCTTTGCCTTCTTGGGATAACGCGATTTTCGCGCTGTCTTCTTCGCATCCCTCAACCGATATTCACCTTCTATACGAGCCTTCCACCCTCTATCCTTCAACCCCATCTTCGCAATAGCCTTATCAAGATCTTTCCCCAGCCTCCTCTCATCACCCCTGCCTATGGTGTCCATCACCGAATCAACATCAGCCAACGTACTCCTTACAGTAGTAGCAAGCTCAGGAGCCACCTCCTTGCCCACTAGGCACTTCCTGCACCATGGCAAGCTATCCTTCCACTCTACCGCCATGTCACCGCAAAATGGACACCTGATGCCCTGTTCAAGTAGCATCTTTCTCTCTCGCTCTATCGCTTGTTTTCTTGTCATCTATTTCAAACCAATCGTTTCATTAACCATCCTGCTCATATCCTTCTTCTGGAAATGCCAGCGCAAGATGCTTTGTCGGCGAATCATTATCGCAAACTATATCCCCACTCTTGATCATTGCAAGTGCTTGACTCATTGCGCCAGCTTCATCTGGAGCGACTACATCAACCTCTGTCATTTTCGGCGTCATATATACATGAACATGAAACTTCTTCATCTTTCAACCTCCAAAACGAACTCCAGTTCGCTGCTCATCAACAATCAAACGGCTCAAAACGTCATGAACCATCATAGAGAAATTACACACATCTGCACACTCGCGCATCGCCGCACGAATATCATCAACGCTTTTGCCATCTACAAGATTTCCAGACTCATCAACAAGGCCAGCAATAGCACATATCAATTCCGTCGTCTCTTGATTGATACGACCCCACAACGACAACGGATGATCTCCAACCCACCCACTTTCACCACGATCAGCGTCATGCTCGCGAAGCTTTTCCTCCATCGCAATGGCCATCGCAACAACAGGATCCCTCACATCTTCAATAGTTAACTTTTCCATCTTTCAACAACTCCAATCACCGTGCATCATACACGATACCAACCAGTTTGTCAACCCCGCGATTCTTCTCCCTTGGCATATCCAACAAGTATATCAATAGGATCAAGATGCTCCCCGCAATCCTTACACCATACTATCCTTGCATCTGGATCTACCAGAAGATTGACATGCCTACACCAGCGTGCATCGCCATTATGGTGTTCTGTTAGAGGCTCAACTTTTGGCAGACACTCCCCCTCCACGTTGCTGCCGACCATGGCGGCGAGAGGTGTTAACGACACAAGCCCCTCAATATTGCCGGGGCACCTAGATTCACTCCACCGCAAATAAGTGCAGGGGGTTGCCCTGAGCGTATCGCGTTGGTCGGCG
>Ga0075116_10001383_pt1 | contig 11089 bp, 12 predicted proteins | sample AntAceMetag02UKC_FD_69786 | JGI IMG/M metagenome (GOLD analysis project Ga0075116, IMG submission 69786) | Saline lake microbial communities from Ace Lake, Antarctica- Antarctic Ace Lake Metagenome 02UKC | ecosystem: Environmental > Aquatic > Non-marine Saline and Alkaline > Saline | place...
GCAGAGAAAAATTCGTAGGCATGGATTTTACAGTGAATGAGAATGTGTTTATCCCGCGGCCTGAAACAGAGATGCTTGTCAAAGGCGTCACAGATATTGCGAAAGGCAGGCCCCTTAAGATCTTGGATATGTGCACTGGTTGCGGGAATATTGCTATAGGCATTGCCAGGTCATTGCCACGGGCAGAGATCGTAGCCGTAGACATATCAGAAAAGGCGCTTGATATAGCAAGGGCAAATGCCATGGCGCACGGAGTAAGCGAAGAAATAAGATTTTACAAAGGCGATCTTTTTGATGCCCTGCCTCATTTAGCCTTTGATATTGAGCATAAATTTGATATAATAGTATGCAACCCGCCTTATGTAAAGACCGATGATATGGCATTTTTGCAGGAAGAGGTCAGGCATGAGCCTAAGATCGCGTTAGACGGCGGTAAAGATGGTTTAAATTTTTATAGACGCATAGAAAAAGAGACGCATAAATACCTTAAGCAGGATGGCCTCCTGCTTTTAGAGATGGGTTTTGATCAGGCCGAAGAAGTCGAAGGCATTTTTTCCTCCAGTGATCTATATAGGATAGACATGATCCAAAAGGATTTTGCAGAAATAGACAGGGCCATATGGATAAGTTTACTGTAGAAGGCGGAGTAAGATTAAAAGGCACGGTTGAATTAAGCGGCTCAAAAAACGCCGCGCTTCCTATATTGGCTGCAACGCTTTTGACAGATGGAAGATCTGTGATAAAGAATGTGCCGCCATTGCGTGACGTGTATACCATGCTGCGCATAATGCGGACGCTGGGCGTCAAGGCCGACATGGAAGACGGTGTAGTGGTCGTAGAGCCCCACGGGTATAAAAATTCCGTGGCGCCATACAGACTTGTCAGCACGATGAGGGCATCCATATGCGTCCTCGGCCCGCTGCTTGCCAAGTTAAAACATGCTGAGGTCTCAATGCCCGGAGGCTGCGTTATTGGCCCCAGGCCCATTGACCTGCACATAAAAGGCCTGCGCTCAATAGGAGCTGATATAAAGATCGAACATGGTTACATAGCGGCGGAGACAAAGCAGCTAAAGGGTTCCCGTGTCTACCTGGGCGGAAGTTTCGGCTCCAGCGTATTGGCAACCGCCAATCTTATGATGGCTGCGACACTTGCAAAGGGAAAGACTATTATTGAAAGCGCTGCATGTGAGCCAGAGGTGCATGACCTTGCAAATTTTCTAATAAAAATGGGCGCGAAGATAAAAGGCCATGGCACGCACATGGTTGAAATAGAAGGCGTGAAATCCCTTAAAGGCGCAGAGTATTCCATAATAAGCGATCGCATAGAGGCAGGGACATTTATGATAGCAGCGGCAGTAACAGGCGGAGACATAATGATAAAACGCGCAAAGATAGAACACGTCGGCGCATTCGTAGATAAGCTGCAGAGCGCAGGGGTAAAGGTCACGTGCACCAAGGATGGCATTAGGGTCAGAAAGACGCGGTCTTTGAGGCCTGTGAATGTTACGACGCTGCCCTATCCTGGTTTTCCGACTGATATGCAGGCACAGATGATGGCGCTGATGAGCATAACAAAGGGCATAAGTATTATAACAGAGAAGATATACCCTGAGAGGTTCATGCATGTCAGCGAGCTTGCGAGGATGGGAGCTGTGATAGCGCGCGAAGGTCCCAGCGCCATAGTCAAGGGCGTGGCAAGGCTTAGCGGCGCGCCTGTAATGGCGTCAGACCTGCGCGCAAGCGCGGCGCTGGTCTTGGCAGCGCTGGTCTCGAGGGGAAAGACTGAGATATCGAGGATCTATCACCTTGATAGAGGTTATCATAATCTGGAGGAGAAGTTAGAGAGGTTGGGAGCGAAGATAAAGAGGGAAAAGGAAGAATAGCAGCATGTAGCTGCTGTAGGGCACACTTTAGTGTGCCAAAAAGAAAGTCATCAAAGGAGGAAGCATGTCAGTACGAATCAGATTAAAGAGGTTTGGCACAAAGAAGAAGCCGCACCAAAGGATTGTTGTCTGTGATAAAAGGCGTTCAAGAGACGGAAAGACAATAGAGGAGATCGGCTATTATGATCCTTCGAAGAAGCCGCCTCTTATAGTAGTGGACAAAGACAGGGCAAAATACTGGATATCCAATGGAGCGCAGCCAACAGATATAGTTAAGGTTATCCTGAAGAAACAGGGCGCAGCTTAACAGGGTACCACTCCCGGTACCACCCCCGGACCCGGGTAGACCCTACCCGGGTCCGGGGGTGGTACCGGGAGTGGTCACGCAATGCAAATTGACGTATTAACAATATTCCCTAGTATGTTCGATGCTGTGCTGGGAGAATCTATAATCAAGAATGCGCAGAAAAAAGGTCTGGTAAAAATAAATATTACAGACCTGCGCCCCTTTTCCAAGGACAAGCACGGGAAGGTGGATGACAAGCCATTTGGCGGCGGGCCTGGCATGGTCATGAATGCTGAGCCGCTTTTTGAGGCAGTTAATTACATAAGACGAAAGACCAAAGACATGAGATGCAAGACAAGGGTCGTGCTTTTGACTCCAAAGGGCGCGACATTTGATCAGAGACTGGCAAAAAAAATATCAAAATACGAACATATGATACTGATCTGCGGACATTACGAAGGCATCGACGAGCGGGTCCGCGAGCATCTGGTTGATAAAGAGATCTCGATAGGCGACTATATCCTGACAGGCGGAGAGATACCTGCCATGGCTGTGATCGATAGCGTTGTAAGGCTTTTGCCTGGGGTGCTTGGAAATAAGGATTCAGTCGTGGGTGAATCCTTTTCAGAAGATCTATTGAGCCACCCGCAATACACCAGGCCTGCAGATTATAAAGGTGCGAAGGTCCCGGAAGTGCTTTTATCCGGCGACCATGATAAGATAAAGGATTGGAGAAAGAGTCAGTCCTTAAAAACAACTAAGAAAAACAGGCCGGATCTAATAAAAAGGAGGAGTTTATGAACGTCAAGATCGACGAACTAGAAAAAGAACTGATGAAGAAAAAGGTCCCGAGTTTTAAGATAGGCGACACAGTCCGCGTTTTTGTAAAGATCAAAGAAGGCGACAAGACGCGGTTGCAGGCCTTTGAGGGCATTGTCATATCCAAAAAAGGTTCAAGCGTCAGGGAGACATTCACTGTCAGGCGCATATCTTACGGTGAGGGAGTGGAAAGGGTCTTTCAGCTGCATTCGCCTTTGATCGATTCCGTAGGCGTCATAAAGAGAGGTAAGGTCAGGAAGGCTAAACTTTACTATTTGAGGGGAAAGTTTGGAAAACACACGAAAGTCGAAGAAGACAGGATCATCGAAAAAAAAGAAGATGCTGCGCTGGGAAAAGAAGGCGTTTCTTGATGGAGCGTCTATAATAATCGGCCTGGATGAAGCAGGCCGTGGCCCGCTCGCAGGTCCTGTTGTAGCAGCGGCTGTTGTCCTTAAAGACAAGCCTTTAAAAAAGTTTTCTTGCCCGCGCTATAGAGAAAGGATAGACGACTCAAAAAAATTATTGCCTTCTCAGAGAAAAAGGGCATACCAGGAGATCTATAAGAGATCAATATTTGGCCTTGGTATAAAAGATAATAAGTTTATTGACGAAAAAAATATATTAAAAGCAGCCAATAAAGCCATGGAGGATGCCGCCAACCGCGCGATACGGCATTATTGCCGCTTAAATAAAAAAGATATAAACAAGATAAAGAACAAGATCTGCCTCCTCGTAGACGGGAATATGGATCTGAAGCTCCCGTATAAAAAGGTCTACATAGTAAAGGGCGACACAAAGAGTTTTTCAATAGCCGCGGCGTCTATTGTCGCGAAGGTCGCAAGAGACAGCATCATGGATCTGTTTGACAGGGCGTATCCTTGCTACGGGTTTTTAAGGCATAAGGGATACGGGACCAGGTCTCATTTAGAAGCGCTCGAGAAGCATGGACCGTGTAATATCCACAGAAAGACATTCGCGCCGATTAAATTTTACAAAGATGACGATTGCTAAGATAAAATCAGGAAAAACAGGAGAGGCCCTCGCGCTTTCTTATTTACAGAAACAAGGCTATAAGATAATTGAAAAAAACTTCAGGACAAAATACGGAGAGATAGATATAGTAGGAGATGATAAAGGGTGTATTTCTTTTGTGGAAGTCAGATCCTCGAATAATACCAGGTTTGACTCGCCAGAATATTCAATTGACAGGACCAAGCAGGATAAGCTTGCCAGAATGGCGCTGTCTTATATAAAAAGAGGCCACCTGGAGGACAGAGATTGCAGATTTGATGTCGTGTGCATTGAAGAAGTGGATAGTAAGTCGCCCAAGATACGTTTTATCAGAAATGCGTTTGAATTAAGTCCATGGTATCGGTATTAAAGAGGAGGCATAGTTTGAAAAAAGTTCCCGAGGACCTTGAAATAGCTCAGGCGGCAAGATTAAGACCTATCACTGAGATAGCCCGTCAGGCAGGAATAAAAGAAGAAGAACTGGAGTTATACGGAAAATACAAGGCAAAGATCTCCCTCTCCATATTAGACCGCCTTAAAGACAGGCCCCTGGGAAAATATATTGATGTGACTGCTGTTACGCCGACGCCGTTAGGCGAGGGCAAGACTGTGACCACGATAGGCCTGAGCCTTGGCATTGCTAAGTTAGGCAAAAATATCATCACCACGCTCAGACAGCCATCTATGGGACCTGTGTTTGGGATAAAAGGCGGGGCTGCAGGCGGAGGGTATTCCCAGGTGCTTCCCATGGAGGATATAAATCTCCATTTTACAGGCGACATACACGCAGTAGGCGCTGCAAATAATCTTTTAGCCGCGTTTATTGACAATCATCTTCTCAAAGGAAATAAGTTGAATATCGACGCTGACTCCATTGTCACCCGCAGGGTCGTTGATATCAGTGACAGGGCGCTGCGTCAGATAAAGATCGGGCTCGGCGGCAAGGAAAACGGCATACCGCGCGATACAGGCTTTGACATAACTGTCGCGAGCGAGGTCATGGCTATCCTGGCTCTTGCTGACAGCCTGACTGATCTAAGAAAAAGACTTGCCAGGTTGGTGGTGGCATCGACAAAAGACGGAAAACTTGTCACGGCAGAGGATCTGAAGTGCGCAGGCGCGATGACCGTGCTTTTAAAAGACGCGTTAAAGCCGAACCTCATCCAGACAACAGAAAATACTCCATGCATAATGCACGCAGGCCCTTTTGCTAATATTGCGCATGGGAATAATTCTGTGCTGGCAGACCTTATAGCATTGAGATTGGCAGACTATGTAGTGACAGAGAGCGGTTTTGGCGCGGATTGCGGCGCAGAAAAGTTTCTTAATATAAAATGCAGGGCAAAAGGGCTTAAGCCGCCGGACGGCATGGTATTGGTCTCGACAGTAAAGGCATTAAAGATGCACGGCGGGGGATTTGAGGCCATACCCGGCAGGCCAATGGACATGGAGCTGGTAAAGAAAGAAAATATAGAGGCAGTGAAAAAGGGTTCAGTGAATCTTGTGAAGCATATTGAAAATATAAAGTCATTTGGCGTGCCAGTAGTGGTCGCTATAAATAAATTTCTCTATGACACAGATAAAGAGATAGCTGTGATAAAGGATATCGCAAATAAGGCTGGCGCGTTCGATACTGTGGTGAGCGAGGTCTGGGAAAAAGGCGGCGAAGGCGGAAAAGATCTTGCAAAGGCAGTATTAAAGATGTGCGAGCAAAAGTCAAATTTTAAATTTCTTTACGAGCTTGATGCGCCTATAAAGAAGAAGATAGAAGCGATAGCAAAAAATATTTATGGCGCCAGGGATGTAGAGTATTCTGAAGAGGCAGAGAAGAAAATAGCCTATTATACTGAGCAGGGGTACGACAAGCTGCCTATTAACATGGCAAAGACGCATCTTTCGCTGTCGCATGATCCAAAGCTAAAGGGCAGGCCAAGCGGGTTTACCTTGCCTGTGAGAGAGGTCAGGTTATCAGCCGGCGCAGGATTCCTGTATCCATTGTGCGGGACAATGCGCACCATGCCAGGCCTACCCAGCGTCCCTGCCGGCACAAAGGTGGATATAGATAAGGACGGGAAGATAGTGGGGTTGTTCTAATAATCGCGGAACTGGAGTAAAATATGTATATAAACGATTCCATAAAAAAATACATCGATGACTTAGCTTCGCGGCAGCCTGTGCCGGGCGGTGGAAGCGCTGCAGCATTGTGCGGCGCAGTCGGGACAGCTCTTTTAGAGATGATGTGCAATTTTACAGTTGGCAATAAAAAATATGCAGATGCTGAGCAGAATATAAAAGGGTACCTGAGCTCGTTGGCATACATCCAGCAGGGATTTGAGTCCCTGATAGATGAAGACGTAAAGACCTATTCTGCCATACGCGATGCATTTAAGTCAAAAGAGAAAATTATTATTGATAATGCGCTGAAGCAAGGTTATAATATTTGTTTAAAAATATGCGTGTTATCCAAAGATGGATTAAACATTGCATCAGAACTGCCTGAAAAAGGCAATGTCAATTTGATCACAGATGTAGGGTGCGGCGCAGAGCTTTTAAACGCGTCATTTAATTCAGGCGTGTTTAATTGTGATATTAATTTGAAGGGAATAGAAGACATTGATTTTACAGAGAAACAAAGGCCGGTTTTGGACGCATTGAAGAGAGAAGCAGAAGGCCTGTACAAGGTCGTAATCGCAAAAACAAAGGAAAGGATGAAATAAGATGTCTGCAAAGTTACTGGATGGAAGATCTTTAGCAGCAAGCTTAAAGGAAAAGATAAAGGCCGAGATCCAGGGCCTTAAAATAAAGCCAAAACTGGTCAGCGTGCAAATGGGCGAGAATCCTGCTTCAGAAGTATATCTAAAGTCACAGAGAAAAAATGCTGAAAACCTTGGCATAGAATATCATCTGGAAAAATTGGATGAAAAGGCTACCGAAGACCAACTGATAAAGGTAATAGACTCTCTAAATAATGACAAAAGCGTTAATGGCATAATAATACAGATGCCTTTACCTGGTCATATCGATGCAAAACTCATCTCGCAGTATCTTTCGCCGATAAAAGACGTCGAGGCAGTGCATCCGCAGAACATGGGCGATATCGTGTTTGGCAATGCGAAGATCCTGCCATGCACAGCAGCAAGCTGTATGGAATTATTAGATTCAATAGAGGGGATAGAGCTTTATGGTAAAGAGGCTTGCATAGTCGGGCACAGCGAGATCGTTGGAAAGCCGCTTGCGCTTTTGTTATTAAATAAATTTGTGACCACTACTGTCTGCCACATTGCAACCGGTAAAAGAGGCACGCTTCCTGGATTTGTCAAAAAGGCAGAGATCTTAATAGTGGCTGTTGGCAAGGCAGGCCTTATTAAAGGTGAATGGATCAAAGAAGGCGCGATTGTCATTGATGTAGGGATCAACCGGGTCGATGGAAAGCTTGTGGGTGATGTGGAGTTTGACAAGGCTCAGGAAAGGGCTGGGTATATCACGCCTGTACCAGGCGGCGTAGGCCCTCTTACTGTGGCAATATTGATGAGGAACTTAGTCGAGGCGTACAAACTGCAGAGTTAGTGAGATTTCCCGCATCTGTAGGCCAGGTTTAAACCTGGCCTACAGATGCGGGAACCTAAAAAAAGGAAAAAATATGTCGTTATGCGATAAGATCAGGGAGAAAAAGTTTATATTGACCTCGGAGATAGGGCCGCCGAAAGGCACGGATATCAAAGAGATACTGGAAGATGCAGAGCTGATCAGGGACAGGGTTGATGCGATAAACGTGACTGACCTGCAGAGCTCAGTTATGCGCGTAGGGTCTTTGGCTATATGTCGGCTCCTGATAGAGCGCGGCATAGAGCCAGTGTTCCAGATGACGTGCAGGGACAGGAATAGGCTTGCGCTTCAGTCGGATCTACTGTCTGCCTCGGTCCTTGGCGTAAAAAACATACTCGCGCTTACAGGCGATCATACCACCTTAGGCGATCATCCAGGTGCAAAACCTGTGTTTGACCTTGATTCCATTCAGCTTTTAAACGCTATCCAGACCCTCCATGCAGGAAAAGACATGGCTGGCAAAGAATTAAAGGGCAAGCCAGAGTTTTGTGTGGGCGCAGTTGTGAATCCTGGCGCTGACCCGATAGAGCCAGAGATCATAAAGATGGAGAAAAAGATGCAAAATGGCGCACAGTTTTTCCAGACACAGGCGATCTACGACATAAAGCTATTCAAGAAATTCATGGACGCTGCAAAACATTTAAAGACGACTATCATAGCAGGCATTGTATTATTAAAATCAGCTGGCATGGCAAAATATATGAATAAAAATGTCGCTGGCGTGTTTGTGCCGGATAATCTGATCGAAGAGATGACCAGGACTCAGGATAAAAGCGCGACATCAATAGAAATAGCCGCGCGGCTCATAAAGGAATTAAAACCAATGTGCCAAGGTATACACGTGATGCCGATTGGCTGGGATAAAAAGGTACCAGCGGTATTAAATGCAGCTGGATTATAAATTTAACGGAGGTATTAAATGTCAAAGGCTTTAGATAGATCAGCGGACAAGGCAAGCCAACAGATGATAAAGCTGGCAGAGAGGGATTCTATACAGCTTGCATGGGACAGGCTCGAGGCTATGCAGCCGCAGTGTGGTTTTGGAGAACTGGGGGTGTGCTGTAAGAATTGCACAATGGGTCCTTGTAGAATAGATCCATTTGGCGAAGGTCCACAGGTTGGTGTTTGCGGCGCGAATGCTGACACGATAGTGGCGAGGAATTTTTTACAGCACATAGCAGTTGGCGCAGCTGCTCATTCAGACCATGGAAGAGATGTGGCACATACGCTGGCACTCGTTGGGAGCGGCGAGGCGAAAGATTATGGCATAAGCGATCCAGTTAAACTCAGGGAAATCGCAGGCATATATGGCATATCCATCAACGGCAAAAAAGATATTGAGCTCGCAAAAGAGGTTGCGGAAAAGGCATTGGGTGAATTTGGACAGCAACATGGCGAGATCAGGTTTTTATCGCGTGCGCCTAAAAAGAGACTGGAGTTATGGAGAAAATTGGGTGTTGCGCCAAGAGGGGTTGACCGTGAGATAGTAGAGTCGCTGCACAGGGTTCATATAGGAGTTGATAATGACTACAAGAATATAATCTTGCACGGTCTACGCTGTTCTTTAGGTGATGGCTGGGGCGGTTCTATGATTGCCACTGACCTGCAGGATATAATGCTCGGAAGCCCTAAACCTATCCGCGGAAAGGTAAATCTAGGTGTTTTGAAAGAGGATCAGGTAAATATTGTAGTGCATGGCCATGAGCCGACCTTGTCAGAGATGGCAGTAAAGGCCTGCCAGGATCCAGAACTTTTGGAGCTGGCAAAGAAAAACGGAGCAAAGGGTATAAATCTTGCAGGTATGTGTTGCACTGCTAATGAGATTCTGATGCGCCACGGGGTTCACAACGCAGGAAATTTCCTGCAACAGGAACTGGCGATCCTGACCGGCTCAGTGGAAGTGATGATGGTTGATGTACAGTGCATCATGCCTGCATTGACAGTGCTGGCGCAGCGTTTCCATACAGAAATAATTACCACTTCGCCAAAATTAAAATTTCCAGGCGTTACGCATATAGAATTTAAAGAAGAGCGCGCGTATGAAATAGCAAAGAGTATAATAAAACGCGCGGTTGAAAATTATAAAAAAAGAGACAAGGACAGGGTAAATATTCCAAAAGAGGTAATGGATTTAGTAGCTGGTTTTACAGCAGAACAGATTAAGAGTATACTTGGAGGACGTTTTAGGGCAACTTACAGGCCGCTCAATGATGCTATCATATCCGGCAGAATTCGCGGAATAGGTGGCGTGGTCGGATGTAATAATCCAAAGATTAAACATGACTGGGCTCATATTGAAATGGTCAAGGAGTTGATAAAAAACGATGTCATAGTTTTGCAGACTGGTTGCTCTGCAATTGCATGTGCCAAGGCAGGGTTGATGACGCCTGAGGCGGCCATGGAATTTGCAGGCCCAGGATTAAGAGAAGTTTGTGAGACGGTTGGCTTACCGCCGGTATTGCACGTTGGCTCTTGCGTGGATAATGCCCGCATATTAATTGCTGCAGCAGAGGTTGTTAAAGAGGGCGGTTTAGGCGAGGATATTTCTGATTTGCCAGCAGCTGGCGCTGCGCCAGAGTGGATGAGTCAGAAGGCAATATCCATAGGTACGTATTTTATGGCGTCTGGCGTTTTTACAGTCTTTGGAGGGGATCCGCCTGTTCTGGGAAGCAAGAACGTTACAGATTATATATGCAATGAGCTCGAAAGTGTCGTTGGTGCAAAATTCGCATTTGAAGAGGACCCCATAAAGGCCGCACATATGATGATTGCTCATATTGACAAAAAACGAGAAGCGCTGAAGTTAAGTCCCATGATACATACCATTGTCTCGAACTAGTTTCAAACCCGTCCGCCCTAGGCGGACGGGTTTGAAACTCCAGAAAAGGACATAAAAGTGAAAAAAATATATTGTAATATAAAAAAATGCCTGGGATGTGGTTCATGCGAGATTGCTTGTGCGGTAGAACACTCTAAGTCTAAGAAATTGAATAAGGCAATAGAAGAAAGCCCTTTGCCGATTAAGAGGAGAAAGGCACAATTTGTTATGCAGGGCGTGGCTATCTCAACAGGCTGTCATCATTGTGAAGAGGCTGCCTGTGTGGCAGCGTGTATGTCAGGCGCCATGTACAAGGACAAAAAGACTGGCGAGACAAAGCACGACAAGGATAAATGCGTAGGCTGCTGGATGTGCATAATGAGCTGCCCATTTGGTGTCCTCGCAAGAGAGAAACAGGAAAAGATTGTGGTCAAGTGTGATCTTTGCGCTGACAGAGAGGTACCTGCGTGCGTAGAGGCGTGTCCGACTGGTGCGCTTTTATTCGGTACGCTGAAGGAGTTTGAGAAAAAACTTTCAAGTATCAAGAAAGGATAAGTATGAAATACGTCATAATTGGCTGCAGCGCAGCTGGTGTAAATGCAGTCGAGGCTATAAGGTCAAAGGATAAAAAGTCAAAGATCACAGTTATCTCAGACGAGAAAAA
>Ga0075116_10001384_pt1 | contig 11089 bp, 10 predicted proteins | sample AntAceMetag02UKC_FD_69786 | JGI IMG/M metagenome (GOLD analysis project Ga0075116, IMG submission 69786) | Saline lake microbial communities from Ace Lake, Antarctica- Antarctic Ace Lake Metagenome 02UKC | ecosystem: Environmental > Aquatic > Non-marine Saline and Alkaline > Saline | place...
ACCCTATCTCTCGTTCGTAAGCACCTCCAATCCCTCTAGTACCCACCTGAGCTGAGATCATAACCCCTGCCTGAGCTACAAATCCAGCAGAGTGGGCTAAAGCACGACGTAACATCTTAGATGATGCCGTCTGCAACCCTTTAGTCACCCCTTTAGCAACTCCTTTTTTAACAGCAGTACCAACACCCATGGTCATTAGAAACTCCCCCGCGAAAGCAGGCAGTTCAGCAAGCCCCCGGGCCACATCACCCCCCATATTATATCCCCGTACCTGTTCTTCAGCTATACCTAATAAATACTGCTGAGCTAATTGCATATCTTTATTACGTTGTACTTTATTTTCCTTATATTCATTAGCCTGTATTCTATGAATAGCTGACATCACCTTACCGGAATGAATCATCTCTGCCCCTTCACCTAAAAAAGGAATAAACTTCCCTAACTTCACCCCTCGAGCGTGTTCGCTAAAAGTAATTTTACCCATACTCAACCAGTGGATAATGGTGCTTTCTGGTATCTTTAATAGACTTATAATATCGAAATCGTCCGTATCTATAGGTACGCGTTGGGTCTTGAGAGCATCATCTAAACGCACGTTCTCAGACTCCGCGTGATCTGCCGAAGACAGGGTTTTTATAAAATCATCTAATCGTACTTCACCCATTATTTATCCTTCTTTGTTCTTGTTTTAATTATTGGCATCCCATCCCTGTCATTCCCCACTATCTCATAAGAACCCCCATGTGCTGAAACTTTATCACCTACGGTTAGGTACACAGGTAGTCCTAAAGCCTTCAAAGAAGAGTAAGCTTTAGCTTTTTTCACTAAACCTTGATGAATCTCAGGAGTTAGGTCATTAATAGCCTCTGGATTATTTTGTTTTAGATTATATAGCTCATCCATATAATAATCAACAGCGTTAACCAAATGTTCAGCCCCCAAACTCTCATTAGCATTAATAAAAATATCCTTAAGAGCTGCTCGAATCTTCTTAGACGAAGATAGTTTTTTACTTGGGGGTACCTCAAAACCCGAGTCTCTCCCAAAACCAGCAACCTTATGGCTTTCTACTAAAGACGCCTCCACACTATTAGCTATAGCTACCTCTGTACTAAACATCCACTTATCAAAACTAATTTTACCCATTTTACCTGTTTTAGCCATATCAGTAATATCTCTCTGAAACTTCAAAACATCGTCAATGCTTGCCCCTAAGACCTCCCTGCCCCCATCAGAAGATTTTTGTTTTTGCACAACCGATTGAAAAATAGAAGTTAGTCTTGCCATATCTTCGGGGTCTTCTTTAGCATTTAGAAAAACCCTATCTTGTGCCACCTCCCTTAGATTAAGAAGCATTTCCTGTTGTGTCTTAAGGTAAAAAACTTGGGTTTCATTTAACCCATGCTCTTCAGGAGATCCTATCTGGAAAGATAACTGACTGATTTTCTCTTCTAAGGCTATAACACCTTGAGGTGTTATACTAACATAATCATCAACATTTTGGAACATATCATTAGCTGCACCAACAGCTACATCAAAATCACGTTGCTTCTCATCTCCTTCAGCGGCTTTGCGTACCTCCTCCATTATTTCTTTAGTGTCTTCGGCGTTTATATAATCTTTAAAGTACCCTTTTGTTAAAAGTTGAGAAGCTTTAAAACTCTCCCCTCGACTCTTCATACCTATAATAAAACCTTTAGCTATCGCCTCCCGGCCCTGCTTCATTACACCTAACCCATCAGCGCCAAAAGAAGAAATAATATTACTCTCCTCATCCTGGAATTTTTGCAATATATCGGTGAAACCTTCCTCTGTGTCAACCTGCGCCGCTAACATAGCATCTCCGGAAATACGTTGGGTATAGTTTATCTTGGCATTTACTACGCTTGTTTCGATTTGCCACTGTGTATCTTTAATATCGGCCATTGCATTATACCTATTTAAATCAGCATCGAACTGTCTTTTAGCACTGCTACCCGAAAGAGAATCACTATATTTGCTAGTGAGGTTTTCCCTTAGTTTTTTTAGTTTTTCCGTAACCTGTCTGGGGTCCTCGAAACCTTCCTTCTTTATCTTGTCCGCCCCTAGCATATACTCCGATTGATAGTTGCCCATTGTCTTAGCACCGAGCGATTGATCAACTAAAGATTTGCTTCGGGCTTCCGCTTCTGCCGCTATCTGGAAAAAAGCATCTGCCGCGCCACCAACAGCCTTAGCCATCATCTCCCCGCTTCTGTCTGGAGTGTTTACGCCTGTCTGTTCTGACGCTAGTTTTCCTCTAAAATATGTAGGTATCTTAACCATTAATATCCCCTTATCTAATTAAACATCGCATAAGACTTAGCCCCGGACGTAATACCCTCCAAAACACCAGAAACTAAAGATGCACGACCGGTTGATCTGCTTATATCTGCCTCTTTATTAAGGAATCCGGCTCTCGCTGCTCCTGATTTCCTTATTGCATCGATCTCTTGTTGGAATTGCGCAGCCGTATCCTCTAAGACAAAACCAGCAGAACCACCTAAACCAACACCATTAGCAAGAAAAGACATCTTCTGCCTTGCCAAAAACTTCCTACTCTCTTCAGTTTTACGGCCTGCTTCTCTGTTCGCTTCCGAAGAAGCCAATCGCGCTTGGGCCTCATTCAACTGAGCTTGCTGTTCAGCCGTCTTCTTAGCCTGAATACCGCCAAAAATTTTTGACCCTACCGAAACCCCAGCTAATATGAAAGGTAATGCTTGAGCCATCTCAATCCTCCTTTATCCACGATAAAATATAATAATCTTCCCCATTTTTCCCATATTTACGCAGGACCCCTTCAACCTCAAAACCAAAAAATTGACCAAACCTAAGAAATCGGGGGTCTTTAAGACAATACATTTGCAATCTACTATAAAGCGTTGTAGTGCAAGAAAACACATATTTAAGATGTTTACACAAAAATCTGTAATGTTTAAAAAAATCAACACTATAAAAGAGCGAAATATCAGCAACGCCCGGCCACAACTCTATCAAACCGTAAATAAGAATCACTTCATTCCCATCCCAAACAGACCAAAAAGACTGCATTTTCTCCATCGTCTCGAACATCCCTGCTATCTGCCCTTTATCACTAGCCCAATCAAAGAACCCACACCTAGAATCTATTTCAATATGATAGTAATCCAACTTCTTAAACTGCTCTACTCTCATTTAGTTCCTATCTCCAAAGTCGCGTTGATAGCATTAACAAACAACGGATACGGTTGGTTCTGCAAGACCACGAGAACTTTATCCCCATCCCAGGAGTCTTCATAAAAATTGGAAACTGGGCCTGTAAAAGGTAATGGCGGTCGATCGGTACTCTGCCCTATCCTTGAGGATGTTATCTGCTGCATATTATACATTGAAGTGCCGTACAACCCACCCACACTATTCGCCACTATAAGAGCGATATCAGAGATATTCTTAACATCTGTAATCGTATTATCTAACTGTGCAGAGGCCACCAAAGGAAGCGTAACTAAAATACCTTCATAGTTAAAACCAATAGCGATAGTTCCTGCTTGCCTGGTTATCGTCACCTCTCCATTAGTAACAACCACATCAGGATCAATACGGCCATCTGCTACTACCTGAACAGTCTCCCCTTCTAAATGATGTAATCCGGACACACCCTCAGCAGTTAAAAACCAATCGTCTGCAACTATGGCATCCGTATTATCAAAATCAGAGATAATTTCACACGTCACAGTAGTGGTGTTCACATACGCTGTTATGATAGCTCTACCTCCACCAGCTTTATCTTTGTATTTTTTCTGAATCTCTTTATCCACATCCGTAGCCGCAAACAATCCACCGGAAGCCGTGAATGTAATACCGGACCCCGTAACCGCCCCCGGAGTCATAGTAATAGAACCTCCCCGACTAGAACCATTAAAGACTGAACAACCATCCAAATACGAGATCTTCCTTTGCTCCTCATAGACTTCATTCGCATAGGTTAATCTGTCTGCGGTCTCATTATCCTCACCAGTATAATAATCCTCAAATAAAACATTCTCGAAAGGATCTGTAAAATACTCCAAATATCGAACTGTTGTGCTATTTATGGTTCTTTCAACTACCATATAAACTCGATCGTACCCTTTTTCTTGTGGTTCGACAGCAACGCTCAAAACTTTAGTGTCTCCTGTACCGCCAAGAACGTGACGATGCCAACCAGAAACATCCTCACGTTCTTTAACAGTAATGCCTACTAGAACCCCATCATTCCTAACAATCCACAAAATATCAGATTTACCTCTCTGAAAGGCCATTTTCTTAACACTGCTCTGCGTCATATGAGCCGACACAAAAGAACGATCGAAAGATTTGTACGCATCAGAAAGCAGAGTATATTCTAAACTACGTAGAATACGGCTACCTTTCTGCATATAAAAAGCAACATCCCCGTTTTGGGCAGGCATAATGCTCTGAACACCATAGGGGTCAATAGGACGCACACGAATATTAGAAGGCGTGATAGCGCTATCACTGCCACCATCAATACCACTAACCCCACTTGTCGTCCCTACCTGAATAAAATCTCTAGCTTTAGCCAACCAGTTAATATATAAAGAGGGGATAGGGACTATGATAGCATGATCCGCATCTGCCCCAGTAGTGTAATCATCATACCGAGACGTACCCACATTAGGCCCTCTGCTCATCCAAAGAGTGTCCGGGTTGTTAACCGAACTGGCATGGTTAACTCTCCCCTCGTAAGATATAACACACCCCGGTTGTTTATCCTGATCGGCTGTTACGCCCCCACTAACATACGCAGCATATGCAGAGCTGTTTTCGCCGTCCAAAGTGAACTTAGTATCATCCACCTTTGTTACAGTAAAAGTCCGGCCGTTAAGCTCAGTCATGCCTACAATATCTTCTATAATAACAACATCTCCTGTAGACAAACCATGTGTAGCGGACGTAATCTCGCAGGGGTTAGCCTGAGTAGCTGCAGACACCGCCACCTGACCAAAAGGATCCACTGTTCTAGTATAAGTGCCAAAAGTCCAGGAAGTAGCACTGACCCGGGTTAGTTTGCGGGGTAAGTGACTTCTATGATCTATATACAATTCATTAACAACTTGATCAAATTGAAACGCGTCCAATTGTGCCGTAGTGTAAGGGGTAGCCAACTCCAGGACCGCTGTAGCCGTACCTGCTGAAGAATACGCAGTAAAACCAGAACTGTCTACATAATTACCAAACAAATCTTTTATTTTAAAAGTATTAGCCGCGGCATCACTAACAACAAAAAAACGACCGTTTAACTCAGTCATCCCAACCACGCCATCAATATAAACCTCATCACCATCTACGTGACTATGCCCGGTTGCTGTAACAACACACTCAGCTGCCTGACTTGCGCCAGAGATAGTATCGCCAGAAGTCTCCAAAGTCATAGCGGCATCCTCAGTTATGCGAACTTTTAGGTTCGTAAACATAAGGATATACACCTGCTCATCATTAAATTTGAAATTTTCTATGCGGCAAACTTCTTGATTCCGGGTAGGGTGAACATACCTGGACCCACCGCGATAATCAGCAGGTCCTTGCACGCGAGAATAGAAATTCTGCATCCTTCTTAAAGAATTACGGTAAAGTTCCGAATCACTACGACCAAAAAGATCCTGAGAGACTTCACCACCAGAAAAATTAGTTAGGGCTTGTTGTGCCATATTAAGCTATCTCGTAATCATCAAATGAATAGTTGCCCGCCACTTGTTGCGCAGAAGCAGGGAAAAGTCCTGCATTAACGATTTTACTTTGCTCATATCTTCTAGGTGGGTCTGCTTGCCCATTTTTCGCTAATGCCCTAAGCCGAAGAGTGTCGGCTAAAGTCTTGACCAACTTAACAATCTCCGGTTTAACTGTGATCTTAAAAGATAAACGTAAAGCCAACTCAGCTGCAAACAACTCAGTGAAAAGCGGGGAGAACTTAGTGACTGTCACTTCGTCAAAAATATACCAAATATCTAAAGAACTAGCTCCACCATTATTCTTCAGTAGTAAGTTTCCTTCAATACTATAATCATAGTGATTCAGAGCTTGTCTAGGGCTAATAATAGCTTTTAAATGTAAATAATCATTTGGGAAAACATAGGCATCCGAATAGATAGCCACATCTGGAATAGTGCCTAGAGGAATAGCTCTGGATTTAGTAGCAAAACCCCAGTTATACGCTTGAAGCAAAGCAGCCCGATCTACATCATACCATCGCGCACAAATAGCTTCAGGTATACTCTCAGGATCCTCAATACTAGAAATAGGTCTTTCTTTTAATAGATCTAATGCTAAATTACATATCGCAACCGCACTTGTAGGTCTGCTCATATCATCTCCTCTATAAACAAAAGGCGCACGCAAGCGATGAACTCACGTGCGCCTTCCCGCACTTATTATTAACCTAACCACTCAGGAGGACAAACTTATCTACCAATGGTCTTTAAAGCAACTGTGACCGTACCGACTGCTGTGACTTCAGAAACAAGTGTAAGCGCAACCCAATAAGAATCATTAGGTAGATTACCCACAACATCTGTAGTCTCAACATCATTAGCGATCTCATAGAAAGACAAAACTCCTCTTTCCTGAACACCTAATGCACCTAAAATATCCAACCTGCCTGAAAAAGCGATACCTGCACTAGGATCAATCCCGTCTGCTAAAGCGTCAATATCAACGACAGACTCATCATCCCTATACAAACCTACATCAACTTCTGAAAGTCCTGCGATTGCATCACTGATCAACCATCCTTCGATAGGAATCTCATGTGCTCCAACCCTAAACAATGCTTTAATATCACCTGCTGCGTCAGCTACCGCAGTTTCGAAAGTGATACAACGCACTGTTTCCTTAACACCACTGGCTTTTCTAGCATCTGTAGCTTCACCAGCTAATACTTTTGCATCTACAATATCAAAAGACATATAAAACCTCCGGTTTAAAAAGATTAAATTCTAAAAATTAAACAGATATTAGTCTGTAGTCGTGACTCTCTTAACTAAGACACCTTCTGTCCTAACAGCACCTAACGTCCAGTTTACCTGAACTTGCTTCGTTTGGATCAAATCTGTACGATCCTGCACCTTAATCTCAAACTGCTTAGGCATAGCAAAACACAAACCTCTTGTGCTCATAGCTACATTCGTACGAACCCCACCTGAAACTCCAAGGATAGGATTAGTAGCATTAGCTGCAAATTTAATCACTTTTATACCAACAACTTCAACAACAGAACCTTTATCTACTGCATACTGACGAGAGAAATCACCAGAAGTTAACTCAGTTTCCTTCATTAACGCTGTATGCTCATCACCAGAAATACAGAAAACGAAATCTTCAAGCATATCATTACCAACATCATCATCGATAAAACCTTGAACGACATCTAACAACTTCTCATACGTCAAACCAGCCGTAGCATCAACTGTTGCTCCACCATCTGTCGCAAAAGATACTGAAGTATCCATATCTTCGCCAGTTAAAACTGCTGCTGTTGAAGCCTCAATACCGATTCTGTCATAGACTCTCGCCATAGACATAGAACAAGCACGTGCATATTCAGCTTCTTGATTCATTAACACTTTACTTACATCATCTTCATCAATAGGAAGAGTCAGTGAAAAACGTCTTCGCCCTATTTTACGTCTTGTAACTAGCAAATCACTAAAATTAACAGTGTTGAACCTACCATTAATCTCTTGAGCTTCGATAGAACCAATTCCATCATACGCATAAGATTTACCCTTCATTTGCTTAACAGGAAAAAGACCCGCAAAACGTGCCTTCATTTGCTGCGTTGCTAAATGCACTGCGTCCGAAAACTGAATAACTTGAGCTGTTTCAATTTGAGCTGCCATAATTATTCTCCAATGTTTAAAAAGTTGAACGATTAATTGAATACGCTCCCCGTTCTACGGACGTGTTGCCAGTAAGGTAGGCTTGACCACGGACGCCTTAACGCTACCCGCTCTTACTCTTTTATTTTATCAAACTAGAACGACTTGTCAAATAAAAAGATTATTTTTTCGCGTCTTCTACTTTCGCAATATTAGCATACAGTTCCTTAACCTTGTTCTGAGCATCATCATATCCAGGGTTGCGGAAATCTTTATATGCTTCAGACTGCATGATCTTCATCGCTTCTGTTCTCATACCGGCTGCATCTGCTCCACCACCAGCACCACCCCCACCAATACCATCTTCTTTGATGTATTTATCGTGGACGCTGTTCATGGTAGTCATGATCAGCAACATAGCCTCGTTTGAAAGACCCTCTAAAGATGGTTTTAACTCATCAGGAATGTTTGCACTCATCAAATCTTTAGCTGTCTTCATAGCTGCTTCTCTATTATCCGGATACATAGCATCGATCTTAGTATCAAACTCTTTATCCCTAGCTGTGTTTGCTTCAGCCACTTTAGCGTGTAACCCCTCACTAACTTTATCATACCCTTTAACAAGAATATCTGCCTGCCTCTGAGTAACGTCTGCCGCCTTAAATAGATCCTTCATTTGATCACCAAAAGCCTCATCCCGACCCGTCTTTTTACCGAACTCTGTCTCAAACAATGTGTAATCTTTAGCTTCTTTAGGGGCTGTCGTACTATGAAACTTAGCCCAATCCTCATCACTAGCCCCCTCACCAGGAATACCCGCTGGTCGAGAACCTATAAGTTTCTGCGCATTGTCGTGCGCTTGGAATAATTTGTCAAAAGAATCAATACCTTTTAGATATTCTTTTTCTTTGTAATCTGCTGGAATGACATCCCCGATTAAAAGGTCGCGCCCTTCTTTGTCTTCTAAGCCGTGGAATACCTTGATGGACATAGAATCGCCTTCGCCACCCCCTCCGTCCCCTGCTCCTGATTCCCTGTAAAGTTTGAATAGTTTCATTTTGTCTCTCCTTATTTAATTTAATTTTACAAACCTTCTTCAATGTTTTTTCGTATCCCTTTAGGGATGTCTCGACGAATATCTAAATATACTCGTCTTTGCGCTTCATTAAAAAAAGTACCGTACGGATTGATCTCATGCGTTTGAGGATCTCCGGTTATGGTACTTCCAAACATGAAGCATCTTTTAGCAAGAGCCCGAAAGAAAATCTTCCCTGCTTGAGTCTCTGCTATTGTCCTTACAGCGTCCAATGCTTTTTGACGCTCAGGAGTGATCGTGCGTTTCTTACCCGCTAGGTCTTCCACTTAGTGCCCCTTCCCGCATACTTTGAGCTTGAGATGTTTTCATATTAACATCTGCTGCAACTTGCGCCTGGGCCATTTGATTAGCCTGCTGCGCCTGTTGTGCCTGAAGCTCTCGTATCTTTGTTATGGTTTCGCTATCATTTAGTATTTCTTCTGAGGCTAGTGCAAGATCCGCTATATCCCGTATGATCCTATCAGCATCCAGAACATCTAATGTGCTCGGGATACCTCCGGCGGCCATACCTAAAGCCATATCTACGGTCATAGTAAGACCTTGAAGTTCTTCCGTTCTCATAATCCTATGAGCCGGTGAAATGTACTGTATGTCGTACACTTTCTGCCCTCTTCTTATTGCCTCAGCAACAACTTGAGGGATGTATATTGGAGCAATTCCTTGATTCAATAATTCTCTTTCTTGCCCTGTTCCTGCTATAACCCCAACCAATCCCATCTCTAAAAGATTGTTGAATGAGGATTTAATAAGACGACTAAACAGTTCAGTCTCTTGTCTTTTAAATACAGAACTTAGGCCCTCCCCACGGAGTCGATTCCTGATTTGAGCCTCCCCTAATGTCATTCTCGTCTCATTATTCAGATCCATCAACCTATCGATAAGGAAAGCCTTAGTAATATCGTTAGTAAAAACATTGGCTAACTCAAAACCACTCTTAATATCCTTGATGTCGAATATGGCGCCTATCGGAGATTTCTCCCCTAGACCCGTCGTGTGAAAAACATTCAACGCGCCAGCAGATGTATCAACTACACCGCTACCCAAAGCGCCGTTGTCCAACAAATAAAGAGGAGGATTCATATTTTTCTCCAACCCTCTCATCAATATCTCCCAAAGTACGTTCAGCCGCAAGATAGCTGGTAAGGCTTTCATAGCAGGCGATCGTCCATATATCTCCCCCATAGCCTTAGCAAAACGAGAAACGATTATTGGCATTTGCACAAAACCGCTCTCACGAAGAATCTTATTTGTATCCCACTCAAAATGAATAGAAGCGATCGGAAGACCCTTATTACCAAAACTTCCTCTTCCTTCTCGCCGAGGTTCTATAACCTGAACAAACTTGATCTTTTCAGTATACTGACCTTTATTAAACTTCTCCTTAACCTTAGCAGAGACATTTTCTTCTCCGTATTTTGAAACCAGATTACGCACAGACATCTCATCCTCGATAAAGATAGTGTCAACTACCCCATCTTCATTCTCATCAATAACCATATTTTTTACGTTGTGAGCTTTAAACTTCAAAGGTTGGAAAGGATCATCAGTTCTTGTTACTCCAATACCACTAATACCAAACGCTCCCTGATCTTCCATATATTCCATAAGTGACGGAGCAAGATTACCCTCTGGGTGATCCATCGCATCCACCAAAACACCGGTAATATCTTCATAGTATTTTTTAACTTCTTTTGAATCTGGGATATTTCTGGGTCTTTTAATACGGAAAGATCTAGCGCCATTAGGCCATAGTTGCCCTAATAAAGAAGAAGCCATCGTGGAGTTGGCCTCTGGTCCTGCAGAAGAAAATAGTTGCTCTGTTAAAAATTCACCTGGCATATTATTAACTAAGAAGTTCTGCTTCCTCGTCATAACATATTCACCAACTAACTGATACATCGTGTTCCAATGCTGCTTTACTACCTTACCGTCCTTTAAACGCTCTTTTAATATTGCGATCTTATTAACAGCAACCATAATTTCTCCTTATAAAGATGATAAAAAAGACCGAGCAGTATTTGGGTTTTTATCAAAACCTCTACTCGGTGCACCTATTGCGGCTAAAAATGCTCTTCCTTTACTGGTGGATGATGATCCTGATACTCCTACCCCACCTGGA
>Ga0075116_10001385_pt1 | contig 11088 bp, 29 predicted proteins | sample AntAceMetag02UKC_FD_69786 | JGI IMG/M metagenome (GOLD analysis project Ga0075116, IMG submission 69786) | Saline lake microbial communities from Ace Lake, Antarctica- Antarctic Ace Lake Metagenome 02UKC | ecosystem: Environmental > Aquatic > Non-marine Saline and Alkaline > Saline | place...
CTCTTTTTAAAGATGTTCTCTCTTTTACATCCGCATAACCAAGAAGATATGTTATTTCTTCAGGTGTCTCAGATTTTGCAAACGCTTCCGCTTTCCATTCCTTAAAAACATCACTAGGCAATCCCCGTGCTTCTGCAAACTTAGCAGGAGTAGGTAATCGTTTCTTAACAATACCTTCAGGAATCTTTTCATAAAAAGCAGTATAACCAACAATCTCTTTCCCTGTCTTAATTGGCTCTTTAACAATCGGTGGTGCTTCCCACATTATAAAGCGACCGCCTGTCGTTGTCCGCATCTCAGGAGTCCTAGCTTGTCTGCCTCCACCTAAACTTTCAACTTCAAGAATCTGTGAACCTTCACCAAACTCACGTTTAATCCTAGCATCAAAACCACTTAGTTTACTTGCCTTAGTACCAACAGTAACAACCTCACCCGATGCTTTTCTATAAGTAACATGAACAGAATAATCACCACCTCTACTACTACGACCACCTGAAACCTGAGTCTCTTTATAGAACTCTAATTCTTCTCCTTTCTCCCGTATCTTCCAACCTTCAGCTTTCTTCTCAGCCAAAACCCTCTCTTGCTCTGATAATTTAGTTTCAGATTCTTTAAGTTGACCGAGACGGCTTTTAATGCTTTCAATTTGAGGCTTTCTTTGACCAAAGTAAACTGATGGTGGTGTTCTAGGATGCACTCTTTTCAAAGATTCAATACCACGCTGACCAATCGTTCTTTCTTTCGCAATCTGCCCTTTTTGTGTTTCAATCTTACTTTCCAAAGACTCATACGAAACATCAGGCATACTCTATAAATCCTCCAACGAAAAAATTTTTAAATATAGGTATAACTCAAAATCCGATATGGAATTAATTATCTCCAAACATCCACGCTCGGATTATAACGTATGTATTATATACTATTAAATTTTTTCTATACCAACCTTCTTACAAATAAAAAACAAAAATAAGAAAACAAAACCCAAACCTGTCGGGAGAATCCACCAATCAGTAATATAATTAAATATTATGAATATACTTACTCCAAAAGATACAACAAAACAGAATAAGTATACTGTGAAATCACCACTACGCCATTGTAATGTATCTTTATTCGGAAGCTGGTTCTTTATCTTCTTTAATCGGCTCTCGACCTTGTTTTGAATCTTCCAAGCGTTTTCTACAATAGTAATCATAAAACCATCCTATCGTTGCAACTAATAACAATATATATTCAAACCAAAACTCACTTAATTTATTTGCATTTAATGTTATCCGTACTGTACGATCATTACTTATTAAAAATGCAGTATTGAAAATAACTAACCATGATAGTAAACAACCAAAAGCAACAGCACGACCAATATATCTTAACCATAGTTTATAGTTCATTCATTATCTCCTTAAAATAGTTCAACCCATTCAAATCACTTTCAACATAATACTCTAAAACAACATTACTTCCAATTAAAGGCTCAATCTGTTTCCAAGCGTTATCTGCTTTCTGTTTTCCATTATCAAAAAATACATTATCACTCCTAAAAAAATACATAGTTGGAATGCAATCTTCAAATTCAATAGTAATCCACCAATGATCTACCTGATTAAGCCTAATCGATTCACCTGTATACCAAGCATCAACTATTTTATTTTCAATAGTATATTCTTCCCCAGTAAAGAAACAGTTATATACTGTACTGCTAACAACAAATATTACTATGACAATAATATAAATAAAAAGTAATGACAACCAATATTTTTCCAAATATTCTTTTATTTTCTTCATTCAATCCCACTCCTATAAATTAATCAGATGGACAAAATTAAGCCACCCTCCATAAACATGAATAAAGCTAACACAACAAATAAAAACATAACAAATCTTCATCTCACATACATGACAACCATAACGCTTTTCAAGATACACATTCAAACCATAAACAGTAATCAACGGAGACATAATTAAAACAATAATTAATACATAAGAAACAGGCTCACCACTTAAAGCATTCTTAATAATAACAGAAATCTCATTAGCAAAAAAACCATCAGGATTTAAACGAAACGTAATAAAGGTAAGACAGAAATCAAACAAAGTAGACAAAATATAAATAACAGAAATACAGATAAAGATATGATTAAAATTATAATTAAGAGGAGACATACTCCAAACTTTATAATCATCAACAGCTTTAATCAAATTTTATAACCTCGCCATCTTCTCAGTATATTCAAAGCTATCAATCTCACCATTAGCAAATCGTCTCTTTAAAATAGTGACAGCATCTTCTTTTTTATTTTCTTTAGATTCAATTGAAAAAATATCTTCACCTGTAATATCTGAATAATCAAACTTGGTGTCTGTATATTTACCTAATACCCACAATGCCAATACTGCTGGTACTAAAAATATACAACTTATTAATAATCCATTAATTGCATTATTATATTCTTCATTAATATTATCAATTGCATCAATAGTTTCTTGTTCCAAATCATCCTGTGAACTTAAATCATTTGAAATACTTTCCATAACTACATATCCAATTACTAGAAGTCCAATTAGTAAACCAAATGCAAGTAACATTCCTTTAATCAATTCATACACTCCCATCTACCAAACAAAAAACCAAATAGTCTAATCCCTAAATATATAGTGAACATACCCATAACAACTTCTATTATTATTCGTATCAATTCAACACCATCCCATTTCTTTACCTACCTTAAACATACCAACCAACTGCCATAAGCATAATGCATAATATAAATGCAATTGCTAATCCTTTAATCAATTCAATCACATCCATTTAAAATAGCAAACATCGCTCGTTTTCCAATATGTTCATTTATCATATCTTCTAATGTCATCTTATGTATTTTCTTACAATGTATTTCAAGTTGTTTTATACTGTCACAGTGTACCCAACATTTTAAACATTGCACTCTATCCATATTCAATTCAACACACCTTGTAAATCCTTAACCAATAACTCACCCTGACGAGTAAGTCCCCAAACATAAACACTTGTACCATTTTCTCCACGTGGCTCTTTACCTTTTTCTTCTAGGAATGGTTTATAATATTTATTAGCAAGTTCATTTATACGAGGTCTTGTTTTGTTTGGATCTTTAAAACCAAGATGTAATGCAACCTCAAAAGCAGTAGGAGGAACACCCATCTCATTAACCGCAATCAAAATATCCTGATACCGTTCATTCAAACTAGATGGATCACTTATGATTTCCATATAAGCATCAAGACTACTATCACGTACACCATCAACTTTCCCACGCAAATCCAAAAGTCTCTGTAAAATATGCCGACAATACGTACCCCTATGTTTAAAATGAGGGCAACTGCAAACCCAAACACCATCTACTATACGAGTATTATAATTATTCATACGATACCACTATTGTTTTTATATATTAAAGTTTCATCTAATGCAAAATTATGTATCAATATAGCTAAACTACAACATGAAGCAACGATTAAATATATTTTAATTCCAACAAAACCAAAATTTTCCAAAAGAGATATTATAACTAAAGCAAAAGGAAACATAAATCCTAAAAGAATAGCATCAATAAATTTATATTTATTATTCATTCAATAACCTCAATATCAACAATAGTCCTACATCCAAAAACATAATCCCTATACGTTACCTTAATGTTTTCACCAACATCCATATTACTAAGCTGAACACTATGCTTTGCATCCCAACCCTCAAAAATAAGAAAATGCGTACCAACAGATGACTCATTAAAATAGATAACAATGTTAAGACCACCATCAGACAAATAAACCTTATTCGCAACTATGAACTCACCAGTATAAGAATCATAAACACTAAAATTAAATACTGCAAAATAACTTATTATAAAAATAACTGCCAATCCTATTATTATAACTATATCTCTATTAACATTTGTTTTCTTATTATTCATTTCAACACCCTATATTTACCAGGAACATTATCATGCACAGTAATACACTGATCGAAAATCATATCCAAGATCGCCTCATCAACACGCCTCTTACATGCAACATCCTTTTTATGTTTAGGAAACTCTTTAAAAAAATCATCCTTAGTAAAAATATCACCAACATCCTTTTTTCCAACCCATTTAACAATATACGATTTCTTAACGTTCCCAGGCTTAATCGGTCTTTCATCCGGTGTCGTAAAATTCTTATCAACCTTATCAACAGATTTTGTCTGATGGTTCTTTAATTCAGGAATCCAAACAATACCTTTATATTTTATCTTAGTTGGTATGCTTTCAATTTCAACTACATCTTTATTCATCTTATCACCTAATTTTTATTTTTTTTAATTCTCTGTATGACATACATCCAAGAATGGAAAAAAACATAAAGCAAAGTAATTATTATCAATGCCTTTATCTCACTTAATCTCATACTTCAATATCACCTAACTACAGGGTTTATATTTTTAACAAGTTCTAAAACCTCAATATAATTCTTATATTTCTGAATCAACATACGTTGTGCATCTATCAAATCAATCATGCCAATGTATTCTTTGTTAGTTATTAATATCGTTTCGTTCATACGAGATCTCCAGGGTTTTTCCAACAATCATCACATACCAAACCACAAATCAAACAGGTGGTTTCAGTTCCACAGTTGATACAAATCATTTCTTTCTTCATACGAGTTATACAGGGAAAACTAACTCCCTTCCTCCGATTCTAAATGTTCAAGCATGTGAACTTGGCTTTCTCCCCAATCATCAAATTCCATTCCACAAAAAGGACATTTATTCATCTTTCAACACTTCCTTCTCTTTTTTATACCAACCACGATCCTTATCCCAATAAGGACTATTACAACTAGGGCAAACCTTCGGAGTCTTAGGATTACGAGGAATCCATTTATGTGTACAGCGTTTACATACAAGATAAGGTACTTCAATACTAGGCATACTAGACGATATATCTAAAGCGATATTTAAACCTCCTTTAATAAAGGACATGATGTTCTGTTATGACCAACCTTTCCACATTTTGAACATCTATAAATCCATCTGTTCTTTAACTTAAAAGCCTGTTTTTGTGTCGCTGGATATTTACGTGCAATCTTTGTTCTCTTGTTTTTCCATTGCTTGAGGCAATAACCACATAAATCAATATTGTCCCATATTGTTTCAATTTCACCGTTGTTAAATTTTTTAAGGTTAATAAAATTTGGAGATGCACCTTCACCGTTTCCAGTATAAGGATTTGCCATCAAGAAAGGATTACCACATTCACCACAGATGCATTCCATCTTTAATCCATCCCCATTTCCTTTCTACATTTAGGACAATAATGAAATCGTTCATCACTTGTATTGCCAACAAACTCAGAAACAACATCATCAGTTTTATCAGACACCATCTTCTTAATGATTTTATCTGGTAAAAATTCTTGACATCGAAAATCTTCATAACATTCAGTACATTGAGTATCCCAGGTAAATTCATAACCTTCTGTTTCAAGAAATTCTTTTAATGCTTTTTTCATTTCTTTCAACCTCAAATAAAGTATATCGCTATCGGTATATATACCTTTGGCGATATGCTTATATACCATGACTATCGCTTAAACGATATAGTAAATAAACGACCATTAATTTGATGTGAAACTTTCTCGGTAACAAAACACGCCAAAAACTACCCCCCCATTTGTTTACGCCTGTTTATCCATCTTTGATTATAACCAGACGTATGCCTGGGCTTTTTGTCTTTACCACGTTTCCCAATGTTCTTAGCATTCTTTTGACCTAGCTTAGTACGTTCTGAGATCAGTTCCTTTTCAAATTCAGCGACAGATCCCAAAATATTAAACAAAAGTTTACCACTTGCCGTACTTGTATCTATATTCTGAGAAGTAACAATCAATGTGACATTCTTATTATGAAGCTCCTCACAAATAGTAAGCAGATGCTTCAACGATCTACCAAGACGATCCAGCTTATAGACAACGATAGCATCAAAACATCCTTTACGCATGTCAAACATCATATCATTCAACGCAGGTCTACTATCCTTTGATCCACTTACCCTATCCACATAGATTTTATACAATTCTAAACTCTTATACCCTATATAAGTCTCCAATTCTTCTGTTTGTATTTCTGGATTTTGTTCTACAGTGCTTACACGGGCATAAATAGCAGCTTTCACTTTATTCTATCTCCAAACCATGAAGAAACGAATTAATAAAATTAGCAATCTTAGTACCCTTATAATGTTCCTGATGTTCCTTTAACTCATCTTGAACATCGCTAAGTTTCACAAACTTAACACCTGACCATTCATGGTCATCATTTGCATCTGCATATTCTAAAATCTGCGTATAGATAAATCCACCTGTATATGTTTTCATTATTTTACCTCAATTTTTAACGATATTAGGTTTGTTCTTTGGTTCTATGTTTGTCGGTTCTATCCGTAGTGCTATTGAAAGTGATGAAACAACAAAAAACATTCTTGATCCAATTATCCCTGAATTAAAAGAATGGGAAACAAAACTGGAGTTATCAGGAATAATGACATTAGCTTTAGTGATTACAGCATTTCTACCGATTAATCCGTTTTTCAGATTATTCGCTGGTGTTATAGAATTTAGCGGTGGAGCTATCACTTGGTTGTTCGTATAATCAAAAGCGATAACCCCCCGTTCATACCTAAAATGTGATTTGGTATTTATTGTGCATCCCATCCCCGCTATATCAAATCTCCCATATTTTTTATAGAAATTGTCGAAATAACAATAAATGAGGTGTATTGAAAATGAAATTTCCTTCAATAATTGAATATTTGAAAAGAAAAAGAGATGATTATAATTTATCTGTGGGGAAAAAAGACCCGCAATGGTTTTTTTATGATATTTATGAAGAGGGATATGTTCCACATGGTAAGGACTGGTTAAAAAGAGGTATAACGAACTTCTTTTTATTTTTAAGTAGTGTAAGTTGGACAATTGCCATATCGATACTTGGAATAAGAACAACAACTTTTGAAGTAATAAAAAATGTTTCAATAGCTCTTGGATTTGAACAAATAACATGGCTATCCTATGGTGTAATTTTTGGTATAGCAGGTAGTGTAATTTTTTGTAGCATAGGGAATCCATATAATTCAGTTCATACACGATTAATTACCACCCTCCATTACCTGTTGTATTATGCATTGTTTTTCATTATTCTCAACATCATTGGTTACATGATGATTACCTTGCTTTTGTGGACGTAAAATATAAAGAAAAAAGATACAACCTACTGCTACAAAACTTGAAAACAATAGAGAAGAAAAAGTAAAATTGTTTATTACTAGAAATACAAATAATATACTACTTAAAAACCAAAACACCGATAATAAAAATAAAATAAATTTAATAGGGTTTCCACGAGAAAAATCACTTGTTGGCGAACAAAATGACTTTTTTGTGGAAACCCTAAATTCTGTATTGCTTTTCTCGTTCTTAAAATCGTTGTTTACATTACAAATTAAAAGGTAGGATGCTATCAGAAAAAAAACTTTTGGGTTAAAAAAGTTACATGGATTGAACTGATAGCATCCATATGTGCATAAGTTTTTTATACTATTATAGACCCTATATATGCGGGTTAAAAAATTGCGTGGAATAATCGAACTAATATGTTCTATTATAGTGGTGATAATTATAATTATCTTGCTTTTACCTGCGATTTCTGATTTACAAACAATATCACGAGGTAAAGAAATAGTAGATAATGTAAAGGAAGGAGATATTGATAAAACAACAACAGAGTTTAGTGATTTTCTAGTAGATACAACATTAGGAGAATTATGGAGTGCATTATGGGCTCCGATACTAGCAATTGTAGTTTCATTTCTAACAGCATTATTAATATTTTTAAAAAAAGGTATATCTTTTTCTTTTTCATAAAAATCACGTTTAGTTTTTGAGGTTGCCCCCTCTAATGTGCCACTACTCATGTGACACCCCCAAACGTGATAGAACCTGTAATGGCAATGATGCCAAAGGTAATTGATTGTTTATGTATATAGATCTAAAAATTAAGTGAGGGCTGGGGGTGAATCCCCTCATCAAACTATTATTCTGAATGATATTGTATAGCAAGTCTGTCCAATTACTAAAATTGTAGGGAAAACGTCTTTTTTGCCTCATTATTGAAAAACCTTTCTCCATTTTTCACTCCATATCAATTTATATCCCCTGTTCAATGATATTAACATTTATCAATCAAAAAGACAGGGTGCTTTTCATGCTATCAAAAGCTGTTTATTTTTATTCAAAATCTTCTCCAGCCTCCTACTTTCAGCAATCAAACCCATATCCTCTTTTGTCTTAATCTTATTACAATCAATACAAAGAGTCTGAATATTCTCCATATCAAACTCAGATCCCCCAACCGCAATAGGAACAATATGATCCCCTATCAACATTTCAGACTGAGCATATTCCTCTCCTTTATGTGGTGGATATTTAGCGACATTAACAAATCGTTTATTGCACATCTTACAACTATAATTATCTCGTTTGAAAACCATAGATCTTGTAACACTCCAATCCAAGATTTCGACATGATCCTTCCAGAAATCACCTGTGCATTCCTTACTGCAACATCTCCAATCAGTACGTCTTTCCCATTTCTCTTTAGGTAAACCACAGTTAGGACATTGATTATCTTTTATTCTTTGTTCAGCAATGGGATCGAATACTCGTTTGTATAATTCTCTACAATACATGATTATCTTTCTAATTCAAATCTGATAAGGACATCATCTTCAAACAATCCTTTATCTTTATATCTCTCTGGAACATCACATGCTTTAATCAATTCCACGTCACAGATACTACGTGATATAGTTTCACCAGTTTCCTCACAGACAAAAGTGATATGAGCATCACGATACTCATGTCGTTTCACAGAGTTTTTAATCGCATCAAAATATTCTTTTCTAATTGGTAACTTCATTTTTTTCCAACTCCTTTAAGTCTTATTGCCTTAACTAAATCTTCACCATAATCAGTTAAACAATAATATCCATAATTCATGTAGATTATTCCCTCATCATTCCATCCATCAAGTAAATCAGATATATCTTCAAAATCAATTAAGTTTTTAAAATCATTTACAATTTGATATTTCTTTGGTTTTGGATGTTTATCAATAAAGAATAAAATACTTTTTTCATAATCTTTCATGTCATCAATATCGTCATCAATTATTTCTTTCCGTCTAATTACCATAATTATCCCTTGCTTTTTCCTTTATAATAATTTTCCACATTTAGGACAATTATAAATTCCATCATTTGCATCTGTTATATCGCCACAATTTTTACAAATCCAATCACTCATTTTTACCAATCCAATTTCAAATCTATAATAGGTTCATAATCCATACACTCTGGAATTTTAGCACCACAATTTAAAATCCATGATTTACAATTACGACATTGTATGTCGGTCAGCCTTCTTTCTTTCGTCAAATTATATTTTTTTTCCATGCTTTATCCTTTAAATATTTTTAAGATACTCCAACAATTCTTCTTTTGTATCAAATTCCTTTCTCAATAGAATGAAGTTTTTAATCCTTCTTAATATTTTCACGATGATTCGCCTTTAAATATTCTCCAAGTTATCTTTAGCAATAGATTTAATTCCACAATCCATTGAACAAACAACATGGTCAAAATGTTGCAAACTATTGAATCGTATTCCCTCATCAACTTCTATTCCACAAACATAACAATGTGTCTTTCTCATTTTTTTACCCCAATTTTTCCTTTAAACATTAAACATAGCTTCCCAGTTAATTTTACAATTATCAGAACAAAACTTATGTCCTTTATGTAAAACAACTTCTGATTCGATCTCTTTTCCACAATTTGCACATGGATTCTTTTTCAATTCAAACATTTTTTATTCCTCTTTAGTCTGTATTTTTCCTTTACCATTCCTGTAGCTTTCCACAACTTGGACAAATAGGATGTTTATATTTCATACCTTCAGCTTTCACCATAACTGGATAACCTACATAGTTACACTCACACTCAAATCTTATTTCTTTCATTCTTTCACCTTATGTTTTCCTTTAATATTTTTAAGATACTCCAACAATTCTTCTTTTGTATCAAATTCCTTTCTCAATAGAATGAAGTTTTTAATCCTTCTTAATATTTTCACGATGATTCTCCTTTAAGATTCATTTGGATCAAACAACTGCAAATAAATAACCCTAGTACTATTACCAACAGGAACAGTCAACGAAACATAACCCTGAGTATTAAGCTGAGATGCAATACCAGATAACATAGAGTTAACGCTATCCTCCACACCCATATTATATGCAGCATCAAGCTCACGTAAATCCTCCTGATCCTGTAGATAACCCTGGAAACCAAAATAACTATTAGCAGAAAACACCACCAGAAAACCAACAACACAAAACAAAACACCAATAGCAATATTCTTCCTATCAAACTTCAAACCACTAATATTTATCCACCACCAAAATGACCAACGGATCTAAAAATTCCGGTATACTTTCAACAGGTGAAGTAACCCATGAAGCAAAAACAACACTAGAAATAAAAAGCAGTATCAATAAGCCTAGACTACAAAACAATTTATTTCTATTATTCATAAGTTACCAATCCTAACAAAATTAACGGTACTAGCAACATAAGTACCAGCACCAGTACCATCAGCATCTTTAATGACAAGATTAACATTATCACCAGCAGTAATATTAAGATGACAAAAACCACCCATAGGTAATATATCACCACCAGAAGTAAGTTTCTTATGTACTTCGACATTTTCATTTGGTACATCATTAACAGAAACCGTAAGATAATATTCATGGTTATTCTGACCAGTACCATCTGCTCTGAAATTACAACTATACACACCACTATAATCAAAAGTAATATTCTCACCATCAGCACAATAAATACCATTACCCCACGTACTATTAAAAGACAAATTATAATAATGATTCTCTATACCAAAAGTTAATGCAGAACCACCATGATAATGATAATTACTTTCACCATATATA
>Ga0075116_10001389_pt1 | contig 11084 bp, 15 predicted proteins | sample AntAceMetag02UKC_FD_69786 | JGI IMG/M metagenome (GOLD analysis project Ga0075116, IMG submission 69786) | Saline lake microbial communities from Ace Lake, Antarctica- Antarctic Ace Lake Metagenome 02UKC | ecosystem: Environmental > Aquatic > Non-marine Saline and Alkaline > Saline | place...
CCACTGTGTGTGTAACCGCTTGTTTTTAAAGTGGACTAGAACGATCGTTCTATAAATGTTTTGTGAAATTATTTAAGATTTCTTTAGATTTTACTTGACAATATAATAAATTAGATTTAATGTGTTGGAAAGTATTGGAATGCGTTGAAATAAGATTGAATATGGGGAAGTGGCGAAGATGGAAGACGCGCCAGTTGTTTTGAAGATGTTGCTGGTAGTAATGGGCGTAACATGGCATTTGCAAAAGGGTAAAACAAGCTATTTTGCCCGATTTTGCAAACCAAGTGGAAAGTACCATAAAGTGGAAGCAGTGAGTGTACATTAACTGTGAAAGCTCTACGTGGGTTCGAGTCCCACCTTCCCCTAGTTAAAAAAATGGAGGAGTTGATTAGCATGAGACCACCAGACTATTGTACTAGCAAAACATGCAAAAAGTGGGGCAGCGATCATTGCCCGTTTTGTTCACATGGGATTTACAAGGGCGAAGGATGCGATGGTGATGGAAAGAAATGGTATTGGAAATATAACTACATCACCGGGCCAACGTTCATCTTTGACACAGGGGAAAAGATGAAGCGCCAACCGCCCAACATCCTTGCTTGGAATACTTTCTATCGTTGGATCATAAGGGGGCTATAATGGCGTTAGAAAGATGGAAGAAGCCGACAGCAAATATAACAACAATAATCCAAGAAGAGCGGGACAATGTGGTCAACAAGTTCCGCCAGAGCAACGATAGTGGCAACATAATTGCCTACATCGCTGGGGTAGACGATTTGATGGAAGCCATAACCAAAAGAATAGGGAGGGAGTAACAATGAAGACAACAATGAAGACAACACTTGTCCGAACGTTTATCAGTATTTTATGTATTTGTTTATCTTTATGCCTATGGGCAGCAAGCAGCCTCGCAGGAACAGTTGAACTACCTCCGACACCAGGGGACAACAGCAAGGTACAGATTCCATTTGTAGTCCTGCCACCTATGCCTCCGGGCCATCCATTTGTCCCGCAAGTTGAGTTGCCGCCCATGCCACCGACGTTAGCGGAAACCAATCGTGATCTCAATCTGCTAGAGACATTGAAATCAAACCAGTTTCGTGATAACCAAGAAACAAAAAGGGCCACATTCCAGAACAAGCAACAAGCATTAGAGATGCGGATCAACCAACTGTCGAGAAAAACGATTGCAATTCCAAATACACATTACAATAACATGATCCGATCTTTACTAACGAAATAAATCCTTAGACCGGGGGAGTTTGCCCTCCTTTTTCTCCTCCGGTCGCCCCCTGAAAGGAAATGTGAAATGGATATGGAAAAGCCGAAGAAGTTGGATAAATTTAAAGATATGGATTCCCGTGATAAGGGATATCAGGTTGGATATAACAACTGCATTGAGGACTATGAAGAGTTCCTACCTGGAGAAGATGAGTTGTATAAAATAATTGGCGAAGGTTATATATTCAATAAGAGAACCCTCGCCAAAACCATAACCAAAAGGATAGGGAAGGAGTAAAAGATGGACCTAGAAAAAAGATATTATCTGACGGATGGGACAGAGTGCAACATTGTTCAATTAGTGAAGAAAGAACCAGAATGGGCGGCAAATAAAATCCAGACAGGAGAAAAGGCGATTGCATGGGTTAATAACCTGCCCGATGCAGAGGAAATATTTAACTTCCTGGATCAGCTTACGGATGAACTGAAATTAACAATCAACGTAGGGCAGGGGCGGCATATCGCCAAAGCCATAACCAAAAGGATAGGGAGGAAGCAGGGAGATGAGAGTGATAAAGCAGAAGATAGCCATAACACGTAAACCACACCGATGTCTTACCTGTTTGCGATTGTTCCCTTCAGGGACAAGGATGGAAGTACAGACAGTAGACAATGATATCATCTACACTGTTTATCTCTGCGATACATGCCAGCAACTATTATCAGATTTTAAAGGTAGCTTTTGTGATTCTGAAGGTACATTCCCTGAGGGGTGTGTTTGTGAAGTCATGCCGGAATTTGACTGCAACACGCCAGAAGAATTGTTAGATTTTTTAAAAGGAGTGGGAATAGTAGGATGAGAGTATTGTATTTAAAATTATTGCGATACCTTTGTCGTAAGGAATTGAAGCGAATCGCCAATAATTATCCACACACAGAGATGAACTGATTAACTATCATGATTTCATGATGATTTCATGGCGATTGAATGTGTCAACCGTGAAACGGAAGCCCAAGACCGAATATTAGGAATTAGTTTATCTACAGTAAAAATGCTTGAGGGATAAGGGGGAAGGAATAGTACCATGACAAAAACAGAATTAACACAGTTGCAACGTGACATACATACTCGGATAATGGAATTAAACAAACTGCAAGACTTACACACGCACGAAACAGGCAGGGTCTATATAATCGCCGGGCCATTGCCAGTGTTGGAAGAGAACGAAAGACATTTACATGGATCGGGGTACAGGAACTTAGAAGATATATTGATAGGATTGAGGAACTTAACTTAGAAGATATATTGATAGGATTAAGGAATGAATAAACATTTCAACAAAGAACAATCAACAATTTCCACCGCATACTCAAGCCATCCGTGGTATCATACAACCCTGTGGCGTAGGCTTAGGTTAAATCAACTTGACAAAGAACCTTTATGCTATGTACATCTACGTAGAGGGCTTGAACGTCCGGCAACAATAGTTGATCACCATATACCTTTTGTGGATTCGTGGGAATTGTTTATTGACCCTAACAATCATAGATCGATCTGCTTCCCGTGTCATAATTCGGCAAAGAAACTATTGCAAACTAGAGGAGTCATGCCAGGGTGTGATATAAACGGATTACCACTTGATTCTAACCATCCTTGGGCAAAGAAATAATAAGTGTAAAGATAGGAGCATTATCATGGGTAAACGTGGACCGAAACCATTGCCAACAGCAGTTATCAATATCCGTGGGGGCACACAACACTACCATCGCAAGAAGGAAGATTTAGATTTAGAACCACAACCTGTTCCCAATATACCTCCATGTCCTGACCACCTCGACCTAAAGGCAAAACAGGAATGGATGCGAATGGTAAAAGAACTTGACGAAGTTGGAATATTAACAAATCTCGACATGGCGGTGTTTGCCGCTTATTGTAATTCATATTCCCGGTGGATAAGGGCAACCAATCAAGTCAAGAAACAGGGATCAGTAATCACAACACCAAAAGGATATAAACAGCAGAATCCAAATCTTACTATAGCTAACAAGGCCGAAGAGATGATGATTAGGGCTGCTGCACATATGGGGATAACTCCAAGTAGCCGAACTGGAGTTAAAAGGGCAAATAAACTAGATCAAAAACCAAAAGAAAAGTCTAAGGAAAGATTCTTTAAATAATGAGTAAAGGCCAAACCGAAAATAAAAACAAAGATCGTGCTACTCAATACGCTTTAGATGTTTTGGATGGCAATAAAATGGCTGGCCCTTACGTAAAAGGATCTTGTCAGCGACATCTTGATGATCTCGAACATGCTGGTGAACGTGGTTTTTATTATGACGAAAAAGAAGCTGAAGAAGCTATAGCGTTTTTTGAGGAATGTTTATGTCTTAACGGAGGACAGTTTGAAGGTGAACCATTTATACTATTTCCTTGGGAAGCATTCATTGTTGGATCTCTATTTGGATGGAAAAGACTTGACGACAATTTTAGAAGATTCAGTTTGGCTTATATAGAAACCGGGAAGGGTAGTGGTAAGTCTCCAATAGCCGCAGGAATTGGGTTAAAAGGGCTTGTTGCTGATGGAGAACAACGAGCTGAAATTTACGCATGTGCCACATTCAAGGCGCAAGCAATGGTACTTTTCCGTGATGCATGTGCGTTTGTAGACCAATCCCCTCAACTTTTATCACGATTGAAACTATCTGGCACTGGCGATAATCGTTGGAACATAGCCTATCCCGCAACGAATTCATTCTTTAGAGTAATATCATCTGAAAACAAAGGTCAATCCGGGCCTCGTCCACACATGTATATAGCAGACGAGATACATGAACATCGGGATGGTAATGTAATTAGTTTGTTAGAAAAGGGATTCAAGTTCCGTCAGCAACCTCTAGGGTGTGAAATTACAAATTCTGGCAGTGACACATCCTCATTCTGTTTTGAACGTCATGAAATGTGTCGCAAGATATCACTCGGGCTATTGGAAAACGATGATATCTTCGCTTACATTTGTGCTTTAGATGAAGAAGATATCAAAGACGAACATGGTGAGGAATCGGAATCATACTTAGACAATGAATCTATATGGCCTAAAGTAAACCCTTCACTTGAATATGGCCTACCCGGATATGATTACATCCGTAAAGAAGTCAAAAAAGCCTATGGAATGCCCTCTCAGATGGCTATTGTTAAACGATTAAATTTCTGCCAGTGGGTGGCAGCCGACAATCCATGGCTATCTGGCGAATTATGGTTTGGGGCACAACAGCCGGGAGGTTTTGATGATCGGATGTTAATAGGCCGGAAATGTTGGGGTGGACTCGACTTATCATCCACACAGGACCTAACCGCATTCGCATTACTGTTTGAACCAGGGTACATTGAATTAGAAAACATAGACAATCTATGGCAACCATGTGAAAGAGTTTTCGATCCATTCTGGAGATTAAAATGCTACTTCTGGATACCCGGCGACGATCTCAACAAGAAGGAAGATTTAGACCACGTTCCTTATATGGCATGGAGAGACAAGGGTTATCTAACAGCACTGCCCGGGAAAGCCATCAACAAATCTTCTGTTATTAAATTAATGTCGGAAGTATCAACCAACTTCGATTTACAGTTTATTGCTTATGACCGTGCGAGGATAAAAGACTTAAACGAACACGCAGAAAAAGCTGGCATTGAATTAACCTTCGGAACTTGGAATAAAGAAAAACGATGTTGGGATTGGGAGAATGGTGACGGCATTCGCATGGCTCCTTTTGGGCAGGAATCTCGATCTATGGACCCGGCAGTAAGCAAATTCGAAGGGATGCTGGCGAACAAAACCGTATTGCATGATGGTAATCCGGTACTGACTATGTGTGCTTCCAATGCTGTGATTATTGAGGATGAGGACAAAAATCGTAAAGTTAGTAAGAAGAAATCCACAGGTAGAGTGGATGGGATTGTGTCGTCGGTAATGGCTTGCGGGGTAGCTGATAATAGTTCGGAAAGTTTAACCGGCTACGAGGGATTATCTGTAGAACAAATTTTAGCAAGGATTTCAGTCTGATAGGAGGATTGAAAGGATAAACTATATGACTAATTTACCCAACAAAGACCTATTTCGTGTATCTGAAGTAGCCGAGTATTTTTCTGTTACTCCCCGATGCATTTATACTTGGATCAAAAAAGATTATCTCGAAATAGAAAAGATTAATGGAATTTCACGAATTCCCCGTGAATCAATTTTAAAATGCAGATTTAATAAGCAAGAATTCCCAATACAAAAGTAATTTATATCATTTCACGCCATTTCACGCCATTTCACACTTTCAATCCAATCCCATAATTTATTCTTGACCAATTTGCCATATCAATTTATCTTGTGACCATTAGAACGAGCGTTCTATAATTTATTGTGAGTTATTGTTTCATTTATGACGCTTAACCCTGTTAATTCTATGTGGTCAAAGATGACTAAAGACAAAATAAAATCAATACTTTCCAAACTAAACCCTTTGCGGATAACTATCGACGTGAGATTCTTCCTGTTCTTTGGAGGGTTGGTGATTCTCTGGCATGGGATCAACCAGGTTTTACCATGGTTATCTTTTGTAGTAGTTGGTGCTGTCCTCATGCTTGTAGGGTGGCTGTTACAAGACGATAGAGGAGGCAAGTAATGGGGAGTTTTATGTCTCGTTTGCCTCGTCCTAAAGCAATCAATATCGAAATGGAACGTATACTTAGAGAACATTTCGGCGGAAATGAAGCATCTTCAGGAATCTCCGTAAATTCTGACTCTGCCATGCGGTTAATGACCGTGAATAATTGTGTAAAGGTTCTTTTTAATTGTATATCGCAAATGCCATGTCAATTAATGGAAGAAGTAGATGACATGAAAAACAAAGCCAAAAAGCATCCACTGTATAAAATAATCGGGAAACGGCCCAATAGATGGATGACCGCGGGACAATTCTGGGGACTGGCGATAGTTCACGTGTCATTAAGAGGCAATTTCTATGCATTTAAAACTAAAGTAGGAAATCAAGTTCGAGAGTTATTGCCTATCGATCCCTCAAGGATTTCAGAAGTAAAACAAAATCCAGATTGGTCTTTGACATATAAAGTATTTACTGAAGGGAAGGGAATTGAAGACAAAACACAAGATGAAATATTTCATATTCGAGGCATGTCGCTTGATGGGTTCACAGGTCTCAATCCAATAGCATATGCAAGGGAATCAATCGGGATTGGGTTGGCAAGTGAAAAGTTCCTTGGTAATTATTTCGGTAAAGGGATGCATCCTGGAGCAATTGTTGAAGCTCCCGGTAACCTTGACCCTATAACCCATGCGAATATGTGGGAAGCATACAAAAAGAAATACGGCGGATTATCAAACTCTCAAGACCTCATGCTCCTTGACAATGGAATGAAGATTCAATTCCCATCCATTAAACTTGTAGATCAGCAATTTCTTGAGCAGATGCGGTTTACAGAGTCTCAGATTTGTGGAATGTACGGAGTCCCATTAATCTTAGTTCAAGCAGGGTCAACTCCAGCTACATATGCTTCATCCTCTCAATTCAAGCAGTCCTTTGTTGATTATACGATAGCACCCATAGCGGTTAATTTTGAAACCACATCGGATGTGGAATTATTGACTGACAACGAACAGGATAGATATTATGCAAAATTCAATCTTAACTCATTACTAAGAGGCAATATTACAGAACGATTCACTGCATACAAGGATGGCATAAATGCTGAAATATATAATCCTAATGAATGTAGATCATTGGAAGATATGAATCCTTATCCCGGTGGTAATGAATATCGTACACGTACAAGCACTACCAAAGAAACAACTTCAAACAATGTTAACAGCAATGAAGGTGTCAAATAATGGGTGAGAAGCATACAATGGTTGTAGGAGGATAAAAATGAAATTTTCATATCGCACAGAACATAATGCAAAATCAATAGCTGCTTTTTGGGGAAGAGAACTTGATAGTGCATTAACGCCATATACAGTTAATGCTGCAAGTGATGACCTGACTACTTTATTTATTATGGATATCCTGGGTTGGCCTTTTAATGACATCAATGCGATTGTTCGTGATCTTGCTGATATAAAAACATCAAATTTATTGGTGAGATTAAATAGTCCTGGTGGTGATCCCATTGATACTTTTTCACTATATCATGCTTTGAAAAATCATCCGGCAAAAGTTACTGTTCGCATTGAGGCCATGGCTGCAAGTGCAGCAAGTTTTCTTGCATTATCGGGTGATGAAGTCCAAGCATATCCATCAAGTTTTATGATGATACATAATTCATGGGCGCTTGCAATTGGAAATAAATTTGAGCTTCGGGACACTGCTGATATTTTAGAAAAGATTGATACTAATATGCAAGATATCTATATTGCAAAAACAAAGATTGGCAAGAAAGAGATGTTTGATATAATGAAAGCCGAGAGTTGGTTTAGTGCAAAAGAGGCCAAGGAAAAAGGGTTTATTGATACTATCCTTGATGGCAAACCCGCCAAGGCCGAATTTGATCTTTCAATCTTCGGCGCGATGCCGGGAGGTTTGGAAATAGATGATAATAATAATGACGACGATGAACCTGCAATAAGAAAATACGAGAAGGCTCTGCGTGATGTAGGGGCTTCTAAAAATGTCGCAAAGACTATTCTGGCGCGAGGCTTGAAGTTTGCAAACGACGAAGCGGAAAAGGATGAATACGATGCGAAGGAACTAGTGGAATATCTCACGATTGCATCGGGACTAAAAAAACTAACAAGAATCATGAAACCACATGAAACCACATGAAACCACATGAAACCACATGAAACAATAGGAGGACAATAAGATGGATGAATTAAAAAAACTTATTGAAGATTTCGGACGTACCTTTGAAGAATTTAAAGCCGAAAACGATAAGCGAATTGAAGCAGTAGAGAGCAAAGGCTACGCTCCTGCAGATCTGGTTGAAAAGGTTGAGGCCATCAATGCCGACCTTGGCAAGATTTCCGAACTCAAGACCCAATTGGAAACCCTCCAGACCGAAGTTGCCCGTGCCGAATTCAAAGGTGGTGGTTCTGCCCAAATTGACAAGGCAAAAGCTGAATATAGTGTTGCTTTCGGTAAGTTTTTCAGGCGTGGAATTGATGACGGGTTGCAGGATCTCGCTGTTCAGGCAAATCTGAGCACATTGTCAGACCCGGACGGAGGATTCACTGTTCCCGAAGAAGTTGATGCTGTCATTGACAGGGTGGCAGAAACCATTTCAGCAATGCGTAGGGTTTCGACTGTGCGTAAGATTTCCACCGATACCTACAAAAAATTGGTAAACAAGGGCGGTGCAAGTTCCGGGTGGGTCGCTGAAAAAGAGTCCAGATCCGAAACCGATACTCCTACTCTTGCAGAGATAGCCATCAATACCAAAGAAATTTACGCAATGCCCGCGGCCACCCAGTCTTTACTGGATGATAGTGCGATAAACATTGCACAGTGGCTTGCTGATGAAGTCTCAATCGAGTTCAACGAGGAAGAGTCTGAGGCATTTGTCTCCGGCAATGGAGTTGGAGAACCAAAAGGACTTGAAGCATATACCGCGGTTGCAAATGCTTCCTATTCCTGGGGTAATGTCGGATATATAGCTTCCGGTGCGGCATCCACCTTCAGTAATGCTGACAAACTCATTGATGTGCAACATGCGTTAAAGTCTGTTTATCGTTATGGTGCTGTGTGGTTGATGAATGACGCGACATTTGGGCATATTCGTAAATTCAAGGATGGTGAAGGGAATTATATCTGGAGACCTGGGATTGAAGCCGGTGCGCCTGATACTCTTCTTGGAAAACCCATAGAAATAGATGACAATGTGGCCGACATCGGAGCTGGAAATTATCCCCTGTGGTTCGGGAATTTCAAACGAGCGTATATGATTATTGATCGAATCGGAACGAGAGTTCTGCGAGATCCCTATACCAGCAAGCCTTATGTTAAGTTCTATACGACAAGGCGAGTTGGCGGGGGAATCGTGATGTACGAGGCAATCAAAGCGCTGAAAGTTGCTGCAAGTTAATATGTCCAGTAACGATTTAATTATCAAATTAACCGGGGGTTGAAACATACCCCCATTCAATAAGTTTTAAGGAGGTAAGCACACAATGAAAGACCTTTATAATAACCTTGAAATCGTCTCGGTCCTTGACCCGATTGTGGTATCTGCCACGGCGACCCATACAGACATCGACCTTGCAGGTTTCAACTCTGCCTGCTTGGTCGTGAATTGTGGACTCGCTGCGGGGACTACGTTAGGGTCCAGTCACAAGTTCGTCTTTGTCTTGTCTGACAGCGCGGACGGCACGACCTACGCGGTCGTAGAAACGGCTGACATGCTGGATCTCACAGTAGCATCAGGCGTTGTCATTACGATTGACGCTGTAGGCGAAGACAACTCAATCTATAAACTTGGCTATGTCGGCGGGAAAAGGTATTTGCAGCTTGTCTATACGAAAACTGGATCTCCTACGATCCCGCTGTCGATTACGATTGAAAAGGGTCATCCCTTGGATTCGCCTGTAGATTAACCATTAACCCGGCCCTTTAAGTAGGGTACTCGGCGTGGTCTTATCCGGGCCACGTCGGGGCAACCACCGGATAGGAGGATTGAACAATGGCAGATTTAAATTATCAACCGAAGACGTACAGAAAAGACGGAGGCGACACTTTTGTAGTCGCCGCAGGCGGACAGATCCTAGTTGAACCAGGTGGCAGCGTAATGGGTGGAAACCCCACGGGCGCAGCCGATTATTTCATGGATCTGAACGTATCGGCAACGGGTGACGGCTCAATGGGTTCGCCTTTTGCCACAGTGAAAGAGGCAATCACCGCGAGTAATACCAGTATCGGCCTCACTGCAAATCGCTGGTGGGCGCGGAGAAACAGGATCTTTGTCATGGGTGACGGAATAGAAGAAAGCCTGACCGTGCTGCCCGAGAAGTGCGACATTATAGGGTGTGGATCGGATCTTTATCCCTTCCCTCGGATCATCGGGGCGCATACTATCGCTTTAGCGAAAGTAGGTTGTCGATTTATCAATATGGGGTGGCAAGCATCCGGGGCTGGCGATATGTTTGCTCTTCCGGCTGGCTGTCATGGCTTCCAGATACTCGGTGGATGGGCGCAACCTTCAGTGGCAGGAAATACCAAAGCCTTTGAGATTACCGACTGCGCGAATGTTGATATCAGGGGGCTTGTAATTCAGCAGAATCCGGGAGCCTATGGTACAGGGATCTTTGGTGTTGGTATTGACATTCAAGGGGTAGCCTCAAATCATCAAACCATAATTGACGGTGTTCAGATTGAGGCCACGAAAGGAATCTATTTTGTTGCTTCTGCTCCTGCTTATGGTAGCGCGATCAAGAACAGCCTCATCAAAGCAACTGGCATGGTCATTCAGGACGTGTCAGACGTTGTGCAGGTTGTAAACAATAATTTGATTTCAGCGGCCAATGATGATGGAAGTGGAACTGGTGCAAGTGCTGATGCGATTTTTTGCAACACCTCACTTGCTGCTGGCAATAGATTGACATGCGGAGATCATCTTAACGCTCCGTTCCCGATTGAAGGAACGCTGGCTTAATCCTTAACCAAAGGAGATTTACAAATGGTTGAGGAACAACCTACACAACTAGGAACTGAACTAACCGTTTTGGAAAGGTTGGTGCTTTTAAATGTTCTCCCTAAGGAAGGGGATTTCACTACACTCAAGCTTGTGCGTAAGCTACGTGAGGACCTGAGTTTTGATGAGGATGAACACAAGAAACTTGTGTTTGTCCAGGACGGCGACCAGGTTCGCT
>Ga0075116_10001394_pt1 | contig 11067 bp, 33 predicted proteins | sample AntAceMetag02UKC_FD_69786 | JGI IMG/M metagenome (GOLD analysis project Ga0075116, IMG submission 69786) | Saline lake microbial communities from Ace Lake, Antarctica- Antarctic Ace Lake Metagenome 02UKC | ecosystem: Environmental > Aquatic > Non-marine Saline and Alkaline > Saline | place...
CTTCTCTACTCATACAAAATCACTTACTCCTATCTTTTTTTAACTACTACCTTATTCTAACTACAAACGCACATGACAAGATTCGAACTTGCAACAACAACTCGCGCCCATATTCATTCGTTGTCTATCAATTGGTCATTAAGCGCTTTTAACGGCTTTCCTCTCCGTCCTCATGTGCAGGACCCAGTCTTTGACTGAGCTTTCATACAGCCTGGTGACCGTACTAATATAACTAATTTTTTTATCCTCTCACTTTTTAATTCCTCTATTAAGAACTGGTTTACAACCTCCTCTACCTTGGTTAGCTCTTGTTCCTCTACCACTTCCATCTCTTTTCGGTGTTCCTGCTGTCATATCATTCACCTCCTTTCTCATATTTTTCTTTATTATGCTTCAATTCATGTTTAGACAAAGCATTAAAATAATTTCTAATATATTTAGTCATTTCACTTCTATTATTACAAAACACTACTTGAAGATTATGTGAAATCATTGTAGAATGAAGTATTTTTGTTAAAACATCTTGACGGATCCTCGAATGCCTGGCACCTTTGAATTTCTTAGTTACAAAATCAGTATAAGAACATTCAACTATAACAATTAATTTCTGCTCTAATTCCTCTGCTTTTCCTAACTCTCGAATAAATCTATCATGCCCTTGCATAAGAGTTCCAAGCCAATCGCTGGGATCCTTTCTTTCAAAAACAACAGGTAAAAGAATGTTATTTATTTCGGCTGCATAATCCCCAGCCTTTAAACCTCTAACTTCAAAGTTTTTTCTAAAACCTAAAGGAATTTTCTCGCGAGTATCAATTATTACTTTATAACTCATGGTCTCAACGCACCTTCCCGTATCATTGCACTCATTGGTTTTTCTCCGTTTTCTATAAGAAATACATTATAATCTTCCATGGCCTTTTTCCTTCTTTTAAGGATCTCTTTACGATTAATAGAATAAGCATTATGTTTGCTATCTGCCAATTTAAAACAACTCCTTTAAACTAACAATCTTCATTTTTTAACCTTCTTTTTTTTCTTGTTTAAACTACTTATCTTAATTTCATTATTAATACAAACAATTTTTTTATTTGGAAAGAATTCTTTTAACAAATGTGTAAAATAACTTAACTCCTCTTGATTAATATTTGGAATACTAATTATAGCTTCATTAGGAATTTCAAAAACTTTGCCTTTAAAAAGTTCTAATTGTTTACCTGGTGTCCTAACACGTTCTTCTACCTTTGAAACTCTTTTCCACAAAGCCTCAAAACTAGGCATAGTTCTCCAGTCATTTATTCTAACTCTTCGTTCTAATAATATTCTCAACCAATTAATCATTTTTATTCCTCCTATTTCCAATATCCCCATTTTTCTTTTTCAATTCTATTAACAAATCAATTGTTTTCTTCAATTCTTTTTTATTTTCAAATTGTAATTCTTCGTTATTTATTATTAGACGCCACTGGTCGCCTCTCATTTTTATCGATATCATTTTTTCATCTCCTCTGTGTTTCCTTCTATTAATAAATTTCCCCAATTATTGCCGCTAATCTGGTCGTACAAAGTTTTACCGTTACTATTCATCGCATAAGGCATAAACACTTGTTCAATCTTAACTGTTTGAGTTTCCACAAGAGCAAGTTGAGCATCTACCCAATCCTTGATTACACGCCACCCAATTCTTGCACCTTGCGCAGAATCATTATGAAAACGCTTAGGCAACTTGCCTTCATCAACTGCTCTATTCAATAAAGCGATCCATGCGTCTAAATCAATGGGTAAAACAAAAGGTATTTGTTGCTCGTTCACTTGTACAATAAAGGCAATACCTTTTACAGAACCGTCTCCATAATATTCTTTCTGTATTTTCAAAGCTCCGTGCTTAGCAAGAATGCTTTCTATTTCTGCAACTGTCTTTTCAACTACAATTTTTGTAGTGTAATTTTTTATAGTCATCTTTTAACAACCCGCCCAAGTAATGTTGGCAATGTAATAGTCATCGGAAATCCTGTAATAGTATCTTTCCACCCAGGTGGTTGGAAATGTTCAACATATTCTTCTACAAAAACATTTGCTGTTTCATCATCAACACCCATTAATAAAAGGTCTTGTAATGCTTTCTTAGTGTAAGTTCTAACATGTTCTGGCTCCTTTGAAGGTGGTAAAGTATCATTTGGCACAGCAATAATAATAGAACCTCCAGTCTTACAAACTCTATAACATTCTTTTATTAATTGCTGTTCGTCATCTACATGCTCAAAAAATTCAGTTGCAATAACAAAATCGAATTGTTCCTTTTTGAAAGGTAACGGTGGCGCAGAAGCACATTCTCCTACAATATTAAAAGTGTTACGCATTTTACGAATAGCAGTCTTAGAAATATCGACTCCCATACAATCATTCCCATTATGTTTTAACTGATTAAGTAAAACTCCAACACCACAACCCACATCCAAAACTTTTTTACCAGTGCCTACAAAGAAGGCGATCCTACCAAATGTGCCAGGATAGACTCGCCAAGTATTAATTCCTTCTTTTTTCCAGTTATCATCGTAATATTTTTCATCTTTCATTTCAATTACCCCGTTTAATTATTCTCCTTCTCTTGCATAATTCATCTAATCCTTTGAAATTTCCTCAGTTTTTTCACTTCTTTAACAAAAACCTTTGCTCTATACAAAACATAACCAAAAAACAAAACCAAGAAAAAAGAAAGAATCACAATTTCAATATTAGCCTCTCCAACAACATTAATATACACTCGCACCATTTTACCAGGATTAAAAAAAGCTGTAACAAACATTAAATAAAAACAAACAAATATTCCAAACATTTGACCGACAACCATGAACTCTATAAAATTCCTTAAATTCTTCCTCATTTCAACACCTCAAATTCTAAAACCCAAATTTCTGGGTTCCACATTTCATCTTTCATAACTTTTCTAAAAGACTCTACATAACTCCAACCTTTGTTTATCAAATTAAATTCTTGAATGAAATAAGTCGTGTTTTTGTATCCTTCTTTATGTGCATCTAATAAACTTATTTCATTAAGCTTTTCTTTTCTAATAGACTTTATTACAATACGCAAAGGTTTCCAACCTTTAGGAATATTATTTTTCATAATAATACCTCTTTTTTCTCTTATCAAATTTAATAATTCCATCTTTAATTAACTCTGGAAACAATGAATACAAATTCCCAACTAATTTCATGTGCTCAGAATTAGATAAAACAATTAAATTATTTATTTTATTGTTAGTTTTATTATAATCAATATGATGAACATGCTCATTTTTATTTAAATACCTATTTAACTTTTTTTCCATTATTAACCTATGTTCTTTAATGTACCCACTACTAGCACAAGGGTGTTTTGGGTAATGAATATTCCAATAACCATTCCAACTTTTGTATTTTCCTCCTTTCCAAGTTGGATGTTTATCACCAAATAACTTTTTTCCTTTTAATGTTTTTGATATTTTTAATTTAAATTCCTCTTTCATTGGACCTCTTTTTTTACCATAATTTATTTTATGTCCTTTCTTAAATTTTCCTTTCCAACCAACATTATCTTTATGTTTTTGTTTTATCTTTTCAGAACAAATAATCCGCATATTTTTAGCTTTTTCTATGCCAAATATTTCTTCCCAAGTTTTTCCTATTCTTTTTTTAGCATTATTTTTATTATGCAAAATTTGTTTTTCAGTAGTCATCAGTTATCTCCCCAGTTTTTTCATTTATAATTAAACATTTCCCACCACGCTTATTTTGAACAGCATAATCTTTCCCAACCTGCCACTTAATTCTTCCAGGATAAATATTGTTCTTTAAAATCATTACAGAATTACCAAAATCCCCAGGACCAATTTCTCCTTCTTTTACAAGTCGCCTAGTTTGACTTTTTTTATTATTTAATATATCCTGTATTGACTTCTTTCCAAAAATCATTCAATCAACTCCTTAACATCATTCAACTTACTCTCCGGAATACCATAAGCCTCATCTTCACTCCTAGCCCATTTAAACAACCTACTCCTCTTCTCAACATCTTCTGTTTTAATCCAACCCAACAAATTTAACTTCCCAACAATAGGAACAGGAACAAATACTCTCCGTCCAAGTTTAGGATCTCCGGCTGCAACATTATTAAATTCTCCTGTGAAAGTACAAAACAAAAAAGCGTCTATCTCCGATCGTTTCCTATCAAATTGTTTCTTATTCAAAGCAATTCTGTTACTTATTTTTTTAACATCTACTCGTAAATCTCCAATCATTAAATCAAAAACATCATTTTCACCAGGCGTTAACTTTGGAAACGGTTGTCCAAAAAACTCACACACAACAGTTTCTGCAATAAAACCATAAATGTCAGCTTGTAATTCAGAGTTACCTCCAAAAAGCCATTTATTCTTAAATTTTAGTTTGTCAGAATAAACTTTTTCTCCTAAAGCCAAACCGTATTTAGCAGCTTCAACAGAAATAGGTATTTCAAATTTATTCTTAAACATATTTTTCAACTACCAATTTTCCTCTAAAAACTTTCATTATAAGTCCTTCTTCTCCTTCTTTAAATGGAAATTGCTCATTGCTATACAACTTGTTCGGTATTAATAAAGTATAACTTCCACCAATCTTTCTAATACTTGTCGGCGCTATTTTTGTCATATTTCTTCATCTCCTTTATTTTTTTTCAGCCTCATGCTTAGCCTTCTGCATCTCACGCATCTCACCCAACTCAATCATTTTAAACTCATGGCCCAAAATAATATTCAAAGGACGCTCTTTTCTACGCCAAAAAGCTTCTTGGGCATTAGCATCAACAAAACACATTTTTAGCTGACGCAACTCTTCAATCTTACTAGAATAATCCGTGTCTTCGTTCAAAATTCTCGCCAACTCCGCTTCTCTCGACTCTCTGTTCTTAAACTCTGGATTATTAGTAATCAAACACATTTTACTAGACTTAACTTTATCAAGTACTCTTTCAGCATCCTTGATCTTATCGTCTAACCTTGCTGCTTCAATTGTTGCTAAATAACAAAGGTCAGAACAATCCATGTTCCACAAAGCTAGTTGGTTCAAGTCAAGTTTACCTAAATCAATTATTGGAGTTTCTTTTGTTTTTTCTTGCACTCGTTTGTCTATTAACAATTTTTGTGTATAATCCAATTTACTTCAACTCCTTTTTTTCTACTCTTAAATATTCTTCTTCAAAATATCTAGCAGTTTTAACTACTTGAGCTTCTGAAATAGGATCCTTTCCAGGTATTCTTGACATATTAACTTCAAAAAAATACAACGAAGCTTTCAAAGCAACTGCCTTCGCAATACTCACATCTTTACTATTCAAATTTGTTGTACTAATTAGTTTCTCTTGTGGTGTTGGCTTTGTTCCTTCTCCATCCACAAAAGATTTTATGTTTTTGTATTTACCATTTAATTCGTAGTCAATACCTCTTTCTGATCCTACTTTTATTTCTCCACTTTCAATTTGTTTGAACGCTTTTGTTCCTTGAAATATAGAGTAACTTTCTCCTCCATGTTTCACTTTATAAAACGGTTTGTCCGTACTTGTTATTGCACTTGTTATTTCTTCTACTTTTTCCAAATCAATCAACTCCTTTTCTTTGAAAATATAATATAATTATACACTTAGTTATATATAAACCTATCTACTTGCTGCCCCATTCCTTCCCAGCATTAACACCTTTCTTTCCTTTGCCTTCAATACGATTCCATTTATAGTCTAAAAATCCACATCTTGGACACCTACAAACTTCAACATTGTAAACCGTAATTAATTTCTTAACATGCTTATTTCCAATTGCATCCATTTTGACATGGTATCCTTCCTTGTTACATTTAGGACACCTGTTTTTCTTTCTTTGAAATTTAGGATCCAACATTTGCTTTCGTTTCTTCCAAGTATCTATGTCAGCTTTCCATTTACGATTTAAAGCTGCTAATGTTTCCCCACCATTCATTTTCTAACACAATCCTTACAAAAAACATACCCACTATTTTTAGTAGTTGTAAATACTTTCCCGCATTTATTACACTTTACTTTTATCAAATACCAGTTATTCTTAGGCTTCTTTTTATCTATCATTCAAAGACAGCCCCACAATCTTGACAAACATATCTTTTTTCTCCGTCCACAATTTCCTCGAAAATACTCGATTCTTTACAATTAGGGCATACACCATCATTTAAATAATCTGATTGTGCGTCCAATCTTGCTTCGTTCATCGCTTCTTCTCTATAAAATTCTTCCTTATCAAAATCACTCATTCTTCCACCTTCAATAAAGTTTTAAAAGGAGTTTGTTTCCTTGACTTATCAACCAATTCATCAAAAAACTTTCTCTCCTCTCTAGTTAATTCAATACCATTTCTAGCCTTAAACAATACTTCCCCAACATTTGTAATCATTCTTCCACTTCCATAATTTCAGCGTCTTTATATTGTCGTTTAAATTCATTAATTGCATCTTCTTTGGTTAAAGCATTAATAAATTCTACATCTTGATATTTTATAACAAAACATTTTTCTAAATCATTCATTCCAATCCTCTCCATAAACAGCATCTCGTCTGTCTTCTTCTTTCAATTCATTTAAATCGTCTTCGCTAATCGCTACTTTTTTCTTCTTATACAATTCAGTAAATAAATCATTCAAAGCTTCTGCGGCTACTTTTTTCTTCTTATACAAATCACTAAATAAAGCGTTCAAAGCTTCTGCGGCTCCGCAGGCCGGGCATATTTTTGTTTTATTATCCTTTCTGCTTATAGCTGGAAATTGATACACCATTTTCTTACAGCTTGGACATTTCCAAGGTTCTCTTAACAAATGTCTTTGCATATATTCACCCAACCTTTAGTTTCAAATTCTTTTTTAGGATCTACACCATTTATAATAGTCGGACCAACAATTCTAGCTTCTGTACATAAACATTTTCCAACATATTCTAATCTTTCTTCGTTTAAAACATATCCGTGAATTATTGTTCTACAACATTTTTTACAATACCATTTATTACTCATTTTTCAACACACTTCTTATGAACAATAACCGCCATGCTTGTATATTCAGAATCATTAAATTTTTTCATTTCTTCTTTTGTTTGAATTGTTCTTAAATCAAATTCTTCTCCAATTTGTATTTTTTTATGACATATCCCACACCTAGTATTTTCTCTGTAATTATCATACTCTTTTTTACCAGAAAAATCACTTTCTTTTATCTGAAACTTTCTCCATTCTGTCATTTTCCCACCAATCCCGCAAGCGTTCTACTTTTATTTATTCCATATTTCAATCTGTAAGCTTCTCTTACAGCAAACATATTTATTGGTTGTCCGTTCGTATTCATTTAATCAACTCCTCTAGTTCATATCGTTCCGTTTCTTCTTGTTCTTGTCTTTTATTTTCAGCCGCAGTACAATTATCACATACTAACTGAAAACTATTTCCTACTTCTTTATTACAAATTCTACATTTCATTCCATCTCATCTCCAATATATAACTTTATTATATAATATAATATACACTATCAACATATATAAACCTTCCCATCACACCCAAACATCACAATTTCAGTTTTTCCTGCTCTTTCTTCAACCAACAACCACAACACCTAGCCATAACTTCCTTTTCTTTCTTAATTAAAAAAAATTTAGATCCACCACATCTCGGACAACAAACCATATCATCACTCATTTTTCTACCTTCCTACATTTTTGTAAACACTTTTCACTTAAAGTTTTTAACTCAAATAACTTTTTTTGAAACGCAAAAGTCTCTTCCTCTTTAAACGAAGTACCATCATCCAAAAAATCTTCAAGCTTAGGTTTAACTCCTCTAAAATAACTCAAAAAACCTTTTTCAAATATTTCAAAATCACTTTTACTTCCATTATAACTACGCCTAGCAATATGAGTCATTGCCTTACTAGAAATCATTTTCTTTTCACAAATTTCACTAGCAACACTCGTCAAAAAATCTTCAGTTCCTTTTGTAACAGAAATTTTCCTAATAACCCCATCAGTAAAATAGTCTGGATTGTCTAATATAACTTTTTGAGTTTCTTTAGGTATGCTAATTACATTGTAAGACACATAAGCAGTAAATGGAGTAATGCCAATTGCATTACAATCTTTAACAATGCTTAAACCAATTTTATCTAACTCCAACATTTTATCATTATTTTGAGATAACAAATGAATTTTAGTCCTCCATTTCTCCCCATACTTTTTAACAAAAATCTTGTTTAATGCCAACATTTTTTCCAAAATATTCATGTCAGCTCTAGCAACATTTTCAGCAAGCATAGCAAACTCATTAGGATCTTCAACAATTGCTTTTAAAGTTTCCCAATTCAATCTTTTTGCAGCACGCCATCTTCTTTCACCACCGTTAGAAATCATGTATTTTACTTTTGTTTTAAATTTCTTTTTTTGTTTTTCATCTAACTCAAAAACACTAATTGGTGTTAATTGACCTAGCTCTTTCATGCTACAACTTAATTCCCCAATATTTCTTATTACTTTTCTTGGTTGATTAGGATTAGCAACAATATTTTTTATTTTTATTTCTTTTATTTCCATCATTTTTTCACATCCTTCATTCTTTCAACTGAATTTATTACTTTCATTGTAAGCTTTAAATAATCACTTACATCACTTGCTCGATAACTCGTATCCACAAAGTCATTAATTAACCACGCTTCTTTTGATTCTTTTAAATTCTTTTCCATTTGAGTATACAACGCAATAATTATTGCATTCCAATCAGCCTTTTTTAAATTCATTTTTTCACCTCATTAATTTTTGAAATAACCTCTTCAACAGACTTTATTAACAAATCTCTATCAATCTCAAAATCAAATATCTTCTCATTAATAACAGACAACTTATTATTCAAAACCTGTAATTTTCTCTGATCATCAGTAACATGATTTTTAGCTTCTTTCAAAACAATAGCTCTTAACAAATCAGAAAAATTAGTAGCATTCGGATTAATCTTTTTAATAGCAACAAGTTCTTCATCAGTAACTCTAAATCGAATCGTATTTTTCTTTGCTTCCATTTCCACCGTCTCCTTTCATTTCGTTTCGTTCATTCTTAGCTTCCATGATTTCATTATCATTAAGCCAAAGTTCTTCTCCTCGTATCGTTTCAAATAAAAAATCTGATCCATCTATTTTCAACAGCGTGCCTGTATAAATAGAAGTTCGTGTTTTTATTTTGTATTCTTTTCCTATAATTAGTTGCTTCATTTCATTCCATCTCCATTTCATTTCAAACCTTTTTTTAAAAAGTTCATTAATACAACGCGTACCATATATATAAACCTTTGTAGCAATTTCTTGTAGCACACTGTGGCACAGGCTACAAAATAAATCAGAACAAAAAATTAGATTAATAAATAATAATAATAAAAATTAGATATAGCCATGACTACACAAATAATAAGATCTAACTTATATTTATATGTTTCTTCTTTCTTTTTGTAGCACTTTTTCTTTACTGTACCACAAACCAAATTACCAAATTAGCTAGTAATAATACTAGAATTGCTTTGCTCGATATTATTTGTAACACAGGCTACACTGTGCTACAGAAAATTGCTACAAATATATTATATTGTGGCTATGTTTTTTTGTGGCTACATTTATAAAATGTTCTTTATATAATTTTAATATGAGTGATAATAGAAAAAGTCCAAATAAACATTTAATTTCATTGCTTGGGAATAAGTGTTCTGCTTGTGGTTCTTCTAAAAATTTGCAGGTACATCATAAAATTCCATTGAGTAAAAATGGAGTTGATGAAGTTGAAAATTTAGAAGTATTATGTACTTTGTGTCATAATAAAATACATAATTATAAAAAGAAAACTATTGATAGTCCAAGTGTAATTTTAAGATTTAGATTGAAGCATGATTATTATTTTGCTTTAATTAAAAAATATCCAGAATTTGAGGTAAATTATAGTAAGGCTATAAGGAAGGCAGTTAAAGAAAAATATCCTCTGGATAATAAATGGGAATAATAGGCTACAAATTAAGCATTTTTTCTATTTAAACATTTTAAAAATAGCAAGAGGACGTTGTCGCTGTCTTTTTAAAAAAATAAGCATTACATATAATATAAGTAGCAACAATATCCTCAAGAAATCTTGTACTATGTATAAATCCATAGTTAGCACTCCTTTTTTACAATAAAACCAATTAATATTGACTTATAATTAAGCCAACACATTGATTTTAAAGTATAAATTACGCACGGTTTCTGACTTTCTAAAAATTGTCTTCAACAAGTTTTCAACAAGAGTTACAACTCCAGCATTAACAAGTACAATCATTACAACATCAGCTGTCAAACCTGTATATGGTACTACTCCACCAACAATTCCACCTAAGACCGTTGTCTTTAAGAATTTTATTTTGTCGAATGGATCCTGGTTTGTCTTACCGACAGATTTTAAATAACCTGCTCCAGCAACGAAAACACCGGACAATATTCCTAATGCAATTAATTCTATACTCATAATATTCTACCTCCTAACCAACCCGCTAACGATATTAAACCTGTAACAATTAAAGAAGCACTTGCTCCAATCATTGCAACTTTAGTTTTAACTGCCGTTATTGCGACTGTATTAGCATCAACTTTTACTTTTGTATCTCTATTTGCTTGTTCACATTTTTCTATGGACTCATGCATATTCTCAAGTTTAGCAGCGACATAACCTTGAAATTTATCCACGTCACCTTTCCAAATATACCCACCATTACCATCAGATTTCACATCTGGTTTCATCGGTTTAAATGGGGCCAACTCACATCACGACCAATTGAATGTTAGAATAAGCTCCTTGCGCTTCATTAATAGGAATTATTTTATCTGATTGAGGTTCAATTAAATAAAGTTTTTTGCTAGCCGACATAAACACATTGAAAGCATGAGTTTTACTCCATGCGATCCCAGCCGCTAAATCTGCCCAGCCGGGTGTTGAAAGCATTCCGTGCAATCTATAAGAAAAATCGTCGCAGTCATAATA
>Ga0075116_10001396_pt1 | contig 11061 bp, 14 predicted proteins | sample AntAceMetag02UKC_FD_69786 | JGI IMG/M metagenome (GOLD analysis project Ga0075116, IMG submission 69786) | Saline lake microbial communities from Ace Lake, Antarctica- Antarctic Ace Lake Metagenome 02UKC | ecosystem: Environmental > Aquatic > Non-marine Saline and Alkaline > Saline | place...
AAGGAGTAGTAATATATATAGGATTTATATTATTATCTGCAAAGTTGAGGCATGATGTTTAATGGCAGGCCTAATTAATGTAACCAATGTATCATTAAAGAATGTTACAGATATAGTTAATGTTACTTCATTAAGCGAATTTTACATAAATGTTAATAACATAATTTTTGAAGGCTTGTTTTTCTTCATTACCTTATGGATTCTTTGGATTATCCTATTTGTAGCGTTTGAAAAGGTAAGAGATGGGATGTTGTCAAATGCCCTCTATTCTATGGCCATAATATCAGTAATTAGCCTACTTATTAGAGGCATATTCATAGTTCAAACAGGGGTAGAAAAGGGATTATTAACAGATCATCAATTATGGGTATTTCCTATACTCTTTGGCTTACTTGCACTAATTAAATTCAGTTTGCAAGATTAATTCTTTTATTTTTCTTTCTTATTGCTTTGATTAATTCCTTTTGTGTAAAATCCAATTTTATAACTTTAAATACACATCTAATAAATGCTTGTTTTTCTTCAAAATTCATTTTTGAATATGACATTTTAAAATGTTTCCTAAAATAGCTATTTTGCCTCATCTTCAACACTCCCTCCTGCAATACTCTGCAATCTTCTCAGATGCACTTGATTTTGAGATTAAGTTTACTTTTTTAATAAACTTTTTTATATTCTTCCTAATAGAAACTTCATTGAAACTTTTTAATCTATTAGTAAAATCTTGTGGTGAATCACATACAATTTGAGCCTCCCCATAAGGTAGTCCAGAGTAAGGCTTATTAGTCATGTTCAAGCAAAATACTATCTTACCCATTACCATAGCCTCTAAACCAGTTGTGGAGGCTTCATGTATAAGATACTTGCTTACATATATTAACTCATAAATATCATCTGTTCTTTTTGCTAGTGTTAGATTGTTTGGTTTAATTGAAAAGAACTTCTTTATTTTTTCTTCATTAGAGTTGGGATGAGGCTTCAAAATTATTTCCCACCCTGGATTTAGCTTTGCAATTTTCCTTATTGCTTTTAGCCTGTCAATATCAGGTATTGAAGGAGTATAAAGGATCTTAAGTTTATTTGATAATTTGTATTTTGCTTTTATTTTATTAATATTAAATTTCTTTGTTAATAATATATCAAGCTTAGGATTTCCAGTTATTTTTATTATTTCTTCTGGATAATTACAGCAATCTGTAAGGATTTGTTTGCTATATTTGCCCCATACGAATTTTAAATCTGGTAAGGGCCTTATATTATTTGTTTTAATATGCGTATGCACACAACCAGGATAGATTAATTCATGGGAGAGAGCATAGGTTTTTCTTTTTTCACCCATAATTAAAGCTTTTCCATACATATTTGCCTCATGGTCTATTACAAGAAGAGAATACTTTTCTTTTTTCTTAATTGTCTTTGCAATCTCAGCAGCATCTACAACAATATAAGAAAGATTATTAAAAATTGCATTAAATCTTGGCTTTAAAATAGAATAGAAGTTATATCCTTTGTATGAACATAGTTCTTTAAGCTCCTTTGTTGGCAATCTTTCCCATTTTCGTTTAAGTTTTAAAAAGGTATTTCTACAAGAAAAGAAATGGTTTAATGTATAATAATCTCCAATATAAGCCTCTTTTTTCCAGAAATAATCTTTCAAAAATTTAAATATATGTGCAGGACTTGTAAGTTTATTGTATCTTAGAACTTTATATGAATTATTAGGGAGATGTGAGATAATATTCCCAAATATCTTATTATTTTTAACATCAATGTTGCAAAACCTAAGATTTGCTAAGAAAAGGATCTTCTTTTGCTTAAAATTTGTTCTTCTGAATAATCTCCTTAAAAGCCCAATTCCATATCTTACAAATAAAGCTATATTAGCAGTTGGAATAAAGAATTGATTAAATAATATTGATTTCTTTTTATATTTAGATGAAACTATTTTAAGTTTTACATTTTTCTTCTTGCAAACTATTTTAGCACATTCTATAAATGCTTCTTTATAATAATCCTCAACAACAAGCTCTAAATCCTCGTCAACAAACTCATCAAGAATTTTAATATAGTTCATTATTGTTTCTAGTGCAGGTGAATTAAATCTTCCTAAAGAGAAATTCATAAAATACTGTGTTAAGTAAGAATAATTGATATTATCTATTTCTAAATAATTTGAAAACCAATCATATAGCTCTGAGTTTTTAACACTTATATCTTTAGTAGTTTCCTGGAAGAAACCTCTAGCTTGATAATCTTTCCCATCAACACATATATTCCCAAAGTTATATGCCTTAAAAATTGCTTTTATTTCCATTTATTCTATAATCTCATTTATTACAAATCCTTCAGAACTTTTACAATGAGGACACCATAACTTAGAGTTTCTTGTTACTCTCCATACCCTATTACAAGGTTTATGGCACATATCAACCATAAGATTATTTCTTTTTATTTCCATCTGTATAAACCTCAGCAATTTCTTTCCGTACCATTCTATGTTGAAAAACACTTAAACAATTATCCATAAGGATCTTTCTTAGTGAATAATCTTTAGCAAGTAATTCCAACTTATTTAGAAGTTTCTTCTCATTAAATTTACCTAACCCTACAATGGTTTTGAACTCTGCCATCCTTGAAAGATCTTTAAGGTGCTTGGAATCAGTTATTACAATGCTTGGAAGTCTAGCAGCTGTAGCCTCATAAGCGGACACTCCAAATAAAATAATCCCTAGGTTATGATTAAGCATAAGTTCAGGCATGTTATCTACATTCTTTAATATTGAGAACCTTTTGTCTTTTGTCATAATCTCTTTACCCTTAAAACTTGGGCCTATTACTACAGAGCATTGAAATTCTAATTTGCTTTTTTCCAGAGCATTAATAACTTTTTGAGTAACATTATTTATATCACTCCCCCCCATTGTAACAAGAATTTCTAACTTCTTTTCTATTGGGTAAGATAATCTGTTTCCAAAGAACTTTTCATTAATAAAAACATAATACCACCCCCCCATCAACTTACCTTTAACATTATTAAAATACTTAGGGTTAGTATGTGCGTTTGGATAAATAACTATATCTGCATTTCTCAATCCACTCCCTGTATTATCTATAAGTATAGTTTTTGTGCCAAGTAACTTACACTTCTCAATAACTGCACTTGATACTTTATGTTTACAATCAAAAACAAGAGTGTTTATTTCATAACTACTGATTGCATTAGTTAAAGAACTATCATCCACATTAATAACAGGATAACCAATATTACCCAAATTACTTTTTGATAAAAAAATAACCTCCTGATCTAATTGATTTGCAAATACTAAAGACCTCTTTAAATGCCCTATTCCTATCTTACCCCCTGCATCTACTCTAAATCCTATGGTTTTCATCTTAAATAATCCTTACTAATTTGTTTCCCTTGTTTAATAACTGAAATTGCTTCTTTACCAATCACATTATAAATCTCTTTAGGTGGTAATGTACCCTTTGGGGATGGCCTTACAATCATTACATCTCTTGAATCAATTATCTTTCCTACTGGAATATCTTTCTTAGCCCACAACGCCCTCCTCCACTCAATTTCATTCTTTTCTCCTAGAGCAGGTTTACATTTTATTTCTCCCATTGCTTTCTCCGCATTCCTAATTTCTTTAACCATCTGTTTTAATTCGCCCTCATCAAGCGCAAACGCATGGTCTAGCCCCGAAAGTGTTTTATCAATGGTAATGTGCTTCTCAACTATATTAGCCCCTAGAGCTACTGCAATAGCCCCTGATAATACCCAAGGGGTATGATCGCTTAATCCTACTAGAACGCCAAATCTTTTTTTATAATAAGGAATTGTCTTTAAATTAAGTTCTTCAATTCCCCCAGGGTATGCAGATACACAATGTAGTATAGCTACCTGTTCATTCCCTTCATTCTCAATAGTTTCAAGTGCTTCCTGGATCTCTTGCTCAACAGCTATTCCAGTTGACATTATAATTGGTAGATCTGTATGAGCAATATACTTTAGTAATGGAAGGTGTGTAAGCTCGTAAGAAGGAATCTTTATTACTGGAACTCCTATTTTAGTAACCCAATCAACCTTTTCCTCATCACATACGCTAGTAAAAAAATGTATTCCCTTTTCTTTACAATACTTAGCTAATATTGAGTGCCATTCTTTAGGAAGTTCTAGTTTCTTCAAAAGTGAGATCCATCCTTCTTTATAGTTAGGCCAAAATTCATTAAAGAGTTTATTTGCTGTGAAGGATTGAAACTTAGCAGCATCACAACCCGCATTAACTGCTATATCAATTAGTTTCTTTGCTTGTTTTAATGAACCATCATGGTTACATCCTATTTCTGCAATAATGTAACAAGGGTATCCATCTCCAATAATTCTATTTCCTATTTTGAATTTATTTACCATTCTAATTCTTCTTTTATCTCTTCATATTTTAGATTAGACATGCAATATTTACATACTAATCCCTTTGGATGACTCATAAATGAAGTAGGAGGTAAACTACCACAAAATATACAAGGGTTTTTAGTAGATTCAACTTTATCTTCTAGTGTGGATTCCATTATTCTCTCTTTCCTCTATAGATTCTGCCTTGAAAGAAAATGTAATTTTGTTTAATCCTTCAAGGTATGTATTACTAGTATTATCTTTCTCAATTATTGAATTAAATATCCTAAGAATGTAATCATCATCAATTCGTTCAAACTTCAAAAGGGGTACTGAATACAATATGGATTTATCAGTTTTTATAATCAATCTTTTTTTCCTATCCCCTATTTCTAATACCTCTTCAGTTGAACCTAAACAATGTTTAGAAGAAACTCTCATTTCAACAGTATCTAATTGATCAATAGGTTCTTTTAAATGATATTTTTCCATAGAATATCCCCCATTATGTACTCCATAATACAATTCATTTTTCCTAAAAGCTTTAGGATGTATAGTTATAATTCCTGTCCTAAAATAATAAGGATTAATTCTTTTTTTTACATTAATTTTAATTATTAAATCAACTCTTGATTCCTTCTTGAAAACTTTGTATTCTTTCCTAAGAGATAATCCTTCCTGTAATTTATTTTTACACATTACTTTTATATAATCCCCCTTATCAAAGGCCCTAATATTTGTATCTGAAAGATCTGTTTTCTGCTTCTCGCCAATAAACATTATAGTTCCACCAGAAAATAAATCTACAGTATATCTAACATCATCAAAATACTCTGGTGGGATTGTGGCTATAAGTGGTATTTCTGATATTTGCTTAAAAATGAGAGATTTGATTGTACCACCTTTCTTTTTATTAAGTTCAAGCCTTATAGTTGGAGTTTCAATAATACCTTCCATAGGAACTTCAATGGATGGTTTCTTTTCTAGAATTTTATTTCCTGGAACTTCAAGTTCTTTTATTAAATCTTTAACTCCCTCTCTGAATCCATTGTATCTTGCACAATAAGTATGGGTTCTATTATCAGAGGCCCAGTATTCAACTAATCGCTTCCATTGTTCAGAACTCCCACCACCTTTTAATAATTTATAAGCCTTATAGCATAATGTATTTGAAATATAGTTGTTCTTACCACATACCGCCCACCTTGTAACATTGTATTTCTCTTGCTTCTTTGTAATAATTGGGTATTCTGAAGAACAAACATCATAAACCTCCTCAGAAGATTTCTTATTAATTGCCTCAGATGGTAGTATAAATTCAATCTCAGGCCTTTTTAATAAATCTGCAAACATCCTTTTAATTCTTACAATCTCTGGAAACTTTATACCTCCTGAATGTAAACAAGTTACATCTTTTGGCCTAAAATCAAATACTTCCATATCATTTCCATAAATATTCAAAACCCTGTCCTCCTTTTTAGAAAAGTTAGACATTACAAACTTTAAATATTCATCAATGTTAAAATCTCCATATACATATCTTTGCAACTTTTGAAAGCATTTAAAATTATTCCATAATACTCTAATTTGCTCATTACCCTTAATAATCGGACAGCTATATCTTAAACTCTTCAAATCCCTATTAGTAGCGTAAGCATTAACCCACTCAATAATCAATGCTTTATACCCTGCATCAAGGTATAACTTAGGAAGGCTCTTTGAATATACCTGTTCATTTGCAAGAGCTATTTCTGGTTGTTTTCCAAGCAGTTTTATGTAAACTTCATTCCCAAATTCTAAGCACTTAGCGTTAACTTCAGCAGGTATTAAAGGAAAGATATTTTGAGTATATCCTGAACCAATAATCTCAATCATACCCTTATCTTGTAGCTCCTTTATTTTAGAAAGGAGTTTAGGATCTAAGTTATTAATAATTTCTAAAGTCTTTGCGGGAAATTCAAATCCTAGTTTTATTTTTAACTCCTCAACCATATTAAAGAATGGCCAATAAACTCTTTTTAAAACTGAATGGTACCTATCCACAGAAATACTAGAGTATCCTAAGTTTCCATGGAATGATGTAAACAAGTATAGTTTTGTCATTTTATTCTGGAACTGGTTTATAGTCTATGTATGGAAATTGTTCATATAATTCTTTATCACCCATAAGCATAGGTAGAACACCCTCCTCTCTTGAAATATCTATATTAACTACAACTGCAGAAGGATCTTTCATTGCTTTCTTTAAAGTTTCTTTTAGCTTGGAAGGATTATTAATATTATATGATTTGATTCCATAAGCTTTAGCAATCTCTGTAAAGTTTGGTGATGAATATAGATCAACAGTACAAGTATATCTTTTGTCAAAAACATATTCTTGAAATTGTCTTACAAGTCCTAAACAATGATTGTTTAATATGATTATTTTAACAGGAAGTTTATAGTACTTTATTGTTTCCAATTCTTGTATGTTCATCTGGAAGCTACCATCTCCTGTTATGTTTACAACTGTAGTTTTAGGTTGTGCTATCTTAGCTGCTATTGCTGCAGGAAGTCCATAGCCCATACATCCAGAGCCACCAGATGAAAGATGCAACCTAGGTTTATCAAACTTAAAATACTGTGCTACCCACATTTGATTCTGACCAACATCTGCAGTAACAATCCATTTTCCATTAGCTAAATCAGATAAAGCCTCAACTACTTCCTGCCCTTTAATTACTTTCTTATCTTTCTCATAAGAATACCAATAATCTTTCTTCCAACTATCAACTTGAACAAGCCATTCTTTAGTATCAATTTCTATATTTTCTTTGTTTATTTTTTCTAAAAATTCTTTTGCATCTCCATTTATCTTTAAATCTGCTCTTACTCTATTACCTATCTCGCAATTATCAATATCCACATGGATAATCTTTGCATTTTTAGCAAAGGTTTTAGTTCTAGAGCCTGTAGCCCTAACATCAAATCTTGCACCAATCGCAATAACTAAATCTGCACTTGAAATAGTAAAATTACAAGCTCTAGAACCAACATAACCAATCATCCCTAAAGATAACTTATTATGTTCTGGAAATGCTCCTTTCCCCATTAAACTAGTTGCTACTGGAATACTTAACTTTTTAGCAAACTTTGTTAATGCATCAGAAGCATTAGCACTAATTACCCCTCCACCCACATAAAGTACTGGCTTTTTTGATTTTGAAATTAATAAAACAGCTTCTTTGATTAAATCCTCTTTTAATTCAACTAAAGATTTTTTAGCTGTAAACTTATCAAATTGTACTGCTTTATTTGTTTGAATATCCATTGGAATATCTAAAAGAACTGGCCCTTGCCTACCATCCATGGCAATATCAAACGCTTTGTTTAGAATATATTTTATTCTATTTGTTTCTTTTATTGTAATAGCCCATTTAGTAATTGGTTTTACAACAGAAACAATATCTAACTCTTGGAATCCAGATTGTCTAATTGGTTTTACTCCTTTCAAATCATGCGTTTTTACTTGCCCTGTAATTGCAATCATTGGTATTGAATCTAAGTAAGCATTTCCAATTCCTGTTATAAGATTAGTTGCCCCAGGCCCTGAAGTAGCCATGCAAATTCCAACTGAATCTGTTGCTCTAGAATAAGCATCTGCACAAAGACTAGTAGCTTGATCACTTCTTGTATTAATTATTTTAATTCGCTTCCTTCTCTTAATTTCATCAAGTATAAAGGCTATAGCCCCACCAGGATAAACAAACACATGGTTAACATGGTGTTCATCCAATACATCAACAAATACTTCTGCTCCTGATTTCATGGCATATAAGAACCTCCATTGGGATTAAGAACTTGGCCTGTAAATTGTCTTGCTTCATAAGATGCAAGGAAAGCAACTGCATTAGCAATATCTTTAGTGTTAGCAATATGCCCTGTTGGAATCTTCTCCCTTATTGTTTCTTCATCTAAATTTTCAATAATTTCTTTAGTCATATTTGTGGAAACAAGATTAGGGGCAACTGCATTTACAGTTAATCCATATTCATTTCCTAATGGAGAATAAATTCTTGCTAAAGATTTTGTTAAACTAATAATAGCTGCTTTTGCCATTGAATAATGGGGGGCTAATGAACCACCAATTTGACCACCAATGGATGAAACATTAATTACTCTACCTGAACCTTGTCTTTTCATTACTGGAAGAATTGCTTTACAACAATTCCAAACTCCCGTTTGGTTTATATCTATATGTTTATGATACTCTTTAATAGAAATATCTTTAAAGGGTTCTTGTTTTAAATATCCTGCATTGTTTACCCATATATCAATAGCACCATGATTTCTTATAGCATGGCCAATAACTGTTTTAATTGTACTTGTTCTATTAACATCAAGAACCATTCCATAAATAATGTTATTAGGATATTTCTTTCTAATTTCTTGGATTGTTTTTTCTATCTCAACCAAACTTAACGAAGTGATATATACAACAGAGTTAGCTTTAATAAACAATTCAGCAATTCTTCTTCCTATTCCAGTACTAGCACCAGTTATAACCACTACATTACAAACAAAATCATATTTTATATTAGCCATTATTCCCTCGTACTTATTTTAATTCTTGAAACTGCCTCTTCACAATCTTTAACTGCTTTTTCCAAAGTATCAGCAACAGTTATTACATATCCAACTTTACAAGCATGATTCCTTAATGGTTCAATAGTGTTTCCAACTTTAACATCCTCATTAAGGTGTAATTTCCATACAGAAGGTATTGATTTAGCTTCATTTATTCCTTTAATATCAATAATCTTACCTGGCTTTGGGAAGATTGTTCTTTCAACAACTGCCTTTTCAAACTTTTGTTTGAAGTCATTCAAATCAACAGGATCCCCCATGTGCATCTGGATTAAGGGTTTTAATATATTAACACCATTGGACAACGGAACTTTTACATCACAAAACCTACCCCCTGATGTTCTAACTGCCATTTCAATTACATGGGGTACATTATTTTTTATAATAATATCTCCCTTAGCTGCACCCATATTTATTCCAAGAGCTTTTATTGTCTTTTCAATAACTTTCTCAACTTTCTTTAACATGCTTTTGCTAACACTTGTGGGTAAATTCCCACCATCCTCTATCATGTATGGGTAGAATAATTCTTTTTTAGAGTAATTCCTATCAGCCCAACAAGAGGTATATATTTTGCCTTCATAAACTACAGATTCAGTTGATAATTCAGGCCCAACCATATACTCCTCAACAAGATATTCAGATAAGTTTGTAAAATATTTTGCTTCTTGAATTGCCCTTGCTATCTCATCTTTAGTTCTTACAAGAGTAACACCCCTAGATCCTGCCCTATTTAATGGTTTAATAACAACTGGAAAACCTATCTCTTCAGCTGCTTTTTCTGCTTCATTAACATTACTAACTAATCTGAAGTTAGCTACTGGAACTCCTGCATCTCTTAGTATTTTAATTCTTTTATATTTGTTAGTTGCATTTTCAGCAACTTCTATAGGGATTCCAGGTAATACAAGTTCATGTGCAATCTTAGCAACGACTGTAGGTATTTCAACTGCATGGCAAAATACACCATCAACTATATACCTTTTAGCAATCTTAATCATTTTTTTAGAATCTCTTATATCTGCATGGATTCCCACATCTGCCATTAGAAGGCCTGTAGCAAATTTGTTTCCATCTACAGCAATTACTTTATACCCTAATAAATGAGCCATGCTTATAGCCGAAACTTGCTCTTCACCTGCTCCAAGTATAAGTAACTTCTTTTCTATTTTAGATTCCAACTTCTTACCTCATAATTCAAATTATTCAGAGCCACATAGTACCTTAAATCTAAATATAAATCTTTAGGATGTAATTGCCTAGCATGGTGTGTTATGTTTGCTTCTCTAATCCTTTGTTCTAATGGTTGTGTCATCTTCTTTCCCCTTTTTTAAATGTTTTTTTCTAAAATCAAATTCATAATCTTCTACTTCATGTTTCACTCTTCTTCACCTTTCAAAAGTTCATACATGCTCTCAGCTTTATCTTTATCAACCCAAGTACAAGAAGAAGGTCTTACATCTCCCTCACTTTTAAAGAAGCCAAATTGATCTTCAGTTTCAAGGCAACTTATCCCATGAAACATCATATCATGACAAGGTTTAACTTTAAACACTTGCTTTTCTCCCTCTTCAAAATTCATAGATTCCCCTAATTTATCTCTCCAATCTTCAAGTTGATTAATAGAAATTGTTGTATCAAAAGATAGATTCATCTCTGATTCTGTTACTTCAATCGCATATAATCTTAGTTTCATTTATACCACCCATTTATAACTATAAATAATATCAAAATAGCAGTACTTGTATATACTAAACTCATAATAATCCATATAATATTGCTATTCATCTAAATCAAAACCCTTAAATTTTGTTGGTGTATTCTGTTTACAACTATCACAAGGGCAGGGACTTATTGCGTTCAAATAAATACACTCTTCACACTCGTTAAACCCATTCATTTTGTTCTTACCTCATGTATTCTTTATTAGGTTTTGAAACTTCTAAAAATATGTGTCTTACTGGATCAAATCCTTTTTTTTGTTTCCAATTCCAAGCAGAATGATCTATAAGTAATCCTGCTTCTGCTATCAATTC
>Ga0075116_10001401_pt1 | contig 11045 bp, 18 predicted proteins | sample AntAceMetag02UKC_FD_69786 | JGI IMG/M metagenome (GOLD analysis project Ga0075116, IMG submission 69786) | Saline lake microbial communities from Ace Lake, Antarctica- Antarctic Ace Lake Metagenome 02UKC | ecosystem: Environmental > Aquatic > Non-marine Saline and Alkaline > Saline | place...
TGCACGATGCAGCCGGTCATGGCAGCCACGAACTCCCCAGCATACGCATACGCCATTGGCTATGACATGCCTGAGATCCGGCCTTGCCTTCTTGCCTTTGATGTGGTGGCCGCATAGCTTCACCATTGTCGCTGTGCGCCCACACAGCAGGCACTTACCGCCAAGGCATATGATCTCCTGCCACAGTGCGTCGGCTTTGCGTGTGGCTACGGCTAAGGGGCGTGGGCTTCGGCTATTCATGCACCCATCCTTCCTTTGTCTTTACTGCCCACCTAAAATCAATAATTCCACAATACTCAAGCTTACACTGCAAGAAAGCAAGCTTTGCTCTGCCTTGGCTATGAAAGCGATAACTGCCTTTGCATTCTATAGCGATGATAGGAGAACCATTCTCAAATACTACCCAATCAGGTGTATAGTCACAGCCATTCTTCATGTGGAATGTCAGCGCTTGGAAGCGGAAGTCATTCTTACCAGCAAGGAATAGCATGGCATACTCAGCCTCGGTCTTGTTTGGCTGCTGTGCGCCCTTGCCTACCTTTGCTTTGCGCTTGGGCTTGGGCAGGGGTTTAATGTTGTGCTTCAGCATATCCATCCTCTTGTTGTATAGATCGTTCTTCTTCAATTCGTTTTTAACGTGTAGATTGGCAATGTCATCCTCCGTCCATCCTTTCATTATATCACCCTGTATACGCGGCACCCAGGTATGCCTCTTTTGATTATGCGCTTGCCATCATTGTCTGTGTGCCTTGCAATGAATCGCTTGAACACTGGCTCGCCATCATCATCCAGCTTGGCTATCAGCTTCTTCTTGTTCCAGAAAGCACAGATGGGGCTCATCTGGCTGCTATGTTTCTTCTCGACAAAGAAGCTGTAGTCTACTTCCATTTCCTCAAACGGATAGAAAGCAGGTCGCCCTCTCTTGTCCGTAGGTTTTTCGTCAGTCGGTTCTATTTCAAAATCCATCTTTATCCTCCAAGTGTACCGGAAGAAAGAACCCGCTCTTAGCACGCGGATCGAACTTCTCATTGTTTTTTTCTGCATCACGCCACTCAGCAATGATACGATTCATAGTAACCCCTATCAGTGTCGGCGTAGGATCAACCTCTATCACTCCGTTATACACCGAACCCTCTTGATTGGTGTCGGTCCACATCCACCCGCACCATATGTATTCCTTGATCGGCATCTCACCACCACTCCTAAGACCTGTGCACACCATGATGTCTCCCTTGATGTACTCAGCCTTGACATGTTTATGCGGCTTGCCGAAGAACCTGCCAAGCCTTATGCCATCAAGCATGAGCGAGCAGCGGTGCGCCTTGGCATCGAACCATATAGCACCGAAGCGCTTGTACTGATGCGGTGGCGCAGGCGGTGGGCGCTCAAAGCAAATGTTCGCAAGAAAGCTCATTCGCGCTCCCCCCAGGGCTCATCCCCTGCTTGCATATGCCGCTGCGCATCGCCGCGATGCTCCAAGGCTATGCGCGAGGGCAAGGGCATGGTTTGCTTCGGCATGCATGAAGTATTGAATGCTTCGACGCACGCAGGGCAGTCCTTCCAGTTGTCGCCTATTTCACAGCGCTTGATATGATTAGCCATCCCTCACCCCCCTTCCCAAGCCCTGCTTGGATTGCTTTTGCCTCGGTTATCGTCTTGCATACCCCGCATGGAGTAGCGTTTGGACAAGTGTGCTCGTCATAGTCGTGGTTATAGTCTATCACCGCAATCAGTCTACCGATGATGTCACACACCGCCTGCACGTCGAACGGGGGGCGTTCGTTATACGCTTCAAGATGCTCTGCCAGTTTGTTCAGGAGCTCTCCACCATCTTCAATGCGCCAGTCTATCGGCTTGTGATTTCCGTCAAGCGTGTCAATGGCTTGCCGTATTACAGACTCAAGATGCAGGACGTATCTGCTTTGCTCCCCCGCCTCGTCTGCTTGCGGGGTGTTCATCCACACAGCGGTCGGGTCATCTTCTGGCACGTTCCTGATAGCCTTGCCAGCGTCAGGTTTATATTTACTCATCCCGCTTCTCCTTTCGTTCCGTCAAGGGCTGCTTGGATTGCTTGAGCTTATATGCGTCACATATCACAACTCGATCTGCGGCTGCTCCACGCGCAGAAGGGTCAATGTCTATGCCAAACTGGATGTTCTTTGCATCACATGTAGCAAATTCCTTGCCGCATGTATCACAAAGGTGTTCAGCCTTGCCAGCGTCAGGTGCGGCGCGGGGGATTGCGGTCCATGTCCAGCTTGCTCCGTTTGCATAGAACGGCCAGCAATGACCATCACTTGATGCCCACATTCCTGCGCCATCAATATTGTCACAGTCGCATGTTTTTACTATGCCCGTACTATCCATCTTGCCAACGCCCCTGCAAATCATCCCCCTGCCAATCGCCGCCCTTGCCCAAACCTCGAAGGACATGCAATCAGGGTTAAACTTGTCGGCATGTTTGGCGGTGATGCGGTAGCAATCTACAGTATATGCAAACCCACAAGTCTCATTGGTTTTCCACCACTGCCCGCACCCAATGTAGTCGTGTTCCACGCCGCCAGCGGGAAACTCCTTCCACACCGCCTTGATCTTTTTCAGCGAATCCCCGTCCGCGTTCCGTTCTACGGGCACGGCGCGGGTAGCCTCAAGCGCAATGACATGTATCTCCTGCATCCCGTCGCACATCGCCTGTGCCTCGCTCGGTAACCATTCCTTGCCTAGCGGTGGGTGATTGTCAGTGATCGTCAGTATTCGTTTCATTGCTTCTTTCATTGTGATTCGCTCTGGTGTCATTGTGATTTCTCCCTCAGCTGTGCGATCTCTCCGCGCAATGCATGAAGCTCATTATCAGCTACAATGATAGCAATCCGCCGCTTGTCGCTGGCTACGTTAATTGATTTGCAATCGTCCATTATGCACGCATTTACAATGTCATCCCATGTTACTGTATGTTCATCTGTCATCGTGATTCCTCCCTTATGCCCCACCGCTATCGGGTCGGGGTTGTTTTGCTATCTCTTTTTGCTTCTTCTCGCGTGTACTCGATTACATTGCCGTTTGGTTCACACGTCCATGAAACATAATCGGCAACTACGGCGCGACCAAAGGCAAGTGCTGCGGATTCCATAGCGTCAGTGCTTTCAGTATTATCACCATCTGGATCGCAGTATTCTTCATCGAGCATTTCGAGTGCGTCCTCAATAGCGGTGTTTGCAATCGTTTTTGCGCAAGCCTCGCCGCCAATGTCCCGCCGCTTGAACGCAAGGATCTTGATAGGCCAATCTATCTGGTCGGCCATAGCGTCAAAGCCTTCGCCCGGCTTGACGCAAGCATCTTCAAGCACGCTCTCAATTACGCTCTCAACGTCCATCTCTAAGCGCTCCCAATGTTCTAACCCGTAGCAAATATCATCTTTGTTCATCTCGCCCCTCCCTGCGCTCAATGGCGCTGATTACTCCTACGCTCAGGCTAATGCCTCAGCCTGAGCGCTGCTGCTATGCTACGCGTGGATCGTATTTCTTCAGGATACACCATATCTCAAAGAGATGCCGAAACGCATCCCACCACTTGTCGGGCTCTTCATGGTTAATCCATACGCAATCGCCATGCGCCCTGTCTGCCACGAACTGCACCAGGAATGTGCCATCATCGCAGCCAGTGCCGCCACGATAAGCACCAAGCTGTAGCTTCCATGAATCGTATGGTGCTTTGAACTTGGCCATGTCAGTGCTCTTCACATCGATCATCACTTGCACTCGCTGATCGCCTACCTTGCAGGTAGTCACCAAGCCAAGCTCCTGCTCAAGCAACGCCCTGTCAGCCGTACACCAGATGTCAGGCGTGCCGGCGAAGCCAAGCTCACGCGAGCCGAAGCTACGCTCCAAGCTCAGCTCCTGCGCATCGATGCTCTTGAGGAAGCGGCTTGCTTCGTCGCATATCTTTGCACGCACTGGCGCAGTTGGCTCTATCTGCTGGCCAAGCCACAGGTACACAGCTTTGTGGATCAGCGTGCCTTCATCAGCTGCGTTCTTGGCATGCTCTGATGCTTTGGCATAGACAGGCTTCTCGTAGTCCTTGATGATCTGTGCGATCTGCATGTCAGTCTTGCCTTCGAGTATTCCCTCAAACGGAATGACCATGCACGCCTTGACTGCTTCGCGTATTTTATATTTCACCACGCCGAAGTTTGCCATCAGCTCGATGATCGAAGTAGTGCGAGGGATCAGGCCCATAGCCTTGACTTCCCTGATCGTGACGTTCTTCATCTTGTCGCCCTTGACGGTTGGCACCTGAGCTACAGGCTCCATCGTTGTCGGGTCGTAATACTTGGCGTTGTTCTGGCTCATCTTAATTCTCCTTCCCATACTCTTGCCATCCTGCATTATGCAGCACAGCCTCGCATAGATTTCTCAGGTTTGCGGCGGAGGCAACAGCTTGCTGCACATTCACACCTCGATCATGGCTTTGCATATCAGCAAGCCGCTTATCTTCCTCGTAGTACACCTTTGCATCGAAGCCAAGCGCATCGAGCACGTTCACGCTTGAGCGTAGCACGTCGAGGCATAGCTGCATCTTAGCTTGTGCTGGGGCATCATTGGGCAGTAGTAGTTCCATTATTTATCCTTCTTTGCGCCCTTCACCATGCCGTCAACGATAACGATGTCCCCATCCTCGCCTACCACCTCGGCAAGCACGAGCCAGTCCAAGCGCTTGGCTTCCTTGGCCAGCTCAGCCATGGCGTTCTTATCGAACAGCGAAGCATTCTTGATGAGCATGCATTTCAGCTGCTCAGGCTCAGGCGCTAAGCTGAAGCCTATGGCTGCGCTTACCCTGGCGATCTGCTTCGAGCTGAGCTGCTCCTCATCGAACGGCAAGCCCTTGTACGTGACCTTGCCATCCTCATCCATACCCAAGCCCTCAATGGGCCATGGCGTAGCTGCCAGCCTGTCCACACGCGTTTGCTTGATGTCTTCAAGCTCAGTGCTGTGCGCTTCGTACGCCTCAGCCTGCAGCTCAAGCTTGGCTTTGATCTCAACGCCACGCTGCTTCTCGCGCACGGCAGCATTTACTTCATCCACCTTGCTCAGCTGATCGCGGATCTCTTCGGCATCCTCATCCTTCAGCTCCGGCACTTCGACCTTCAGTTTCTGGCCCTCAGTTTCGAGTGCGTTCAGTGCGTTCTGTAACACTTCAATGTCTGCCTTGATTCCCCTGAACTCAGTGGCTATGACTTGCAGCCGCTCACGCTTCTCCTCGTTCTCCCTGTTCACTACGAGCCTGCGCTCCAGCTCGTCGCTAAGCCCAGCAGCTGAGACTTCCTCCGTTGCTTCGCTCTCGCTTGGCTTCACGCCTTCAAGCTCACCCTTCAGCGACTTGACCTGCCTGCCTATCAGCGTGCGCTCAGATTCGAGCTCAAGCTTCTGCGCGTCGAGATCGGAGAAGTCCAAGCCCTTCAGCGTCATCAGCACCTTGCCCTGCTCGGCAGACTTCATGCGTGCGAATTCAAGCGGGTCAAAGCTTATCGCTCCGCACTTGGCATCGCATATGTCCTGCGGCTTGCGCTGCGGCACGCCTTTCTCATTGCGTACTTCAAGCGTGGTGCCTGTGCCAAACTTGCGGATAGTTGTCCACCCGTTGTCTTCCACGGCCTTGATGAATCCGGCATCCTCTCCTTTGCGCAGAGGCATGGGCGGCATTGCTTTGGCTCCGCCGTAGAGGTACTTGAGGCTATTCATAAACGAGGACTTACCCTGTTCGTTCATTCCTCCAACAGTGATGAGGTTGCCATTCAGGTCCACCTCCATAAATTTGACACGCTTGACATTGCTTACTTCAAGTGATACTATCTTCATTTCTTGGTTCCTTTGTGTTATGAAGCCCACGCCCTTAATTGAGCGTGGGCTTCTCTTTTGTGTTACACGTTCTTGATCGTCGTCTGCTTCAGCCGCGTATAGCCTCGCCTCGTGCCATCCTTGTCATAGCGGCTGAAGCGCACGCCATACAGGGTGCCAAGGATCTCGCAGTCTTCCATGAACTGGAATGCCTGCTTGGTTTCCCTGATGGCTTGGTTCTCACTGGCTGCTTGAACATAGACATTGCCATGCTTGATCGCTATGGCTAAGGCTTCTGCATCAGCGCCTTCTTCCACTCGCTTGAGCAGCACTATGTTTCTGCCCTTCTTCTCCTTGGCATTCTCCATGCGCTTTACTCGGTTTGCTTCTGCTGTGGCTTTCGCTTCGGTCTGTTCTTCTGTCATGTCTTTTCCTTTCCTTCTCCGTCATATTTCAGTGCCCGCCCAAGTGTAAGGGACAGCTTGTTGTGATCTTGCGTCAGATCAATTACCGTCTGCCTCAGCACATCATGCGTGAATGACCCGTACTTGCATGCGTCCGATCTGGCTGTGTCTTCACACATCTTCATGTCGGCTTCGATCTGCGACCTCTCACTTATCAGGCGCTCTTCGATTGCGCTAAGCCTACCCATCTCCTTGCTGAATGCATTGAACTTGCTCGATGCATCCTGAATTGCTGTCCTTACTTCTGATCTGTTCATCGTGTCTCCTTGTGTTTTACTTTATGCATCAGAAAGGAAGATCATCTGGATCTTCCCCTTGCGTTGTCTCCGGCTCAGGCGGCTGCTCAGGCGGCTGCTCAGGCGCTGCAGGCTCAGGCTCAGCCCTTTGCTCAGACTTAGCTTCAACTGGCCTTGGCGCAGGGATATGCACCCCGCCACGCTGTGCCGTAATGTTCAGGGAGCACGCGATAGCACGAACATCCTCGAATGTTGTACTCGCTGCGGTGTAGCCTCCTGTCTTGAGTATGTGCTCCGCTGCTTGCAGGCATGTGGCGTAGTCTGCCATGAGATCCATGAAGACTACCTTCTTCCCTTGCGCTGGCGGTGGCTTAGGCTGAAAGCCTTGCGTTGGCGGCGGAGGCGGAGGTGCATTGCCTGCTGGCGCAGGGCTAGGCGCTTGGGCCTGCTGCGAGTTGCGCACCGGCTGCAAGCCTTGTGCCTTGCCCTGGCCATCCTGCCCTTGCTGGGGCGTGGGGATCTTGTAGTGGATGCCAAACTTGTTGTCGGCTTCCACCTGCCCTGCCCATCCATTCTGCACGTAATCGGCTTCCTTGCCGGATAGGGTTTGGACTTTGATCTGCGCAACGTACTCACCTTCTACCCAGCCTGAGCACATGAACTCATAGATGGTGTAGTTGGGTTTGACTTGCGGCTGGGCTACTTGGTCTACTCTCTCTATCTGTAGTAACATGATGTTTTCCTTTGCGTTATTGTTACTTTATCAGAATTGTATCAGATGTCAATATGAAATGCTTTTTTCTATTAGAATATTTCCTCCTGTTCTGGCTGTGCCTTAGCAACAGGCTCAGGCTTATCTTCTTCTTCCTTCTGCACAAATAGCCTCACGTTTTCATCAGGCATATACAGATCGATGCATCCCTTCTTGCCGTGGTTTGTTTTCTGGCAGTCCAAAGCATAGTCATCTCCGCTCTTTTGCAGAAACGTAACAAACCTGCAGTCATCAAGTATTCCGCCCGATCCTTTCAGGTCTTGCAGTATCAGCGGTGCGTCATCATGCTGATCTCTTCCTGCAATCTTTGTGATGTGATGCGCTGCAACCAATGCAACGTCATACTTCTCAGCCATGTCAGCCAAGGCATTGCTTCGCCTGTCATCCTCATCATTCTTGTTGCTGCGATAGTTTCTCTTGATATCCTTGAACCCATCGAGGAACACCCACTTCCATCCATGCTTTGCTCTGCCTCTGGCTATGGCCGCGTTGATATCATCCGTAGTCATGCCGCGTTCGCCATGCCAACCTATCGGCAGATTGGCTATGGTAGGTGCTGCTTGCTTTGCTTTGAATAAGCGTTCCTTTCCTGCTTTGCCTATCATCAAATAGAATGAAGATAGCTTGGCATATAGCGATATCATTCTCTGCATGGTTATGACGTTGCCATCCTCGAAAGGAAAGTAGCCGCCAGGGATATTGTTCAAGCCAAGGTACATAGCCATATTGCAAAACAGATAGCTCTTTCCAGTGTCCATCGTACCGGCCAGGGCTGAGCTGAGCCCTATCGGGAACCCACCAGTCTTGTCATTGAACTTACTCCATGGTGTGGGTATGCCCGACAACTCGCCCTCCTCTGCGGCTTCCCATTGTGCAACTGCTCTCTCTGCAATCTCAACCGGATCAGTCAGTCTCCGCTTGTGATCGATATCCAGGAACATGCTCTGCGCCTTAGCCAGGGCATCGAGCCCACTCTCCTCCTCGTAGCATATCTCCCCAGCGAGGCGAGCATTGCTTATGATGCTTCGCTTGAGCCAGTCATCCTTCAGCTTGGTTATGTAGAACTCAGAGTGAGCGACTGTCGTGACGGAATCGACAAGCCTGTCCAGAAAGACGCTACCGCCTATCCTGTCCAGATCTCCTTTCATGTACTCGGCAACAGATATAATTGATACGTGTGTTGAGTTATGCTTGGCAGCAAACTCTTCGATTGCAACGAACACGGTGCGATGTGCCGGGATATAGAAATGCTCAGGCGTGATGCGCTCTCGATGCACGATGTCCATCAGCACTACGGGGTCGATAAGCATAGCGCCAAGCACGGCACGCTCGGTTTCTTCGTTGTAGGGGGGTTGTCTATCCATTGCTTATTGTCCAATCGCCATCTTGCACCCACACTTGGTGCAGGTTTGCGTAAGTTCCAAGCGTGTTGATCTGCTGCGTACTCCTGATAGTAATCTCGCAGCGATACGAGTTCTTCAATGGTTCCTTTTGGTATGACATTGGCTGGCTGTGATCTCAACTCTTCAATCTCTTCGTGCAACAGCCTGCTTTGCGCTTTGATCTGACGCAGCTTAGCTAGGTTTGCGTCCATGTCCGCAGTCAAGCGTAAGCGTTTGGATTGCACTGACTGGAACTGACCTGGAGGCAACACTCTTCCTCCGATTTGCGCCTTGAGTTTGCGTAGCCCTTGTGTGATTCCAATTCGAGACTCAGAAAGCGTGTCAATTTGCTTTGAAAGTTCAAGGATCTCTTTCTCTACGTCTAGCTTAGTTCGCATGCCGTCTCCTTTGTGTAAGTTTCTGCATCTCAGAACCTCTTCGTTGCTGCAGGTGCGCCCTGCGTTTCTGTTTTAGTTTGTGGCTTCCATGGAATAGGATTCCTCAAGAAGCTATACACCGTATGAAACTCATCCCTTGGTGCCTTCTTGCAGAAGTTCTGCCACCACGGTAATGCCTCATCGCCATGATCAGCAATGAATAGCTTAAATCCCCTGCTTACCTGAGCAAAGGGCAGGTGCCCACCGCTACGTGCAAACCAAGCCTCATCGAACGGTGTAAGCCATGTCTCTCTTGGCTTCGAGGGCTTACGAGGTTGGCCGCTACGGGCCTTGGGGGGCTTATCGCTTGGCTTGGCACGCTTGGCTGGGTGCTGTGGCTCAGGCGGTGGGGGAGGTGTGGGTGTACAATTTTGTACATCCGGTGTCGGAGGGGGGGTCGGGGGAGAGGGCTTAGTGCCAAGGCTAAGAGGCTTAGAAGTTGAATCAGTATCTTCTTTCTCTATGCCCTTGCTTAAGACCTTGGTATTGGTTGGGCGATCTGCCTCCTCCATTGGGCGATCTGCACCAATGCAAACGGTATAGGTCGGCATGGTGTACCATTTGGTACGATCTACCTTGAGTCTATTGAAGTTACCGGACAGGATGACGCCATCATCTTCAAGTTTCTTCAATGCCCTCTTGATGGTGTCGGTTGAGATGTAAGGCAGCTGCTCTTGCCATGCCTTAACCGAGTTGAACGTCCAGTAATACTCATTGCCATCGGTGTGCTCGTGGACATTCCTTCCTGTAGCCTTGTTATGTGTGAGCCATAGCCTCAAGAGCTGAAGCACAACGGCGCAGTTCAAGCCATAGGCCAGGGCATCTTCGATTAGGAATGTGTGGTGTGATAGTTTCTGATTCATCTTTACGTGTCTCCCATGCTGCTATCAGTCGAGCAGAGTAGCGAAGTCTGCCTTTAGTTCTGCTTTGAATTCATCTTGCTCGTAGTCTTCCTGCTCCATCAGATCGTCGTACAAGTCTTGCTCTAGCAGGTCATTGAGGGCGTTTCCTAGTAACACTCTGATCTTCTCAGGTCGTACTGCGTCAAGCTCAACCTGTCCAATGCCATCCCATGACCGACTGCGCGAGTCAGTTGACTTGGTAGGGGCTGGCGGCAGATCCCATTCAAGTACTTGTTCTTCCATCAGTGCTATTCTACGTATCTCTACAGATATTCCCATCTTGTAGAGAGACTCACCAATAGAACGCGGTATGTCTTCACCGGAACAATCGTAGTCACCGAAGTAGAGGATGACTGGTGATTTGTCAGTGTCTCTAAACCTCTGATATGCATCATAGAGGAATGTGATCGAAGGGTATCCCTTGCATGGGTTGAGTGCCACATCCCATGCTCTGCATGGTTTCTCGAAGACTCCTTGCAGTGCCTTCTTTTCTATGAAGACTTCAGGGTAGAACGGTTGGTTCTCCCATCTGTTCTTGTGATAGCTCGTAGCCCATAACCTGATCTGGCTCTTTGCTGTATTAAGCGAACTGGCAACATCAGTTTCCTCGTGATCTGTATTGCCTATCGTTTCACGGTCATGGTCTACAAAGGCATCGAAAGGAATATCTCTGTTCCATCTCGCTGCAATCATTGCAGAAACAACCTTTTTGTAGTGGCGCACATCGTTGGTCATTCCCATGGCAACGAGTTGATAGTGTAATCCGCGAAGCGTTAAGGTTCCCTGCTCGTAGTCGTTCAAGACGACGATACCATTATCCATTATCCATTTTCTGTTGAACTGTGACATTATCTATCTCCATAAAAAAACCCCGCCTACAGCAGCGCCTGCGAACCGAGCATTTCTGCTCAAGGCGCTCCGGTAAACGGGGCAATGTTTCAGTGAAGGGTTCGCTTCCTCACCGTTACAAGCAAGCATCATCGCATATCTTGCGAAGCTTGGCAAGCACTAATTTCAG
>Ga0075116_10001404_pt1 | contig 11029 bp, 29 predicted proteins | sample AntAceMetag02UKC_FD_69786 | JGI IMG/M metagenome (GOLD analysis project Ga0075116, IMG submission 69786) | Saline lake microbial communities from Ace Lake, Antarctica- Antarctic Ace Lake Metagenome 02UKC | ecosystem: Environmental > Aquatic > Non-marine Saline and Alkaline > Saline | place...
TAAACTGAAAGTGGCCTATTTAAAAGATATGGACAAAGACCACATTGAAGCGTGTCTTAAGACTCAAGAAACTATGTCTGAATATTATAGGGAATATTTTGAACTGGAATTAGAATATAGGAGGAGGAAGAAGAAAAATGCCAATAGTTTGGATAAGTAAGGAAACTTACACCAAAAGAAAAGAACTTCGCTCAAGCAACAAATATGGAGAGTGGAAAAGTAAAGTTAAAGAAAGAGATTTCAATAAATGTAGATTATGTAATAAGAATAATATTGAAGTACACCACATTAAATCATTCAAGCGATACAAAAGATTAAGGTACAAAGTAAGTAATGGGATTTGTTTATGTCAACAATGCCATAAGAAAATACATAAATATCAAGATTTCATAAAAACATTATGAGGTGAAGAAAATGGAATTTCATAAATATCATAAAATAAGACAACTAGGGCACGATGAAAACAAAGACATCTTTTTGGATGGTGAAGATGAAATCACCATACAGGAGAAAATTGATGGTGGTAACTTCAGATTTTACATCACTAAAGAAGGTTTGATTATATTTGGTAGCCGTACACAACAGTTAACGAGTAACGAAGGCGAAGATGATAATGTTAGTAAGAATTTCAAACGTTGCTTAGAGTTTATTAGAGACACAATTAAAGGTAAAGATTTAACTCCTTATTCAAGCCTGATATTTTATGGCGAGTGCTGCGTGAAACACACCTTAAGTTATGATTGGGAGAAAATACCTCCATTTTTAGGGTTTGATATTTTAACGGGTAATGGCTTCATGCATTATGCTAATGTTGAAAAGGTGTTTGAAGAGTTAGGGTTGCCTTTGGTTCCGTTGATAAACAGAGTATATGCAAAAGAAATTAAAACAGTTACTGATGCTTTTGTACCAGTTTCAGCTTATGCACCAAGAGCAGACCCAACTCAATTAGCAGAGGGAGTGGTGTTTAAGAACTACAATAAACAGTTGTTTGCTAAATATGTCCGAGATGCTTTCAAGGAGAAGAATAGAGAGGCGTTTGGGGGTAATCCAAAGTACAATGGTGATGATTATAATGATAATGCAATTATCGCTCACAAATATTGTACTAATGCACGTATTGAGAAAATAATATTTAAATTAGTGGATGAAGGAGAAGTTCTAGATATACCATTAATGAAGTATTTGCCAAAAAGACTTTGGACTGATATAGCTGAAGAAGAGTGGATAGAGATACTGAATAGCAAGTGGATAATGGATTTGCCTCGCTTAAGAAAGTTATTAACAAAACGGTGTTTAGCAGTATTGAGGCAAGTAGTAACTAACAATGCATTGACAGACTAAAGGAGAAGAAAAAAATGGGAAAAGAGAAAGTAGAAAAGTTTAGTATTGAAGGGTTAAGGAACTCAAGTGACCCTTCAGCGTACAGGATGAGATATTATAATTGGTTAGATGAAGAAAGAAAAAAAGATAAGCTTCAAGCTGAAAAGGAGTTAGGAATCAAGTAGAGAGTAAAGTTTATATACTAGTTAGTATTCTATAAACTACTAAGTGAGGAAATGATAAAATGCTAAAATATTTAATTTTGAGATCAAAAGGAATATCTGAAAAAGATATTAAAAAACATAAAAATGAGTTATTTGAACAGTTATATGCGGAAGTCGTATTAAAACAAAAATAAAACAAGAGGCAAGCAATATGGTAAATGAAAAAATAAGTGGAACAATTGAAGAAATGGAAGCTAAGGAGGGTAAGAAAGGAATCTTTCATAAGTTAACTATTGATAGAAAGAAATTTAATTATTATCAACCAGAGATGCCAGAAGGCATTACAGAAGGTACTTTAGTGGACGTAGAATATTCTGAGTCAGAGTATATGGGGTATCCAAGTAGAACTGTATGGAAGTTATTTAAAAACAATGGTCAAGCACCAGTAGCAAGTGGAGTTACTAATGTAACCAATGTAGTAGCTAAACCAGACTACAAAACGTTTAATAGTGAGAAAGAAAAGAAGATGGCTAAGATGGCTGCATTAAAGAACTCTATTGAATTTTGGAAAGCATACATTGAAAACGAAAGAGCCTTAGGCAAAACAATTGAATTTAATTTAAGTGATGTCTATGAAACAGCAGCAGACTTTGAATACATGATTATGACTGGGGAATTTCCTTCTGAAAAGAAAGAAGTTAAAGCTAAAATTGAAAGTGAAGAAGTTATTGGGGAAGAAGAGGTTGATTTAAATGGGGGCAATTAGTCCCATCCTTTCAATCAACGAAGTTGAAAGACAAGAGAATGATATTGCAGAAGAGATAGTTGTTACTTGGAACTCTATAATAAATAGATTTGAAAATAGGACTATTGAGTTCTGTCTTAAAATTAAAGCAGTACTTGAACGGTTTCCTGAAGAAAATGTTAAACATATATTCCAGAAAGTATCCGCACACCCAGATTTAAAGAAAAGTATTGGGTTAGATAGAGTCTGGGCAGGGATTAGGTTAATCAAGAAAAGACCAGAAGTTATTGAATATTATAAAGCTGAAGAAGGAAACAAAGACGGACTGTACAAACCAGTACTTAAAACTGATGGTGGAGTTAACTTTGAGTTTTATCTAGAAATGTACAAACACCATTTAGACGATGGAGTTAGGTCAGCTATTGAAGATAGAGCTAAACAGGAAGGTTGGGGATACAGAAGGTTATTAAGTGAAATTAGAGATACACAAGATAAACTTGCATTAACCACCAAAGACGAACAAATACTTAAATCAGTATTGATGAGAGAAATACTCGGTAGGTTAAGGGGATTGTCTCTTGAACAAATAAAGTTAGTTAAAGAGTATATCTTAGAGGTAAAAGAAAATAGCTAAACCAAACCTTAAAGCAATGGGTATGTTTGAACCTAGAAAAGCAGTTATAGCCGCTATTAGGCACAGCCCATATGGGTTAGCTAATAAACAATACATCAGAGAGAAAATAGGTATTAGTACTGAGAGAGTAATTGCAATAATTAAATCATTGATTGGATCAGGAGTAGTTACAGAAGATTCCATTGGTTCAATGAAGGTAGTGAGATTAAAATGAGTTTTGATATTTCCACCATGACCTCAAAGGAAATTGGTGAAAATGTCAGAAGAGTTATGCTCAGAGAAAAGAGGTTAATCAACCTAAAAGAAATGGCAGGTATTTTGGGAATGGTTCCTGCAACATTGAGAAGAGCAATTGAAGGGATTGAAGGGATAACATTAACAAACCATTTATATGAATACTTGTTTGTGTTCATTGATGAAGAGGAGGAGTTAAAATGAAAAGTACTAGGGAACTAGTTGAAGAGTGGGTTACTAACGCGCCAATAGAAATTGAACTATCTAATTTTCATATCAGAGAAGTATCTGAATCATTACAAGAGTTTGGGTTTATAACTCATAAAGTGGTCAATGAAGGATATACTGGGTGCATTGATTTTAAATGCAAGGAGTGGGAATAGGATGGTTACTTACAGACAGAAAACAGAAAAAGAAATTATTGACAGAAGAATAGCTATTTTAATAATCCAAAATGAAAGGTACAACAAATTATCGTTAATTAAAAGGATTAAAAAGAAGATATTAAATGTCTTGTTTTTTCCGTACATACAAATAGAATAAAATGGCAACAAGAAAAGATCAAGATATGATGGCTGAGCCTAAGACATTACAAAAGATTGGAAAATTAAGGTCCGGAGGAATGTCTTTCCAAGGTATAGCTAATAGATTAATACAAGAAGATGGAATTAAAACAGGATATATGGCAGTTAAGAGGGCATATGAAATATATTCCACTAAGTCAAAAGACATTATTGCTGGAGATAACCAACTTAAAACTGAATTACAAGAAGTAGTATTAGACACCAAGAACCAGCTTAAGCTAATCAACGAGTCTGTTTGGGAAGTACTTAGAAACTCAGGTAAAGATGGTATTACTTTACAAGCAACCAGAGAGATACTTAAACAACTTGAGTTCCAAGAGAAAATGTTAAACCGAATGGAAGAGGGGTTTGATTTTAGGAAAGCTAACAAAATAGAAATTACACAAGTAGTAGTTAATAGTTTAGAAAGTTTAGAAAAGGCAGGATATATAAAGATATTGAACAAGCCAGGAGAAACTATTAATTTGGAAAAGATGAAAAAAGAGAAAATAAAAGATGCTACTTTTAGTGTCTTGGAGGAATAGAAAATGGATAAGATGAATAAGAAACAATCCAGAAAAGTGCTGGAAATGATTGAAAGTGAAGAGTTTGGAAGTTTGAATGACAACGAAAAGGTATCTGCTTTAGTAAGTACTTTAGGGTTATCAGTAGGAGAACCACAAGAGAATAATATTTATTCTTTTGATGCATTAAAATGAGAGATGTAACAAATATAGAAAAAAGTATTAACGCGATGAAGCGTTTACCTGGAGTACTGTTTACAACCATAATGATTGTAACAATAATGGATTTGCTATTAGCATTCCCAATTAAATGGGCTTGGAATTACACCATGACTTATTTGTTTGGGCTTCCAACAATTACCTGGGCACATGCATTTTGTTTACTATACTTATTAACAATGTTATGGAAAATAACACCAATACCAACTAAATAAAAGAGGGAAAAGAATATGGCAACACTAGATATGAAAAGAATGAAGAAAGAATTAGAAGACGGCACAATTGTAGTCACTACAACAGCTATTGAAGAAATGACTAAAGAAGAGTACATTAATATCTTTAATGAAAGAGAGAAACAAAAAGTCCAGCTTGAAGCTAATCTTAAACAAATTCAAGAACAAAAAGATAAGATAGAAATTGCAGAAGATGCAAAAGCAATTGCAGATTCTAAAGAGTTTCAAGAACAGTTAAAAAAGTATGGTAAGTATGTACAGCTTAAGCAACTTCATACACAACAAGTACAAATTGAAGAACAATTAACTAAATTAGAAAAAGAGATTGGAGAACTTCAACCAATAGAAAGTGAACAAGCTACTGAGACCAAGAAGTAATAAACCACTACATCCGCACGGAATGTATACTTTTATATTCTGTGCTAATTGTGGGGAGAGTTTTCCATGGGAGATGGACATGGATTACTTCCCAGTATTTTGTTCAGCAAGATGTTGGTATGAATTTGGTAATAAATAAAATGGCAGATATGAAACAAATTGGAAAACGTAACCGAGCAAATGGGATGGCATTTGAATTGCGTGTACGCAAATACTTGGAACAAGATGGGTACTTTATCAGTAAATACCCCAATAATATTGATTTGGAAAATAATAAAATATTTCCTGCGAAGAGAAGTAGATTTGGTGGAGTTAATCAAGGATTTCCAGATTTCATAGCTTGGGTTCCTACCGGTGAGAAAACTTGCTGTGAGGAACAAATGGATACTTATGTGGTGATTGGATTTGAGGCGAAATCTAACGGCCGGTTGGATAAAGTAGAAAAAGCTAAAGCTCAATGGTTGTTAAAGAACAAAGTGTTTAGTAAGTTCTTTATTGCATCAAAACAAAAAATAAAGAACAGAATACACATTAACTTTGAAGAGGTTAAACTAAATGAACAAGATAACTAAAAAGTATAAATGCCCTTGGCCAGGTTGTGGTAAAGAGTTTGAACAAATAGTAGGTAAGTATACTGGATTTAAAAACAATGTTAGCTCACAGGTACAATGTCCTGATTGTAAGAACTTTATTAAGACTTGGGATGAACCTACAGTGAGTAACAAAGTGTTAAGAAAGATGCTTAAGCATAAACGTTTGGGGGCAAGAAATGGTACAGTTTAGACAAAAAGAATATAAGATTAGAAAGATAACTCCTTCAATGGCAGTAATAGATATCACTACAGACTTTACTGTTGAAGACTTAATGGCATTATCAAACAAATTAGCTAAAGACCATATGTTTAGCTCTAGCACCATTAGGATGGATTTACGGTTATACACTGAACTAATCCAGAAAGAGGATTTTGATGAAAGAATAATGTATCCTTCTGCTAGATTTAGTGGGAGACTAATGGAATACAATGGTTGTAAAATTATGGAACCAGGTAAAGATAATGTTATTACTATATTCAACGCAGACTGGTCAAACAATCCAATTGAAGTAATTGACACTGTTACTGAAGCTGAAATTAATGAGGCAAGGAACCAGGTTGCAAGTGAAATAACAAACTTGGATGATAACGGAATAATAACTAGAGTACAAGTTTATGACACAGTATTAGGTACTTGGACCACAGTTAGACAAAACGGTGGAATAATTGATTAATAAAGACCACATTATCAATCGAGTACTTAAACCCCTTTGTAGGTTAGATACTTGGAGCAGTTCTCATAAAAATTGCTTTAAATGCTCTGTTGGTCCTTCAGAGACTGAAGAGCACATTAGAGCTAAGTTTGAAAGGTACCTTCACTGGAGGAAGCTCGGAGCTGACGTGTTTGTAGAATTACGTTTTAAAGACTCTCGCCCAGACTTAGTTATAGTCAAAGAAGATGGAGAAATAGTCATTGAAGAGATACTTCATTCAGAGACGACCGAAAGGTTTAATAATAAGTTAGACCGCTATCCTTTTACTACAACAAAAGTTTTAGTGAGTGAGGTATTGAAATGAAGGACATTAAAGTATATACATCTGATAACTGTGGAGCGTGCAAGTTATTAAAAAGCTATTTAAGTGCAAGTGGGATAAAATTTAAAGAAGTTAACCTTAACTCTCCAGAGAAAATAAATCAGTTTATTGAAGAAACAGGTACAAGAACAATACCAGTGGTAAGTTACAATGGAAAACACATTATTGGATTTGATAGAAACGAGATAGATGCGTTAGCAAAGTTAGTGCTAGGCGACTAGAACAAGAGGAAATAAAATGGGAAAAGATATAACGGAAAACAAAATGATGGAACTGGCAAGAGAAATTGCAGAAGCTAATGGGTTTGAGTTAGTTAAAAAGAAACAATATGTAGTTAAAGAAATACCTATTGAATGGAAAGAAGAGTTTGATACTTCAACTTCAGAGTTAGCAGGTAAACTAGCAGCATTAGAAAAACAAATTGAGTTAGAAGACAGTAAGTTAAAAGAAATTAAAACAGAATTAGAAGAGTATCTAAAGAAAGAACCAGTGACACCAGTCAATGACTACTTTATGAACAGAAACAATATGCAAGGAGCAATAGTACTAAACCAACAAAACATTGAAGTTGTTAATGGAAGTCTAGAAGAACTGCAGGAAAAAAGACAGTACATTTCAGAGAAGATGAAAGAGCAACAAAGAAAAGAATTGTTTGACAGAATAGCTGCAAGCGTAAAGGACATTAAATCAGTTAACGAAAGCAGAAGCATCACTGGTAGAAAGTTAAGTGTCACTATTTAACTTTTTATTTATTTTTCAACACAAATTAAAACAAGGAAGGGGTAAGATTAAAATGGCAATTAGTTACAAAGAAATGATGAAAAATAAAGGATTAGATAGCTTCTTCGACAGTGAAGGTGTGGTCAAAGCAGTTAAAGAAGATGAAGAATAGACAGCATAGCCATAAGAACGCTATACTTTGCTTCTATTGAATCTTTTAGAATTATGGGTGTTAGTTATAGGACATAAGTTAAAATCCCTTAGAAGCCATTTAAACGGCTTTTAAGAAGAGTCTCCTTCAAGACTAGCATAACAGAACCTATAGCATCTATCTACCTCATAAGCAGTAAACATTCCTTCTGAGACTATTTCTGTAAAGTGTGCAGCCTCTGGCCCAAGATAAGGACAAACTAAAGAGGGATCAATACTGTTCTTACAAACAATTATACCTTCTTCAACTTTAAGTCTATCTTCCAGACCGTGCTGGGTACACCTTTCACTTTTTTCATCAAATTCCATTTTATCTTTTAAGGGGGTTGTATCCTAATTCATTAACTATTTCTTCCCATAACATAATTCCTCTTTGAGGGGTATAAATATAATCATCACCAGACAATTTCCAATACATTCTAGCTAAAGCCAATTGTCTAATGGCTTTATCCATTAAGTGCTCGTCGTATTGAGATTTAACTTCATAGAAATCTATAAACTTAGGTAACATACCAATAACATCAATCTCACCAATTCTATTAGCTGTATTCTGAGGATATCCTACATTTTGTAGAATAACAGGGTAAGCAGATTTAATTAAGTCAACTAATTTATTCTGTGCCCTAGTGTGTATTGGAGAAGTCATAATGACTTATTTCTCCCCTTTATAGGTACAACCACCATAACTTGTTAAGTCTGGCATTTTGTATTCTATTGCACCATCATAAAATGGACAAGGCATCTGCCCATATTCTCCACTGAAGAGACAAGCATTCTCATCTTTCTTAACTGGTAATCTACCCATTCCATCTTGTGATAAACAAAAATCTACCATTTCATCAATTGAATCTAATGACATTATTTCACCCCACATAAATAAACATCATGTCCTTTAGTATGGACATATTTACAGCCATCATAATCTTTAGCTAAATCAAATTCAGTATCTTCGCAACCACAATATATTTTCCTTTCTTCCTGCATCTTGATTTCAAGGGTACATTCTTCTGCAGCAGTAGGATAAGCAAAGTCACAAAGTGGTTGGCGTTCTTGAGCTATGCATCCAGCCATCGTCAATGACATAATTATAGTAAGTAGTTTCATTTTCTCCACCTATTGCATTTATAAAATTCTAATCTGACATTGCCTAATGCACAGTCTCTAACAATCTCAATTCTTTCTCCCATAAATCCACAACTTACTGGTTCATGTCCAGCTTCTAAAAAGAAATAAGTACAATAAGGAACAGTATTACCTTGAGTATCAACACCTAATTTTACATACTCACCATCATAAATACATTTATGAACTTGTTCAACCATCCGGTCTTCAAGTGATTGGGTATTATCTGTCATTAGTCATCACGTATGTTTCCCATCAACTATGTTTACTAATTGAACTTTCCCAGTAGACCCAACTAAGGCATGGGTATGAGTCCAACTACTTGGCCCCCTATTATAATCCAACTTAAGATATGTACTAGTACCAACAATGTAAGTATCTCTAAAAATACAACACGAATGGGAATGTCCAGATATACTTTTACCATAAGCATTCTCTTTAGTTCTAGGACTAGCCCTTCTAGCACCGTTAGCTCCTAGATCTCCATGACTACCTAATTGCCACCCTTTAACTTTATAGTCCTGATCTCGTTCTAAGAAAGTTACATTTTCTGGAACTCCACCAACTAAATAAATACCATACTCTAAAGGATCATACCCTTCAAGTAAAGCTGTAAGCAACTTACTTGCTATCATTAAATTATGTGGTTCCTCAATAAATCTTCCACTTCTAAGATATCTATCGAGAAATTCATTATGGTTACTAGCCACTAAAATAACCTTCCCATCAGAAGTAGCTTCAGAAACTTTGTGTATTTCAGCAGCACATAACTTTAATTCATTCTCTAAACTAAGACCGTGCATCACATAATTTTCTGCTAAGGTAACAATATCTCCTAAATGGTGGTGTGATATACTATGACCATTAAAGATATCATGTAAAATAACATGCTTGGGGTGATACTTTCTAATCATTCTAAGGTTTTCTTTCATAACTACTGGGTCTGTGTCCCCTACATGGATATCTCCCAACACAATAGCTTCAAGCCGTTCTGAGGTGATGTTATCAGGAGAATACACTTTACCTAAATCACAGAACCTTCCGTTTCTTAAAGCAGAGATTTGACGATATTGATATTTGTCTTTTGTTTTTACATCTACTACAATCGCACCATATCGGTGGTCTCTTTGAGCTATTACGCCTATTCTTGTTTCCATCCAGTAATGTGGATAAGTCACTGCACCAGTAGACATAAGTACTTTAGGTAAATTAATATTAGAATTAGGCACTACTTGTAAATGCTGTTTTGGACTTGCAAAGACAGTACTTATATCTGATTGTGCAAATCTACCCATTCCAGTTGTGGGGATAATTTGGTTTGGCCTTACTTTAAATCCACTTATCTTAATTTTATTATTTAATTTATGGTCTTTGTTTAAATCTAATTCAAATTTAGATAGACTACTTGCTAAAGCCACATCTTTTAAAGATATACCAATCATAGGCAATACAACTAATTCAGCCCTATTAGCCTTACAATAAGTAATTAAACTGTTTAAGAAAGGTGTATTAACTGCTGCCCCATATTGAGCAGAAGTAATAACGTATTTCTTCCCCATCTTATTCCTTCTTTACTTCAGTGTGTACACTTAATGTTTTAAGAATCTTTATTAGAAATGAAGAAATCTTATCGTCTGTAGTGTTTTTAGTTAATGGTGCTATTACTTTTAATAGTAAACTAGCTGATGCTATTACTGCAGTGGCAATGTTAATTATAGTCATTATTTCCATTTTGTTACCTCTTTAGTTTAAATTTATTTAAACTATTATTGCTTTTTATATCTTTGAGTATTTTGGTCAAACTCAAGCCAAACATCTTTCTCGAATGCCCAATTGATTATTTTTATTATTAAATGTTTTATTCTGAATATGATTTTGCGTAACATAGTGATCTCCTGTGTAAGAATTATTGTCTAGTAAATTAAGTGACATATATACTATAAAACACAACTAGTATTTAAATGTTACTCTTTGTAAGTTAAAATAAAAAAGAAAGTATTTAAAGGTTATTGTTTTTCAATGATTAAATTACCTAGTTTCTCATTATCAAACAAACTCCTAGCCACCAAATCATTATACGAAACCCAAACTTTATAAATCCCTATTTTATCATAACCTTTTTCTGCATCTTTGTGAGTCGGATATTCTGAGACTTTATCATAAGATTTCCCATAAGTACTATTCAAATGATGGAACTTCGTACTAACATCAGAAAACACATACACTGTGGAGTGACCACCTAATTTGGTATCGCCTACAACCACCCATACTTTACTTGCTGGGACTCCCGCAGCACGATAATAACTAACTTGGAACGAACTCCAAGAATCACAAT
>Ga0075116_10001405_pt1 | contig 11010 bp, 29 predicted proteins | sample AntAceMetag02UKC_FD_69786 | JGI IMG/M metagenome (GOLD analysis project Ga0075116, IMG submission 69786) | Saline lake microbial communities from Ace Lake, Antarctica- Antarctic Ace Lake Metagenome 02UKC | ecosystem: Environmental > Aquatic > Non-marine Saline and Alkaline > Saline | place...
ATGAATCACCCAGACCATCGGGCGAATACAGTTAGAATAACACACAGTCAGCCCAGACTATAAAAGCAAGGTGGCTTATTATGACAGATACACAAACAACAGAGACAATGCAGACACTAGCACAGCGATATTATGACATGCTAGAATTAAAGAGGCGAGACAATGATGGCAACGATTCATTCATCGCTAGTAAAGACACGCTAACGGAAACGGAACGTGAGGACTTGCAGTCATTATGCTGGGCAGCTCATTCAGACGGTGAATATATGCCTGATGATTACCGTTATGACTGGCTACATACATTTCTTGAGCAGATCGCAGACACAGACACACCAGAAGATATTGTACCAGAACCAGATATTTACACATACGACTTAACGAAATGGCTCAATTCCAACAACAACAGAATAAGTTATCTAGACAGCGCAATACAAGAGTTTGATAGCGATGATGGATTTAAGGCTTTAGCACTTGCGCAGTATCTCGAAATGAGCGAAACACTCGGCGCAACGCTGGCATGGCTACAAGACAAACTCGACAACTAACACGCCCACCTTGCGGGAGTCTGACACGCTCCCGCGTTTGTCCTTCCGTAACGGTAGCCAGTGAGTGCGATTCTCACAGAGGACATATTAAATATAACAGCATGACAGGTGGAAATGATGGACAGATTTAACTTAACACCAGAGCAACGAGACGAATATTTACTCTATCTCGATGAGCAAAAACGCGGATGTTGCCGAGTGGACAGGGAAGCATATCAAAAAGAAATAGATGGAGTTGAGGAACTCGGAACACCTGACAGATACGAATTTGCTTTGTTTGTCAGCGAATATGAGACAGATCAACAGATACGAGCGCATATAGCAGAATCAACTAACTAGCCACCTTGCGACCCGGACACGTCGTTTAGACCCGAAACTGTCCGCTATGTCGTCAACGTGGGAGATCATGGAGACGGCACATTACACAGATTGATTAGGTGGTGAAAGTATGAAATATCGAATCTTTACATTTAACCAGGGTTGCACACGAGCGGGGAAAGTTCTGACAGACTCGGACATGGAAGCGTATCACAATTACACTTTCGAGGGCGATGATTACCCGGATGATGTTTACTTGCATGAGGGGACAGCGAAGGAGATTACAACGTGGTCGAAAGCGGTACTTGATGCCGACCTTGGAGGCGCAACCAACTCAAACATACTTTTCCATCACAAAGTAGCGCAAAACGTACTCAACGCACTCGAAACAGAAGCACACAGTCCACGCTAACGCCCGACACGCACACGATTGATACTCAGGTATCACCGAATATGGGCATATTACAACAATACAAGGAGATGGAAACGAAATGAAAAGACAAGTATATCTATACCAAAACAACACAAAGCTCGCAATCAAGCCAGTCCAAGCCGGAGCGAAAGCCCCAGCGTCAACAGTGATGGACAGATTCATCGAGCAGAACTTCCCTACTCTCGCGTTCCTGCGGGAGAAAGACGAATGGGGCGTACATGCGACATGTGTTGAGTGCGATCTGCGCCTGTTCGCGGGTAATCCGATGAGGGAGAAAGTATAATGCCACCAGAACACACAATAACATTAGACGACCTCACCGATGTTAAGATGTCCAGCATTGAGGAGTTACGAGGTAAGCGGTTCATTGATAATGAGCAACTACAAAAACTACGCTGCAAGTGCGGAGGAAAGATACATTGGTTTGGTTCATTTAACGATAGCCACTACGGGCAATGTGTTAAATGTTTTCACGAATACACAAGCCGACCAGCATCATGGGAACTCGCAGACGATGACTAGCCACAACGAACCTCGCTGGGCGGTGCGCTCCATGAGTGTGACCGCCTGGCAACATTTACTTATTACGAATATGGAGATGGAAACGATGATGAAAGGAAAACATTTAGCTTATGACTTATCAGCACTAGAACCTAACTTTGAAAGAAAAATTCATGGTGCTGGATTGCCACTCGGCAAATATATTGTGATAAAACTGCCTGCATACGAACGTGACTATTTCGCGTTTCACCAAGTAGCAGATAACTTCTATGATTTTGTTGGCAATTTTCACCACAATAGTATTATGGGCGAATACTGGGAACCTATAATATCACCGCACGATTTGAATTGTTTAGAGTATCAAATTGTCCGTAGCGAAATTAAGACCCTAGAAAAAGAAGTAAAAAATTCATTCAAAGAATACATTAAAGGGATAAACAACATCATTCGGAAAAAACCAAAGGAGCGTGACTCATAATGAAAGATACAAAATTAATATGGATAACAAACGGCTCAAGTAAACCATCCGGCTCAGTTTACACAACATGGGTAAAAGGTAATCCCAAAGCCACAAAAAGCCGTTCCATTGAGCAAATACAAGCACAGGGCTTATCGGGATACTATGGTGAAAAGTGGGAAGTTGATAAATTCAAAGAATCTTACGAACCGTCCGACTGGGACGACTGGAGGTCATGACATGACACTAACAACAGGCAACAAACCTAAGCAAACACCATCGGGCGATGTCCCCCGTTGGATGCAAGCCGGTATCGGGATCGTAATCGGCTTTCTATTCTCGTTATGTATTCTCGGATTGGTGGGGGTGGAGTTATGAGACCGATTAAATTTAGAGCGTGGTATTCAGACTGGGGTGAATTCATACCAATTGCAAGGATTGAATTCAAAGAGAACGGAGAAATGCTTGGTATTATTTCTTATGAAACTAGGGAAATAACAGAGGACGTTGTTGAACATCATGAAATTACTCGTGAATCTAACTGGTGGGATATTGATGAAGTTAAACTCATACAATTCATCGAACAAACCGACAAGAATGATGTGGAATTATTCGAGGGTGATATTGTGAAGTGTATCATGCACAGAACTGAGCAACGTGGGATCGCGATGATCAGAATTCCTGACAAAGAATGGATTGCTGTTGTTGAGCACGATAGGCTCAATCCTTGCTTTGCATTGAAAGATGTCAAGACAGGTTATCTTGAATATGATTTCAACAAGTGTGACTTGCTAAAATTAGAAAAGATCGGCAATATCCACGAGAACCCTGAATTACTGGAATCATAATACCACTTGACAACCACAGCCAAGTATGATATTTATTATAGTATAGATATAAAATATATTAAGGACGTGAATTATGAATGACAAACGAACAGTAGAAATAGTCCGATTGGAAGGTTGGAGAATGGGATTTTATGATGGTCATTATGGTCTGTGGGGGCAGTATAAAAAGGGCAACTCTGTGTTTGGGCAGGGATTTGGCACTAACGATGATTTTGTAAAGGGAGTTTTAAAGGCAGTCGGAGTAAATTATGTCCATGAACTCAATGGAAAGAAGTGCCTTATCACTGTATCTGGACATGCAATGCCACGAGTCCACAAGATTGCGCCACTTATGGATGACGAGGGAACACCATTCAATGTTGACGCTTGGGTTGATAAGTGCGAAAAGGATGCAACTAATGGCTAAACTAACACCTGACACAGTAAAAACATACCACACACTCACTATCTGGTGGGCTGACAAGATCGCCAAAGGTGAGAAGATGGTACTCACAAACGAGGGTTGCCAACTAACGTACAAAGTTAAAGACAGCGCAATCCATGTTGAGTGGCATGAGTTTCACCCGCAAAAGCCAGCGTATATTGTGAGACGTATGACTATTCCATTGTACAACGTGAAGTATATTGATGAAATTATAGAAGATGAAGAACAAGGAGATGAGAGTGATGACTAAAAGCCCATTTCGCAAATCATCCCCTAAAGCCACATACCTCAAAATAGGCGTATTTGGCGACACAGGGACAGGTAAGACGCTACTAGCACTATCAGCACCTAAAGTGGCTATCGTGGACGCTGAGGGTGGCACAACGGCGTATGAGAGGGACTACAAGTTCGAGGTTGTTAATTCTCAGTCATACAAAGACTTGGAAGGTGCGATAGTGTTCCTCGAAAGTGGCAAGCATGACTTCAAGACAATAGCATACGACCCCGCCACTGTGTTGTATGAGGCTATCCAAGAGGCACGTACTCGCTTTCGTGGTAAAGGTAAAGCAGAGGGCGATGCTGGTAACCTGGACTTTTCAGATTGGGGACATATCAAGCGCATCTATAAGCAGTTGATGGTACGATTCGTCAACTTACCGATGAATGTGATACTTACATTCAGAGAAAAGGACAAGTGGGATCATAAAGACCCTAACAATCCCAAATATCTAGGTAAATCATTCGATGGTGAAAAGTCAACACCGTACTACATGGACATCTGGGGGCGTATGGTTACGCTTGACGATGGTAAACGTGTCCTGAAAGTTATGAAAAGTAGGTATAAGGGCTTACAGGGTGAGAAGATACTCATTCCAGAGGACGGTGGATTCGATAAGATTTACAGTCTGTGTGTTGGTGGCAGTAAGAAGGCGACAGCACCACGACCAAAGACTAAGACTGAACCGACAGCAAAGGAAGAAACGGCAGAGATAATTGCTGCTGGTGAGAAGGCGATAGCAGAGGATAAGTCAGACAAGAATATGATTGATGGCAATTTCGGCGATGGCACAACCACTGACCCTGCCGACATACCTGACGCTGCCGAGCAAGAGCAAATACGACAGGCGGAGATTAAGGAGAGTGAAGGTAAATGAGTAAATACGACTGGGTAGTAGTAAATAGCGCAGGTGATGAATGGAACGATACCATCACATGCAACCGAGCAAGGACTATCAGATTGTTCATATCTAAAACTGACGCCTATGATAATTGGGGCAATAGATTAACCAAAAAGGAGCGCAAGTCGTGGAAATATCATTACAAGATAGGCTTCCGATGTCGTAAATTTGTGAAGGATTTTACATGTGGGGTGGTGAAATGAAAAACTCACCTACACAGCCAGATAGACCAGCAGATGTGTGCGGTTACGCTGTGTTCACCAGAGACGGTGATATTTGCGCTGGCACACTCGCAACAGTTGGGAACGATACTACTGGAAGGAATATTAAACACACAAAAGAACGCAGCCAAGACAGAGCCTGCAAACTATACAATGATGAGACTACATGGTCGGAACTGTTCAATGTTGGATACAGGTGCAAACGTGTTGATATATGGGAGGTTGATGACGTATGAAAACAATTATCGGAATCGACGTTGGAAAGAAAGGTGGCTTCTGCATCATGCGAACACCACAGGACTATGACCTGTACGCAACGAAGGAAACGCACAGGGTATTCCACGATGATATGAAATTTGATGTAATAAAGATATGTATGTTTGCGGATTTAGAATTAAAAGTGATGGTGATATTTGAGAATCCTTTTGGCTATCAATCAAACGGACTCAATAGGGCAATCGGCTATTTGATGACAGAGTTTCGGTTTAAAGAATGGCTGGATGACTATGACTTCACCCCACCAACATCATGGAAAAAGAATATGCACCAACTCATACCCGACATGAACGGTGGCACAAAGAAGGATGATTACGAACGCCTCATCCGTGATTACCTTAACGACCAGACGCTTACAGACGACCAATGCGCAGCGTATGGGATAGCGTATTGGGGATGGTGTAAGTATAATAAGGAGAGTGAATAATGAGTAGATTCTATGTCCTATATGACGAAAGGGCTGTAACAATGGGTAGTAACAGTGCTAGTGTTTTGTGTTGCGCTGACTCTCTTAAAGAGATAAAGGAAGACTCCAAGTCATTCGGCTACACACATTGCGCAGCATCGTACAGTGATGATGATACCCTTGGCGATGAACGTGGGGAGTACGTGTATTATGAGGATAATGGCTTTAACTTTTTTGACTGGACGTAAATTAAACATTAAAACTAAGGACGTGAAACATGTCAGAACCAAATGAAGACCTAAAAATGATTGGTGAGTTGCAGACACGACTCAGGGACATTGAGATTCTAGCAAGGAGTCTCAATAAGAAGTGCGATGTATTCCCAGGGCATATCGAATTGAAACTGGAAATCCACAAAATCCTCGAGCTATGCAATCCAGAACCTACACACAAAGCCGATATAATTCGTATCGTGAATCAGACGGTAGCAGCTCATTTTGGTGATGATTACAAACAGGATGACAAGATTGCATTCCAGAATGACTTGATTGACCGCATGACTGAGTTCGTGGATGAGACAGTGGGAGAGGTGATGAACGATGGATAACGCACAACTGATTAAAGCGATTGCTGAATTGATACTGCAATATGTTTCAGATAATGATTGGGATTTACCTGAATTTGCCAAGCTGCAAAAAACAAAAGGATTTGAACTTGCTAAACTGCTCCTCAAGGTAATCCAGCCACGATTCGATGAGATAAAAGAGCAGGCTGATGACATATTGTCGGTTTTATCTGAACATGCAACTCCTATATCATACCAGAGGGCTAAAAATATTCTCGCCCTCTGCAACCTCGAACCGAAACCTGAACCAGAACCTGAATCGATGCGGGATAATCTTTCCGCCATAATTAATCGCTGGCACAGGGATTCAGAAATTCCCGGGTGGAAAATGATGGATGAAGTTATGGCTATCGTGGAGGATACAGATGGATAAACAATATGTGAAACTACGGAGCAAGGGGAAACCATTTCGTAAAGTTGAGATTACAGAAAAGGTCGGGAAATATCTCGCAATTCATTTAACCTCTGTACAAATTGTCGATGATTTAATTATGGAATCGATGGATCGATACACCATAACCCATATTCCAACAGGCATTAGATTCGATTCGTTGTTGACATTGAGGCGCGCCAAGAATTTGGGTTATCTCATTCTTGAATTAATTCCTGAAAGTATTTTGAAATGTCGTGGATACAAGAAGTTTCAGAAGAGGGTTAAATCGGAATTACCAGAGCAAGATTTTAAGAGACTGCGAAAGCGGTGCGGGAGGTAACAGATGGATAACGAAACAGCACTGCAAGAGGTCAACCGTAGCCCCTTCCTACGCACACTAAAGAGCGTAAAGCACATGATATTACCTGTGTTTATGATTATGCTCATATACACGCTCGGACTGTTATGCTACACCAGGGGCGTCCTCATTATTGAACTGCGCGAGGAGTTGAATCACTCACGGAATCTGCAAAGGCTGATGGTGACTAACACTCACATAACGATGGATAACCTGATTGAAGACGTGAAGCAGTTGGAATGGACGGATGGAAATCGAAGCATGAGATTAATCAATACAGGACTTATTAAGGACGGTGCAAAATGAAACGAAAACCTGAAAGAATTAAAGTTCAACAGCATGAGAAATATCAGTGTCCAGATTGTGATTGTCAACTTGTGGAAACAGTATTAGGACCACGATTTATTGTATGCCCTGACTGCGATTGCGTGATTGCTGTGGATGTCGTCAAGCGTATTTGTGATGACCAATCCGACCTCATCACCGCACTCGAATCGACCATCAGAGACCACGAGGAAGATTCAGCAGCATTGCCAGAGGACATGAGCATTACAGAGACAATCAAGATGAAAGACAAACGCATCGACACACTCACCCGCGACCTCGCCATCCACAAGCGAGCGTTGGAATTGGCAATTACAATTTCGGAATATAACCTTGAATGTCCAAGAGAGTTGGACGGCGATAGTAATTGCGGTAAAATCTATTTTGACCCAGACACACAAGAATGTTCCCTGCCTGAGGATAAATGGATTTACTGTTGGATAGATAAATTCATTACAGAAGCGACCGCAGAAATCGACAAGGAGGCTACCGATGACTAAAAGCCCTATCGGACGCATAGAAGACGCGCTTAGCAGAATATCATTAAGAGCGCACAATCAAATATTTAAACAACTCCATGACGATTTGGGCGATCACGATAGAATGAGAATGATTCAACATGATTGCAACGCAATACGAAATGAACTAAAGAATTTAACAGAAAGGTCTATGAATTTATCAGGCGTGGAGGCTACCGATGAAAAGAAAACTGACTGAGAATCTATACGTCCACGAGTTCGCCACATCCAACGGTGAACTCAACATCGACATCGCGTACCTGCTCGCATTGCAGGCGTTCAGGTCATGGCTGGGTGTGCCTCTCTATTTCGGCAAGGGGTGTGGGTGTCGTGCTAACTTGAATAATTCTGCTCATAACATTTATATGTATGAGGATACCGATACACCATTCGACCCAGAGGCGTTTAACAAGACTATCACCATCCCAATGACAGGCAGCGACCCACACGCTAAGGAATACGACTCGTGGGAACTGATGGCTAAGTTGGAAAAGTGGATTGAGCAATACAAATGTGAGGTTGAAGGATATACCAGCCCATTAACTTTAGTTGAATATTACGAAGGGGATGACCCTGTTGATGAATTGATTAAGGTTTATCATCCTATATTCACAGGCAGGGGCGTATATCCCGATTCAAAATCTGGGTTCATTCATGCGGACATGGGGCAAAACTCGCTCAATAAGGAAATCCGAGACAAGCGGAAATCTATTAAGCGGTGGGTTGCACTTGCCAGTAAAGACCCAAAGAAGCGCAAGAGAGGAATTTGGGATTATCATTACGCTCGTGATGGTGAGGGGTTCGCTGAAATGCGCGGGAGGTTAGGGTTATGAGAGAGATTAAATTTAGAGCGTGGGATGCACACTATAAGCGATTTACTACAAGTGGTGTGTGGTTTAACAACACCAACATGGAGTTATTTTCCGACAAAACTCATATCCTCATGCAATACACAGGACAAACCGACAAGAACGATGCGGAGTTGTTCGAGGGTGATATTGTAGAGATTAAATATCCTGAACATTTTGATGATGAAGTTGAATTTTGGGAAGGAATTGCAATCATAGAGTGGTCGCAATCTGATATGGGGTTTGTTCTAAACAGGCAGGATTATATTGAGGAGCGTGACGGATATAAAGAAACGCCGTTCACCGGTTGGGCTTCCGAGTCATGGGAAAAGATCGGCAACATCCACGAGAACCCGGAGCTCATCGGAGGTGCGGTATGATTATCATGACAGTTAAAATGGCAAAGTGGGATTCATGTGCTTTATGTAAAAAAGATGACGCTTTACAACTGTACAATGTAGGGTGGGGATGTTTCAAGTATATTTGCCTCGACTGTATTAAGGCTAAACAATGGAGGGCGGTATGAAAAACCTACTATTCTATTTCATTATCACCCTCTGTTTCATTGCTTTATTTGTACTTGCTGGTATGGCGTGTTCTGACATCCAGGAACTAGACTTTTTAAGACTATGCGATAAATATGAGGTGCAATATGTTAAGACAGATAATTAAAGAGTATCTTAGAGAGAATGGATTTGTTGGGCTTGTCAATGTCGAAATGCCGTGTGGGTGTGAAAAAGAAGGATTATGCCCATGCGATTGCATTGATATTGATAACTGCCAGCCTGCTAGATTCAGATGCTTTGACCCTAGATGCGGTGATGGTGGCGATGGCGATATATTTTACTGTAATCGTAATCCTGAAACATGCGAGTATAAAGTTGGTGATTCAAAATGATCCTATTCAAAAAAGAGTTCATAGACAAAATTCTCAACGGCACTAAAACAGAGACACGGCGCAAGGGTAAGAAGCGGTGGAACGTAGGTGCGATTCACCAGTTACAGTTATCTTGGTTCGACAAAGAGCCGTTCGCTAAGGTTGAGATATTGAGCGTTGAGGAACAACAACTTTTAGAGATAACAGAAGCCGATGCAATAGCGGAGGGTTTCAAAGACATCATGGCGTTTTGGACATGGTGGGAAAAACAGTACGGACATTACGACCCTCTATTATTAGTCTGGGTTGTTAAGTTCAAGGTAGTCGAAAACCTGCGGGATGGTGCGGTTGAAAGCGACGAGGAAAGGCACAACAGAATTTGGGATAACATGAGTGACAAAAGGAAACGATACGATGATTATATAACAGGTGGTGACGAATGAAAAACCTGCGCCACTTCCTATCCTGCGACCACACGGCGATCCTCAACCTCACCAAGATAATCATCGGCGTAACGTGCCTCGTGTTGTGGTATTCCACGCTGGGCAACGAGGATATGCGACCTGTGGACGCTGTGGTCATGGCGAATATTTATTTGTGCATAGGCGTTCCGTGCTTATTAACTATTACGAGAGGTGAATGATGTTATTTGTACCAATGTATGAAAGAAGCATAGGCAAGAAAAGAAAAATAATGGTCATTAAGAAAAACGATATGGTTGTGTTTTTTATTGATTCACATGGCGAAATTGACCGTTGCGGGGCAATCCACTTAGAGCGAAATTACAAGCCCATCACCCTAGAATGTCCCTACTGTGGCGCAACGCTTAACCAGAGTGAGAGGGTTGAGTGTGGGTGTGGATGGTCTGCGGAGGCTATCAGTGAGGCGCAACGTGAGCAATGGCTTTCCATATCTCAAGAGGGATACACCGAGAATGAAAAAGTTGCCATCATTACTGAACCAGCAGATGAGGTAATGGGGAAAGGGTTTGAAATGGTGTATAAAAATATTTACGACATCAACGGCATCCATTTTCTAGAAACCAAGCGAGGTGAATCAGAATGAATAAAGACGAAGCGATAAAAATGCTTAGCAACATCCGCACGAACAGTCTAGCCGATTACAACGCAAGAGCAGAAATCCGCGCGTTCGTTGATGAGCGTGAGGCGGAAATCGAGCGGTTGAAGGAACAAATTGATGTGTGGGAATTTAACATGGTAAGCACCAATAAAATGGAGCGGTATAAGGATGATTTACAATCTAAAATCGACAGCGAGGTAGAGAAGCATGTCGATACACTGGATAGGCTCACTAAGGCGTTGAAAGAAATCGAGCAGTTGAAAGAGGACTCGACGACGATTATACAAGTGGCGAAAAGTCAAGACAGCAACCTAACAATATTGGCTGATGTTGCCGATAAACGCCAAGAGAAAATCGTATCCCTCACTAAAGGGCTTGAAGCACTCGGTAAAAAATGCAC
>Ga0075116_10001409_pt1 | contig 11004 bp, 7 predicted proteins | sample AntAceMetag02UKC_FD_69786 | JGI IMG/M metagenome (GOLD analysis project Ga0075116, IMG submission 69786) | Saline lake microbial communities from Ace Lake, Antarctica- Antarctic Ace Lake Metagenome 02UKC | ecosystem: Environmental > Aquatic > Non-marine Saline and Alkaline > Saline | place...
TTGTATAAAAAAGCCAAATGAAAAATAAAAAATTTAAAAAAAATTATTTATTGTTGGCAATATTAACATTAATTCTTTTTTTATTAATAATTTTGTTTATTAAATTAAATTATCATAAGTCTAGTGAATCAGATGGGCTTCCAAGTTTAAATTTATGGAAACCTTTTGAAGATATTTCTAAACAACTGAATTTATCAGAAAACGAAAGTTTAATTGAAAAAAATAAGCAGATAGAAAATCCATTTAACCTCCAGATAGTAAAATCAACATTTGAAGAACACTGGCTTTCTTATGTAATTTTATTATTAATTATTATTCTTTTTATTGCTTGGTCAATAATAATTTTTAAAATTTATAATGGATAATTTTATCTTTAGAATGTAGTATTAATAATTTATAAACCATATATTTTAATATATAAGGAATTTATTTTATTTCCCTTTCCATCCAACTTTCTTTTTCATTAACTCATTAAGCTGAGGCCATTTATCTGCAAGTGTTGATTTTTGTTCTTGATATAAAATTCCTAATGGAATTTTTCCATTTTTACTATTATAATCCCATTCATCTGCAAGCTTTTCAGCTTGTTTTTTATCTTTATTATCTTCAATTTTATACATTAATTTATCTTTATTATTAATTTCTTTATTAAATATTAAACAATCTTGAATAATTTCAACAAATGAAAATCCTTTGTGCTTAATTGCTTTTTCTAAAACTTCTGCAGTATGTTTAATATCACGAGCATTTGCTCTTGCAATAAATCCCATGCCTGTTGCTAATGCTAGTTTAATTGGATTTAAAGGAGAATCAAAAACTCCCAAGGGTTCTGCTTTACTTTTATATCCAATTTGTGAAGTTGCTGTTGGCTGTCCCGTTGTTAATGAAAAGGCCTGATTATCATGAACAATTAAAACCATATCTGTATTATATCTTCCAGCATGAACTAAATGGCTAACTCCCTCATTATAAATCCCCCCATCTCCAACAAAACTTAAAACCTTAAGATTTGGATTTCCTAAAGTTATTCCAAAACCAGTTGGAAGACTTCTTCCATGTAAACCATAAATTCCAGAAACATTTAGATAATCATAAATTTTAGAATTACACCCAATATCTGTTGTTATTGCAATATTTTCTTGTTTAACACCAGAATTAACAAGAGCTTGTTTTACACTTTCAAGTATAAAATGATTTGGACATCCTGGGCACCAGGTGTTTACTTCTTTAGTGTTTAGGTTTTGCTTGTTCATTTTATCTTTTCAATCTTTTCTTTTAATTCTCATTCCAATCTCTTCTTTGATCTTTTTGAGCATCCTTATATGTAAATCCTTTTGGATATCTTTTTTTAAGTTTATCTATATTTTCTTGCATGATATCTTCGAGATTCCAGCCATAATAATTACAAATCATAGCAATATACCATAATGTATCCCCTAGATTTTCTTTGATTCCAGGGATTTGGTCATTTTTGTGAATAATAGTTTTTTTAATGCATCCTGCAACATCTCCTGCTTCCCCTGCAATCCCTAATCCCCAGGTTAATATCTCCATTTCAGGGGGGTCAAATATTTTATTAGTTCTTTTGCAAGCTTCTTGATATTCTTTTAAATTCATTTTAAACATTTCACACAGGTATCTAATAATTTATTTAAAGTTTTTTTAACATTAAAAGTATGAAATTTAGGTTCCCATTTTTCTCCTAAAACATCTGAAACAACAAAAGCAGAAGCTATTTTCACTTTTCTATATTTAGCAACTGCAAATAAGGCAGAAGATTCCATTTCAACTGTTGCTATCTTTTTCTTTTTGTATTTTTTAACTTCTTCTTTTGTCTCCCTATAGGGTGCATCAATTGTCCAAGTTGTTCCTCCAAAATATTCTAAACCTTGTTTTTCAATAGCTTTTCCTAATCTTTTAGTTAATTTTTCATCTGGAAAAGTATAATTTCCATGAGGAATATAATGATAACTTGTTCCTTCGTCCCTTAATGCCTTATTACATAAAAATATTCCATCATGTTGTAATCCTCCTGCAGTTCCAATATTTAAAAATTCTTTTCCACCTAAGGCGATCAATTCTTCAAAAACAGCCACAGCATGAGGACATCCAATTCCAGTAAGTTTAACAAAACCAATATTTTTATATTTGTAAATAGTAAGTAGAGAATAAATTTTAATTTTTTTAGGTTTATATTTCCTTTTAATATAATTTAATGCAGAAAATTGATAAACTAATACATATTTTTTAGGAAATTTTTTTATTTTTATTTTTTGATATTTAAGAAAATCAATTGGATTGAATAAAGCTTCATGCATATGTTTATTTAGTAATTTTGGGTATGTCATTTTATCTTCTCAATCTCTTCTTTTAATTCATCACTTGTAAAAGGCCTACCATCATATTTTAAAATTTTATTTTCAATTTTTATTCCTGTTTTTTCTCTAATTAATTTACCTAACTGACCTGTTAAATTATTTTCAATTAAAATAACCTTCCCACCAACATTTTCTGTTTTTTGAATTTCTTCTTTAATTTGATTTGATAAGGGTTTTGTATATAAAACCTGTAAAAATTTATAATTCCCTATTTTTTTAATTGAAGCATCAATTGCATCTAAAGCATCTAAAATTGCACATTTTGTACTTCCCCACCCAATAATAAGATTTTTTGCATTTTTATTTCCATAAATTTTAATCATTTCAAAATTTTTATTATTAATTTCTTGTTTTATATTTTCATATTTTTTTAATCTATTTTCAGCATTTATTTTAGTAATCTCAGCAGACTCTGTTGTGTTTCCTTTTTCATCATGTTCATAACTGCTTGCTTTAACAATTACTTCTCCAGGAACTTTTCTTTTTACTTCTATTTTTAAGGGTTTATGAAATTCATTATCAAAAGAAAACTCCCCCTCTGCTAAATGTTTATCTGAAAGTATTATAGAAAGACAACCAAATTTTTCACTTAAATAAAACCCTTCATTTGTTTTTTCAATACATTCAATTGGATCTCCAGGAGCAATTACTATCCTTGGAAATTCTCCATGCCCTCCCCTTAAAGCAATATCTAAATCACTTTGCATTGAATAAGTTGGAACTCCTGTTCCAGGTCCTGGTCTTGCACATAAATAACATACTAAAGGTATTTCACTCATCCCTTGGAAACTTAATCCTTCTGTCATTAAATCATAACCTCCTCCAGAACTTCCTATCATTGTTTTTGCCCCTGTAAAACTTGCTCCTAATCCTGCATTTACAACAGCTATTTCATTTTCAGGTTGAAAAACCATATGTCCTTTTTTTTCTTGATTTTTAGCTAATTCATGCAAAACTCCTGTTGCAGGAGTCATTGGATAACTTATATACAAATTAATTCCAGAATTAATTGCACCCTCTGCTATACCTTGACTTCCAGTCATAATTGTAATATTCTTTTTTAATCTCTTTAGATTAAACTTATTGTCCTCACTATTATATCCTTTTTCAGCAGCTTCATTAGCTTCTTTATTGTGAAATTGTTTTTCAACTTCTTCTAAAAGAATATTTTTATCTATCCCTAAAATCCTAATAAGTGCACCAGCAAGTGCAATATTTAAATTTCTTCCTAAATCAAGAAATTTATCTGGTTTAATAACAAAACTTTCTTTTTTCAAATTATCTTTATGAATTTCTAAGGTTTTTTCATCCATGGCAACAATTCCATGTATTTTGTTTTCATGACTCCCAACTCTTTCATCTGAAATAGAAAGAATATTAAGATTATGTCCTCCACGAATAAGTGATGGATAATCTCTATAATTAAAAGTAAAATAGCCCCATTTAACTAAAACTAAGGATACAATCCCAGATACAGCATTAATGCCTTGTCCTGCTTTTCCTCCAATAAGAATATTTAGTCGCATTTTTTCCTCTTGTTTGTTTAAATAATAAAAAATAAGGATATTTAAAGTTTGTTAAGAAAACCTTATTTTAATTCCATTAAATCTAAAACCCCTGTTTCCTTATTTTTTTCATATAAAAACTTAACTGAGATTTTTTCAATATCCTCAACATCTATGTTTTTTTCATTAAGATTTAGATTATAATTATGAATTATTCCAGGAGTATTTGGAGGATTTTCATAAAAATCATAAGTATAACTACTTCCTTTATTATCTTTAATATTAAACCTTATTCCTTGTATATTTCCTTCATTATCTGTTCTTCTTACCCCTAATTGTAACTCTGGCAAAGGCCCTCCGCCCCCTGTAGCTAATTCTGATAAAACAAACATATCTGCACCATAATAAAAATTATTTGCTTGTGCTTGTGCTTGTTGTTTTTTAATAAAAGCCTGCGAAAAACTAAAAATAATTCCAGCAATAATAAAAGAAATTAAAATAAACAAAACTACAGAAACTATGAAACTTACAGCATTTTTCTTTTTCATTTTATTTTTTTAAGTTTCTTTACTTTATTAAATCTTTTATTTTTAATAATAATTATAATTAAAACAATTATCAAACAAAAACCAATGGCCCCAACAAAGATTCTTTTACTATTATTAGGATCCCCACCCCCAACAACATTCCCTGTTATTTTTCCCTCTAAAATTGCATTTCCTGTTTTTGTAGTAAGCAATGATTTTATGAAATTTAAAATTTTTGAAGATAATGAAGAACTTCCAACTATTCCAGAATCTTTTTGAGTATTATAAATTTGTTGAATTTCTGTTTCATTTAATGCTCTTTTAAAAAACATAACTTCATCAATTGAACCATTCCACGCATATCTTCCATCTTGATTATGTGAAGAACCAATTGCTGTAGTGTCTGGGGAATCTTCAATACCTGCTTCAGTAATATAAGAGTTTCTTCCTCTTTCAACCCCATTAATATATACAATATTTTCTCCTCGGGTATGAATTGCAGCAATATGTATCCAAGTATTTAATTCAAGAATGTCATTTACCTTGACAATTGCACTATCTGAAGTATTAAACTCATTAACAGCCCAAAAACGAAAATCATCATAATACCCAATAAGACCAAAACCATTAGGAGTCCAAACACTATTATCTATAATATATGAATTTTGACGTGAAATATCTTGAGTTTTAATCCATACTAAAACAGTTAATTCATCGTATTCTGTCCCATCTAAATTTGTTTCAACATAATTTTCATCTTGTCCATTGAATTCTAATGCTTGCCCAAATTGACCCTCACCATATTGAGGATTTCCAAAAACTACTCCAGGATAATTACCAGCCTCATCTTCAGTATTATCTTCAAATCTATAATATGCTTCATAATCTGCTGAATAACCCACATCCATACAACTATCTGGTTCAAAACATAATTGCTGCGTTGTGCAAGGATTCCCAGAAGCAACACAACTTCCTAATTGACAGGTTTCAACACCTGTACAAAACAATTCATCATCTGCACACGATGTCCCGTCCAAAAGATTATCATATACACAAATACCAACTCCCTCACACCTCTTATTAGTTTTACATTTAACATTAGGGCAATCAGAAGCAACAGAACATTCAGAAACACAAGCCAATGCACCAACAGCAACCCCAATAGAATTTATAGTTCCATTACAAATAGGTGAATTAATTAAAGGCCTTACATCTCCATGAGGATAATCAGCAAAAAAACTTAAAATTTCTTCCTCACTATAACCTGTAATTTTTAAATTGCCTTCACTTGTTATATTTCTTGTTATATTTGTTACAGGCATTCCATCAGCAATATTATTTTTTACTACTGCATCTATGGTATAAGCGCTCAATTGAATATTTGGCCACCCTCCAATAAGATAAGGACGCATAATTGTGTTATTAAATATGTAAATGTCATGCGTACCAGAACTAAGTCCTATCCCCCAAGCAGAATTTTTAGCTAATATAACATTATTTTCAATTCTTCCACTAATATTTCCTTTAAAAAACATTCCTTGCAATCCTCCAACAGTGCTATCATTTCTGCCTGGATCAGTTCTAGCATTTATATAATTTCTTCTAATTGTCATATTTCTAGTCATATCTCCCCACCCCTGAATTCCATCATTATGAAATCCGTCAGCAGGGTCATGTTTGTTTATTATAATATTATCTTGAAGAATACTATTAGCAGAAACATGAATTCCATCTCCACAAAAACCATTAATTGTATTATTTTCAATAAGGACAGAACCAAAACTTATTCCAGACCTAACATTTCTTATGATGTTATTACGAGCAGTACCATCCCTTGTATAACTTAAAACAATTCCTGACCATGCTAAAGTTGACCATTCATTACTCTCCCAATCAGAAGCATTATCAACAGTATACATATTACAATTTTCAATTTTAATAAAACGAGTAGAATATCCAGTAAACATAGAAGACTTGTTTCCAGGATTTACTCTTGATGGAACCGCGAGTTCAGGACTGATTCTCAATCCTTTAAAATTCCAATAATCAGTATATTTAAGAACAATCTGACTTAAATCAGCTGTAGCTCCTTCATCTGCTTCAATAGTAATATAATCTGTATTAGCTTTTTTCCAAACACTAAATTTACCATGATAGCCACCTCTTAACTTAAGAGTATCCCCACTTTTAATCCTTACTTCATCAAAATAACCTGCCTCATCAATAGATTGTAATGTTCCCCAAGGATTTGCAAAACTTCCATTTCCTGTTTCTGTATTTCCACTAGGACTAGAATAATAAGTTTTTGCTTGTTTTACTGTTATGTTTATTGTTTTTGTGTCAGAAAGACTAGTAAGGGTATTATCAGTTACAGTAAAAATAACATTTTCATAATTTCCTATATTTGCACTTGAAACTGTCCAACTCAATACTCCTGTTTTTGGATTAAGTATTGCTCCAAAAGGAAGATTAGAAACAGAATAAATTATATTATCCCCATCATACTCTGTTTTTAAAAGTTCATATGATTTTACTACTTGTGTTTCATTTACACTAAAAACAATTTCTGTTATTGATTTATAATTCTCATACATAAGAATAGGAGCATCGTCAACAGAAAAAATTGTTATATTAATCCTAATAACTTCATAAGACATTCCATCTGAAACCTCATATATGAAATAATCCTCTCCATTATAATTTGCATCTGGAGTGTAAGTAAGATTAACAAAATTAACATTGTTTTGTGATGTTTTATTTTGAGTTGTTCCCTCATCAGGAGAATTTGTTCTTGTCCAATCTCCTGTTATGGAAGAATTTAAAATTATATTTACCGGAGTATCTTCATCAATAGTATAATCAGCTTCAGAAATAACTTCAATAATACAACTCCCCCCAAAACAAATCTCTCCAACATCACATCCAATACCATCAACTCTATCTAAACAACCATCTTCTTCAAGACCACAAGTATAAGGGGTATTTCCAGAACAAAAATTTCCAACAAAAGAGCAACCAGCATCATTTTCACAAATTGCAGAAGAAATAGTAGTAAAATTTACATTGCAAATTGAAAATGAACCAGTACCAGATATCATTCCAAAATTATCTATTCTTGTTATTGTGTTTTGCTCTGTTCTAAATGCATAATCCTCTGCTAATAAAACATCATCAACATAAACATTATAGGTATGATTTACTACATCAACTTCTAATCTAAAGTCATAATAAATTCCAGGAGTGTAATTAAAACTAATATCCGCATTATAAATCCCTCCATTTCTAGCATCTATTTTGTTTTGATTATTAAATCTAACAAGAACTGCATAGTCGCTAAAATCTGAGCCTGCTCCTAAAGACAACAAAATTAATCCATCCATATTTATATTAGTTGGAGATGCTTTAAATTCCATTATAAATTCCTTATTTTGTAAATCTATTAAAGAATTTTGAAAAGTGTCAGAATTAAGAATAGTTGATGTACAGTTTTCAATAACCACATCTTCACAACTATCTCCATCCCAATTACAATCCAACAAACAAACATCATTATTACATTCTTCCTCACCAACATCATTACAAACAGGATTTTGATCACAAACATCACCCATATCCTTGCAATCTTCAGAAAACCAAATAGGATTAAAATAACAATCCCCAATTGAATGACATTCACTTTCTGTACAAGGATCAAAAATTCCTTCACAATCAGAACATTGTTGTATTTCAGAATCTGCAACACAAGGAAGTGCTCCAACAGCAACCCCAACATCATTTACACTCCCATTACAAGCCCCTGAAGACATTAAAGGACGATAATCATTATTATCATAATCTGCAAATAATTCAGTTAAGTTAACATCAACAATCTCACTTGAATCAACGGCAAAAGGATAAGTAGGGCCCCCATAACCGTTAGGATTATCTCCGAAGATATTGTTGCCATGACTGACAAACTTAATATAATCGTCACCATAATCTTCACTAAGAAGAAGACTCTCAATGATATTGTTATAAAAACTATCTATAATGTTAGTATTGCTCGAAGTAAACCTTACTTGGTCAAGGAAAGTATTATTATTCATACTGAGTCCATGCACGCCCCCTACCTGTATAGTCCTGCCACCAACATCATATATAACATTATTCTCCACTGTAATATCAGTCGCATTACCATATCGAGCAAGCTTTATTCCGGCGTACGTAATCCCATGTATGGTATTATTTCTTATAATCACATCAGTTATAGGATCATGGGCATCTGAATCAATGCCATCAGTATGCGCCCCGTCTACTTTGGTTATATTTGACATAGTAGCTCCACTGGTCTGTCCAGTTACTGTTCCTCCACCTAGTGAATTTGGTTGAAAATGTATTGCATTAGTTTCCAATACTCCGATTGTATCAACACCACCTAAAGCATAAAGTATACCTTCTGCTCCTGTACCTGCCTGAATAATGATTTCGTCCTGCATAAATGAGCCTATTTTGGTTCCCCAAATAGCGATAGCTGACCGCCGGTCGTCAATATCATATATGTGGTTATCTTCTATTACAACATGACTTGGTTGTGAAAAAACTACACCATCAGATGCAAGCCGATGCAACTTATTATTTCTAATGGTGACGTACTCTGAAGGATAAGTAAAGTAAATAGCCATATATACATTTGTAATCTCATTATCTTCAATTACAATATTAGTTGTACTTCTTAACTCCATGCCCCTACTCGTTGTCTCGACATATGGAGCATACAATCCCTCGTATTCTAAAGTTGGCTGGGTAATCTCATTGTTACGTATTTGAATATACGAAGTACTTTCTATGTACGCTCCTTCGAGAATCTCAAATCCGTTAAAAATTAAATAAGAATTCCCATTACCTACCCCACCCCATAAATCCTTATTGTAAACATATATGTTACTTAATCTGGGAGAATGCCCTGTATCTGCTCGGTAAGTTACCCAATCGTTTCGGTAAAATGGGCTGTGAAAAGAGGGACTATCATAACAATGTTCCCTAAACTCCCCATAATCCCCATCCCTAAACAAAACCACATCCCCTTCCCCGACCTTAGGACCATCCCCAGAATACCAAGTATAACTACGATTCAAATTACACCAAGGCACTTCACTTGTTCCATTTCCATCATCACTACAATTCTCATCTAATTGTGAAACATAATAATCTCCAATTAAACCATTACAATCTTCATTACAATATCCAACTAATCCATTATTAATTCCATCATCGCAAAGTTCATCTGTTTCTAAAATTCCATTACCACAAACCCCTTCTTCAACACAAATTCCATTATAACAAATTTTATCAGTACATGTTCCACAATCAATTATCCCACTACAATTATTATCCCAATTTCCACACTCTTTTCCAAGTTCAGAACATGTTTTTGGAACACATTCTGGAGGAGGTATTGTTGGAGTAGGTGTTGTTGTTCCTGGATCTCCACCTCCTGGACTTCCTCCACTACTTGTTGCCTGATTTTGAGTAATTGTCCCTGTATCTAAAACAGGACTATCAATAATTATTCCTGTTTCTGTTTCATATTCAAATAAAACATTTATTTCCTTTATGTTTTCAAAATTATCAATACCAATATCTTCATTATTAATTTTATAATCATAACTCCCAACAAACTGCCTTCCTAAAAGCCAGTCCCAAAAACTTCTGCTATAAGGAACTTCTATTTCTTGCACTCCTTCTTGTGTTTCATAAAAATATTCATTTCCATCTGAATCAGTAAAAACAAACTTAATCTTAGTAATATTTTTATCTAAACTTCCTCCTGTTAATTTTACATAAGCTATTTTTCCTTCTGCACTTAACAAAGCATTTTCAATATCTGCCCCAATACCAAGAGTTTTTTCAGGAGATTGAAAATACTGATAAACAGAAATTCCTAAAATTATAATAACAAATAAAAAAATCACACTCATTGTCATAATTAATTTTTTCTTTTTTGATTTTTTTACTTGTAAATCCTCTAAAATATATTCTTTTTCTTGTTCTTCCATTTTGTTTTTATTTTATTATTAATACTCTTTTAACTATGCAGCAGCAGATAAACCTCCTACAAATAATTTTGCCCCAGTATGAATTAATATTGCTAAAGATACTAATATAAACGAATGTTTTAATCCAGATTTAATTTTTCCTTCAGAGAGTTTTCCTATTACCAATCCAACAAAAAAGCCCTGAGCTACTAAAAGCCATATAAATGGCCTTACTAATTCATCAACAGAAGCAATACTCCCTGAACCCCCAAAACCAAATTCAGAAAGTCCTCCACCACTATTGGCTCCTACGCCCCCTAATCCTGTTGCAATAGGTAAAATTTTAAACTGCATAACTAAAGTTATAATAATAAAAATCATAAATATAATATATCCTTGCACAACCAAGCTATACATCGCAGCCCTTCTTTCTTTTTTTAATTTTTCAACTTGTGAAACAGACTTGACAACTGCTTCTAAAATATCATCTATTCTTCCACCAGCCTGTTCAGATTCACTAATAATTGTAACAGCACGAGTAATAGTGTTATTTGCATTATCTCTTGCAAAAGTTTCAAAT
>Ga0075116_10001410_pt1 | contig 11003 bp, 11 predicted proteins | sample AntAceMetag02UKC_FD_69786 | JGI IMG/M metagenome (GOLD analysis project Ga0075116, IMG submission 69786) | Saline lake microbial communities from Ace Lake, Antarctica- Antarctic Ace Lake Metagenome 02UKC | ecosystem: Environmental > Aquatic > Non-marine Saline and Alkaline > Saline | place...
CTATCATCGACAGATTATTGTTGACAGCCATTTGCGTACACCTACGGCTATTTTATGGATGGCTACGAGTCCTAAAGGTGTTTCGTATGTTTATCGGGAGGCTAAGTGGAACCCTGATACCGATAGTGGTGGTATCCCCAGGATGGTTGAGAAGATACGTATGTTGACTGGGAATGAATATATCCATCAGTTTATTATTGATGAAGCTATGGGCGGTAAGGGTAAAAATATAAATGGACATGAATCGGTCAAGATGCAGTTGATTAAGTGTGGCTTGCCGTTTATGGGTACTAATCAGGTTGGTGGCAAGAATTTTGAGGCGGGTGTGAACCTGGTCAGGACTGCGTTATCGGTCGATCCAATTACAGGTAAGCCCCGCCTTTTTTTCTTTGAATCGTGCGAAGGGACGATTAAACAGCATGAGCGATATAGGTTTAGGCGTAGAACAAAGGCTGATGAAGAGACGTTGAGGGAGTCGGTGGCAACGGTTGATGACCATTTTGTCGATGATGTTCGGTATGGGCTTATGGCTTCACCTCAGATAAGTACGGCGTTAGCGGATAAGCCTATGATAATTCTACCAAAAAGTAATCCAACCTTTAATTATCAGAAGCGACAATATACTCGGTTAGGGTTTTAGGGAGAGGCGATATGGGGTACGGTAACATAGATTTTGATGGTAAAGATGGAAGAAAGTTGACTGAGAGTTTGTACCAGCAGGCTAAGGTGTATCAACAGGCGCGGAATAATGGGTATAAGCGGTTTTATCACCAGTATCATGGCTATTTGGATACTGTAAGTCGTGATCCGAATATGTCCAATATCTTTATTCCTAAGCTATTCTCTTCGGTTGAGACGGTTTTGCCTCGTGAGGTCAATGCTGTCTTTGGTGTTCGTCCGTATATCCCTATTGAGGCGGCTGGTAATCGTGAGGATTATAAGGAAGTTGCGGAATACCAGACAGAATTCCACGATGTTATCTTGAATAAGGCTGGATTCCTTGAAAAGATGGTGTTGGCGGAGAAAATGAAGTTTATCTATGGCACGTCTTTTGTCGAACCTTTGCCATATTTTGAAACTGTTATGGAAAAACATATTGTCCCTAATCCGTACACCGGTGCGCCAACCATTCAGGAGGTTCCTGCTCTTCGATATCGGTTAGATATTCGGGTTTACGCTCCCTGGGAGGTTTTTGTTGACCCGTTTGCTATCAATCTGTCCGATCCTAACGGTTGTAGGTACATCGTGTTGAATCAGCTTGTATCCCGCCGTCAATTGATAGCTATGGCGAAAAAGGGGGCTTATGGACAGGATTTCGACGTTCAAACTCTGATTGATTATGGAAAAGACAAGAGTTATTCACCTCAAAAGGTCAATGACCACTTTGGGTTACAGATATTATCCGATATGGGATTGCCCACACAGAGTGGTGATAGCGATATCGGTGTATTGATGCGGGTGATGATGCCTGATAGATATATAGACTCGTTCAATGGGACTATTCCTCTTCGAGATGGTGACAATAGATTTGAACATAAGTTGATAAATATGTCGAGGCTGGTAAATACCCCCGATCCCCATACTCAGAACCAGTTTTGGGGTATAGGCATGGCTGAAATGTCTGAATTACTGATTGATCTTGAGAATGATCTGTTTGATATGACGCTTGACGCTCATGCCCAGGCCAACCAGCCAATGATATACTACCGTAAGGGCGCTGTCAGCCCAGAGAATATGATTAAGACTCCTGGGAATAGGGTTCCTGTTGACCCGTATGTTATGAGTGATTCCCCAATTAAGGGAAACTTGATATATGAGAGTCCTGGTTCAGGGCTACCACCGGATCACTACAGACTGCCCAGTGTCATTGAGAATAAAATAGATATGGTACATGGTGATCATGGGATATCCCGTAGTGAGCCAATGGCCGGTGTCGAAACAGCTGCTGAAGCCGCTATCTTGAAACAGGGTGATGAGGTCAGGTTGTCGGTTGGGATCATACAGACAGAATCATTCTTATCTGATTTTGCCAACAAGGTATTCTACCATTCTGGTCAATTTGCTACAATGGACGACTATGTTGAGATATTGGGTCAGGAGAAGGCTCTGCGTATGCAGTATGCTAACCCTAATGAACTGCCAGGTGGGTTTAATTTTGCATACAAGGGCAAAGACAAGATACTGAACATACGTGGCCGTCAGCGAATGATTGCCGAATTGTTGCCTATATTGGCAAACAACCCCAGTGTTATGCCTGGTGGGCTGGCTACGTGGGTGCTTGATACCTATGAGATTCCAAAGGCTGAAAGCGCAAAGTTCATTGTCTCTGATGAAGAGATGATGGCTAAGGCACAGGAACAGGCTGATATGGATGCCGCTATGGGTACCAGAGAGGATGTGTCACGAACCAGAGAAATCGAAGCAAAAGGAAGTGTGGAGGAGAATAGAAACAAAATGAAAGAAGCCGGACGTGCACAGGGAATACAGAAAAAAAGTGAACATACAACCTTACAGGAGGGTCAAAACAGTGCGAAAAAACAGAGAGAAGATGCTGTCGGAAAGGCGGTATAATTATGATTAGATATTTGGCCATACTATTGCTCATGTCCGTGTCGGTGTCGGCAAGTCAGTGGAATTTGGATGATCTGGCACACTACGCTAATCTGAATCATACTATGATAGCAGCCGACAGTGCGAGCGCGAGTCCTATCAGCGAATGTGACACTTTCATAGTGGATATCAGTGGTCCGGCATTCGCCGGTGCTTCATTCTTTTGGCGAAGCTATAATTACCACTTTGATTCGCTATTTACAGGGTCTGCATTCCATGTTATTACAAGGCATGGACCTACACCAACTGGCCCCTGGGCAGCATGGGATTCGACTAAGGCCGTACTGACTGCTGACAGTATGTCGGGCAATGGAGCCTCTAATTATGCTGTAAATGCTGTATTCCTTGGCAGATACAGGAATTGGGCGGCCGCAAGGATATTGTCTGATTCAGATTATGTCGGGACATACTTACAGATCAGGGTGAAATCTGAACAGACAGCCCCAACAACTACGGTTTTCAAGGGTATTAGTGGTCGATTATATCGAGCACGAGTTGATTATTGGTTAGAACCACGATACGGTAACGAATAAGGAGTATAAAAAGTGAATAAGAGGATTATGTTTGTAGTGCTGACATTGTTTGCGTTTTCTATGTCAGTACAAGCGGCCGCGCCGATAGACTCGGTTATGCCGCAGAGCTTTGACCATGACGAGACTGTTACGATAGACAGTACATTGGATGTTGGGTTCCAGCACCTTTATACGTTTAGCTACGTGATGTCTGATACGTGTGAGGCTATTTTAACTTTTACTGGGATTGCAACATTAAAGCCAGGGACTGAACTTTGGATCGGTTGCGGTGCTGATTCAGCAAATAGGGTAAGTGCGGCTAACCTTGTCCCGCATAATAATATAGATTCCACTAAGGTTGCTGCCTGCCCATTATGGGCAAACGAATCGTTTACGTTCCCATTCATGTATAGAATGCGTGTGGATTCTCTAAGATCACAAACAGACGCTTCAGATACTGTATATCTGAATGCTGCTGTTGGCGGTCCAAGGGGAGAAACACAGTTGATAACAAACCCTTATGTAAGATTAGAGTTATACGACAGGGATTAATATTATGGAGTCAAACTACGACATAGATAAAGATATAACAACGCTGTACAATGATAAGCGACTTGCTGATGCTTTAGTTGGTACTGGGTTGGCCGCACAATTGGTAGTGATCTTTAATGACCATATCAAGGCTTATGAGCGTGAACTTATAGGGTTGGCTTGTGATGTGTCGTGGTGGAGTGGATTAAAGAATTACAAGAAGAAGTTCTATATAAAAGCGTTGCTTGATGTTACTCACTCCCTCTTGAAAATCGTAGAGACAAAAGTGAGTAGTCGCGAGCAACTAAACCATGAAATTCAATTAAAGGAGACAGCCCGTGAGAAGGCCAGGACAAGAACGCCTTTCTATCGTGGGACTCCAAAGGTGTAAAAAATGGATGAATCAACAAGAGACCGAGTATTTAATGGAACCCGATCAGGTGGAGAGGCACCGGCAGAGACAACGCCGGAGAGCACCACACCCCAAGGGGAGACTCCAATTATACCGGACGAAGCTGGGAACGTGGGAGTGGAGACAACCACTGTGGGTGAGACACCTGCACAAGAGACCTCCACTGAGCCACAGTCACCTGCACAAGATAACAAGACAGAAGAGCATTACCAAGAGCGATACCAAAAGGCCATCGCGATATTAAACCAAGTTGACCCGACAGGTACCTTGAAGGGAATGGTGAGGGGGGAAATCGCCCCTGAACAATTCAAGACAACACAACCACAAACTACCGAAGAACCAGGCACCGCCGAGACTGTCTTTGACATGTCACCGGAGGCTCTTAAATCTTTGGTTCGTGGTGAGGTACGTGCCGAAAGTGATGAGAGATCAAGGGTACAGAGTTTCAGGGCTAATTTTCAGCAAGCCGATCAGGCTTATAGAGAACTTGGTCCTCTTGACCAAGCTACCCGTGATCAAATTAATGCTGAATTGGCTGAAATTGGGATATATCAACCTGACCCGAATGGTCAGTATGGTTCTTTGCCTACTCATTACGTAAAGGCTTTTGTGGGTGCTCTTTCAAGACGTGAACAGATGGTATCTATGGATTCGGAGCGAAAGAAGGTTGAGACTGCGGCAAGAGCAAAATTGGAAGCTGCCAATCAGGTTTCTCAGCCAACATCTACTGGTGTAACTCCCGCGCCGGATATGACGGATGCCATGAAAAGTGTAGAACAGATGAGAAATGTCGGACAGAACCCAAAGGCAAGAGAGTTTCTGGACGGTTAGTTAGTTCTCATCTGTTGGTAAGGAGAATAAATAATGCCTACAACAGCACAGGGCTTGAGATCACAAGCGGTCCTTGCAACAAATAGGGAAGTACTCGATGTAGCAGAAGGGATTCATCTCCTGAATGCTTACGAGAACCCTGCCACCTATATATTTATGATGGTTAACCAGGGTTCTTCCGGTGCGGTACAACATAACTGGTTCGATAGCGAGCTACAGCCGACTAACAACGAAATCTCCGGTGAGTGTAGTGCTTCGGAAGTTACTATCACAGTAGACAATATCGCTCGTTATGCGATTGGTGATGTTTGCATGGTAGAGAACTCAGGGAAGGAAGTCGTATTTGTTACGGCTGTTTCGGGAGCGGGTGATTCTGCCGGACAGTTGACAGTTATCCGTGATTATGGACAGGGAGATTCAACGCCTGGCTATACGGCTCGTGCCGCAATAATCGCCGATACGACCAAGTTGAAGATTATCGGTAATGCCTTTGAACAGGGATTTAAGTTGCCGACGATCAAAAACGTGCAGGAAGTTCAGTATTACAACTTCTGCCAGACTCAGAGAACACCTTACGGTGTAACTGATATTGTGGCAGCCGCTAAACATTATGGCGAGAATGATCTTGCTTTAATGAAGCGATCCAAAGCCGCAGACCATACCGCTAAGGTTGAGAATCAGAACCTTTGGGGTGTACCTGCTAAGGGCGATCAAGGCGCGTCTTCGAGTGGAACCGGCAACGATTCCGCTTCGACTGCCGGTGGTTTATACTACTACATCTCCGCCTATTCTGGCTCAGATAGAGTGGTAAATGCTGGGGCTATTGCTATGTCAGAGTTTATGACATTCCTTGAAGCAGGATTCGAGTATGGTAGCAAGACTAAAATCTTGCTCTGTCCTCCGATATTGAGAACTGCATTTGACACTTGGGGTCTTACCAAAATGAATTCCTTCACAGAGAGTAATCAGTTTGGTATCGCTGTCGAGAAATGGGTGTCTGCGCATGGTACTATCAAGATCATCACTCATAAGATGTTGACACCTGATGCGGCCTCTGATGGTGCGACGGCGTTCTTGATTGATCTGCCGAATGTGAAATTTATCACCTATAGTGATATCGGATCGACCCGTGAAAAGGTACTTGACCCGTATGGAGCTACAGGAGAAACAGCCCAGAAGGGTGAGTTCCAAACGATCAGTTGTCTTGAGATGAGATCGTTCCCGACTCACGGAATGCTATATAACATCACATCAGTCTCTTAACCGAGATTGCGAAGTACATGGGGGTTAATCCCCCCGTGTATTCAAACAGGAGAATGTTTTGAGTACCAGAAAAGCAGAACTTAAAAAGGGTATTGGGGCAAAAATAGATGAGCCGCCAGTATCACCAGAAATCCAATCAGGGATACAGAAGTATCGTGCCGAATTGGGTGACAAGTTTTATGAGTATTTGCATTATCCCATAATCAACACAAAGGTGATTATAGCACCGGCCAGCTATATCCCCTATGTCGACGGTGCTGGGAATAACCGTAGAGACCCAAGGCCAGCCGTTTATGCTATATTCCAGAATGGTAGATTCCGGTTGACTGAATCTTTTGCTAAAAAACATGGGATGAAGATAAATGACATGGCCAAGTTGTTTGAGGATAATGGCTCATTCGGCAATGGCTTATATCTCTATGAGTCGTGGGATACAAAGCCTACCGAGAACTCTCAGTTCTGGAAAGATAGAGTGACTGTTGCCGCCAAGACTCACGGCGTTAGAACGGTAGTAAAAACTACCACAGGATCAAGAGCTACTGGCGACAGTACGAAGGCGTAATGATGGCTGATGTCATAAAGAAACAACGTATATTTGTCGGTTCACCAAGAGCTTCAAGGTGTGTCCGATATAATGACTTCGAGAGTTCCCGTACAGGATTGCTAAAAGCTCTGTCTGCCAATGGGTTCGACTTGGTTTGGGGTGATGAGATGGGGGCTATCATTCCAAACAACCGCAACAGGTTAGTGAAAAAGGCCATAGAACACGAGTGCAGATGGGTCTTGCAGATTGATGACGATATGATATTTGAGCCGACTGCCGCGATGCAGTTAATGTCGCATGGTAAGGATATTATTTCAGGTCTTTGTGTGAGGCGCGTAGCTCCGTACTTCCCTGCTGTTTACAACAAAGATGAGTCTGGTAAGCATCAAACTATCAAGAGTGGTTGGCCTCGTAAAGGACTGCTTGAAGTTGATGCTGTCGGTGGTGCTTTCCTGCTTGTTGATACTAACGTATTCAAGCGGGTGGAGTTCCCCTGGTTTGCAATGCCTGAGTACCCTAAGAACGAAACGGGTATTATAGGTGAGGATATGTATTTCTGTAAGAAAGCAAAAGAGGCTGGGTTCAAGATATTCGTTGATTGTGATTTGGATATTGGCCACTTGGGTGATTATGGATATACGATACATGACTGGATCATAGCTAAGGAACGATTGCCAAAGGAAATCACTGGTGTTGAATGAGATTCTATATTTAGCATTTTTGTCTCTTGTAGTATGTTATGCTGATTATCGTATGACTGCTAACAACATGGGAGCGATATGGAACGGTATCGGTGCGATCCCCTCGGTCTTGAGGGGAGAGGCTCAATTGCCGATGCAACACCGTTTACTTATCCCCTTGATTTGTAAATGGTTCTGTGGTATGCAAAAATCGCCACAGGGGTATTATAATGTCTATGTCCGGCTCAGGTTCGTTTCAATCGTCGGTGCTATATATACTTCTTACTGGTGGTTTTCTACGGTGATGACTGCTCCTCTGTTGGGAGTGTCGGCATTATGCTTCTGGTTCGTATTGGCGGCATTATATGATTATGCCGATACCTATGTCGAAGTATTGTTTTTTGCTTTGGCCTTGTCGGTTATGCCTTTTGAATGTGGAATAGCTATTATCTGTATGTTGATGATACCTGCTGTGATGAATAAAGAAACGGCACTGTTTATCCCATTGCTTGCTATCGCTCATGGTGAGTATTGGATGGGATTCGGCGCAATGGCTGTCGGGGTCGCATATTTTATAATGATAAAGACGCATTACAATGAGGCTGAAAGATATTGTGAGTTCTTTATGTTCAAGCGAAATATCCGTACTATTAAGAAAACTTTAGTTAACTTTGTATTACTAAACGAATACATGTTTTTCTTTAGTTTGATGCTGTTTAGTATCGTTATATATGTCGTTGGGATTCAAACTCTTTTACCTATTGATATGGTGATGGCTGGGTTTGTATTGTTAATGTTAATCCCTTCAATGTGGCGGGAAATAAGGGTATTCTCACCATTCATGCTTACATTTATTCCTTTGGTGGAGAGGGTATTATGACAGAAAAAGAACTTGTTAATATGATAATGGAATCCCCTGAGTTCAAGATAGTCTATGAGGGGGCGAAGTTGGAGCCGAGACAGGCGGAAAAGGCTGTTGAAACACGATACCCTGTGGTCTTGGCTCAGGTTTCAAATGAATACCCTTGGAAGTGGGCTATTGGTATTGACGATAAATTAACGGTAGCTAACCAAAGTGACTATACTTTGGAGGGTGCTGGTGGTAAAGATTGTGAAGATATAATCAATATCCGGTTTGCTACGTCGTCAACACCAACATCGTTCAAGGTTTTGGGTGAGATGTCGTCAGTCGAAATGGATCACTATGATGAAGACCATGCGATGTCTTCTCCTGAAAAGTGGATATTATTACGATACGATAAAGACCGATTTCCAGTTGTCAGATTGTTCGATTCACCTGCCAGTACCGGCGATACTCTGCGATATCGCTATCGTCGTCGTAATGTTGGGATCACGGCGTTTCCTCCCCCGTTTGATGAGGTTTTCAGGTTGGCTATGATGGCTCAGTTTATGCCGTCTTACGTGAGGCGTTATGTCGCGGAGATTGCAAAGATGGTTAAGAGACATGACCCTGAACTTGGGAGTGAGGATATGGCTCGTTTAGGAAAGCATTTAGAGGCTCGCAATAGATCACGTAATGGAAAGTATGGGTATAACTAATGAGATATTATTTATTGATTGTATTGTTGCTATTGGCTGTGACTTCAAATGCTTCTATCATCAATGGTACTGTGACAGACAAAACGCCAACGCAAGTTACGTTAAAGGCTGAATACGTACAGGTTGATGTCAGCACCGGTGCTATAGATACCGTGTGGTTCTTTTATGATGATGACACAACTATAGCCGATGCTACAGGGGCTGAGGTAACATCAGATGTTACTACCCCAACCGATACTACTATCACCGGTTTGACCGCACTTAAGTATATGAATTTCTGGGTTGTGGTGTCACATGGTGTAGCAGACAGAGATACATCCGAACGATTCAATATGTCGCCATTGAAGAATGATTTCAGGTATGAGTTGTACAACCAACTTCACATGGATACAGCCGGTACGAATCAAGTTGATGCTGGTGCTGTTGATACGATCATAGATATGGGGTACAATGTAATTGCCAAGACTTTCTGGTCGTATGTGAATGATACCACCATAGCGTTGGTTGGTGGTCAATCAGAATATGCTGTTCCTTCCGATATACTTGAAATCCCATTCGGTGAATCAATCCTTTGGTCTTTATATACGCAGGTTAATCCGCGTGGTGATATTTCCCCAGTGGGAGTGAGAGCTGTACCAGGCGACTCGATATATGCTGTTGTCCAAGAGCATCAGGCATTGACAGAAGAAGAAGATGGGTTCAGTTATATCTTTCTGGCAAACAATAAGTTCTGGTTATATCCTACTCCTAAAGTAGAAGGTAGCGCGGAGTCGCTGAAGGTGTGCTATAGGTCGTTAGGGGGTTCAGCGATTCCGCCTGCTTATAGGAGTGCTTTGTTCACTTGGTGTTGCTGGCAGATACAGGCCAAACGGTTCGGTCTTGAATCGATTCAAGCTATTGCGTGGCAGGCTCGGTGGGAGAGATTGAAGGCGGAGGGACGATGATTCGCATATTACTAACATTGATCTTATTACTACCTTGTGTAGTAGATAGCAAGACCTTCAAGGTGAAGTGGGAGAACCCAGGGGCTGGCGGCATGATTACGGATGTTGATCCGGTTCTGCTTGAATCTTCACAATCTCCAATGTTGAAGAATGTGGATGTTGCAACTACTGGGTTTTTACGCCATCGCAATGGGCTGTATTATATGCAACGGTTTGATCCCTTTCAGTTACATGGAGCCTATGGATATTACAATAATCTGAATGGTACGAATAACATTATTGGTGTTAGGGATAGTATATATGTTTGGTTCTCATACGAAGCGGCTGATACGACTACGATAGTGGTTCCGTCTTTGGTGGGACAAATGTTTGTGACTGATACGTCAGGTGGAGACTCAACTTGGCATGGAGTCCGAGGCCATGCTTTTCCCGTGTCTGATGCTACACATGATTGGGAGCAATACAAAGATTTACTAATACATTGTGACGGTAAAGGTTCGCCACAGATATTTACTACGACTCAAGGATTTAAGGTCGATGATAGTATACAAGACACAACTGGCTATGAGCCAAGACTGATCTCACTTGGGCTGGAAGCTCCTGGCCAATTGCGAGTTAGTGTGGCAAGTGGTGGTGGTCCGTTGAAGGGTACATATCAGTATGCGTACGCTTTCTTGGATACCATTGCCAGTCCTGATAGTGTAAGTGGTTTGTCATTGTGGTCGGCTCCAGTTTTACTTGATGATGAGTATCCGTGTTTGACTGGTTTTGAGAATGAATACCGTGACTCAGTATCGGCTAAGTTGTTGGTTCGCAAGAAACTTGATGGAGCTAAGGTACCTTACGTTATTGATACTATATGGGGGAAGGGTATCGTTGACTCTCTGAAGTCTGCCATTGTCCGTCCTTACTATCGTTGGTCTAACTATGATTGGTATGCGTGGCAATACCATAAATATTATATTGTAATTGAGTCAGCTGATCACACTACCAGAGATTCCGCTTTTTATGGAACGAATTCTACAAGTGTCACGCATTCTGTTTTAGTTGATAGTTTAGTCACTTTTATTAATAATCTCACAGTTATGAAGGACAGTATAGTAGCTGAGGGTTTTG
>Ga0075116_10001412_pt1 | contig 10999 bp, 21 predicted proteins | sample AntAceMetag02UKC_FD_69786 | JGI IMG/M metagenome (GOLD analysis project Ga0075116, IMG submission 69786) | Saline lake microbial communities from Ace Lake, Antarctica- Antarctic Ace Lake Metagenome 02UKC | ecosystem: Environmental > Aquatic > Non-marine Saline and Alkaline > Saline | place...
TCGAGATCTTGAGACCGCCGTCGCCGCCGCGGAGAAAGAGAAAGACGAGCATCCAGTCGAGTATGCGAATGCTTGCAGAGATCGGGATTTCGCCCGATCGCCAGAATTCGCGAAGCTGTATGCTGACGCTCGCCGCGGGGAAACCGTCAAACCGTCAGGAATCAAGACCAAGACAGATTTGATCTTCGCGATCAAACTCTACCGGGTGAAATACCCACAAATCGGAGCCGCCTTGCAGTGGGCGGTCGGGCAACTCAAAGATTCAGACCTGGCGGATAAATATCCGCTGGTTGATGAAGCGTAACAGCGTCCCTGAGGATGCTTATACTCTGACCTTTTCCGCAGACACAAAACGCCCCCATATGGGGGCGTTTTTTTGTTCTCAGAAGTCCCGTATTTCTCTACGTGAATCCCCTACTCAGACCCGTATTTCTCTACGTAAATCTCCTACCTAAGACCACGTACCTTTGCTTAGTATGTCTACGTGAATTCGCGGCTTAGTTTGCATTCGTGGCTTGCCGGGCTTAGAATGTCGCCGCGAATTCGCGGTTCAAACCCAGTTTGAAGAAAACCGTTTCTAAGGCGTTTCAGTGGCTAACAGTACTGTGGCCTTGGCTTAGCATTTAGACGCCACAGTGGCCGCTACAGCTAGTTTTAAGGGCACTATTTCGGTGCAAGTTGACACTGTTTCGGACTTACTGTTTTCGACTTACTTTTCCCTTTTAACCTTTCTCTACTATTCTTTTCTCTTCTTTTTTTGTTCCGTATGGAAGTTAAGAAATAAGAGTAAAGTAAGAGAAACAGTAAGTTCACTACTTTCAACGATCTACAAGGATTCGACCCTGCAAAAAGTAATTTTTACCAAGTTAGTTAATTGGCACGATTATTTCCGGCTAATAAAATCAACACTGTACTTGCAACCTGTTAAGTAACAGGTTTGTGCCACTCTTTTTCTTCCCTGTTACGTCAAAAGTAAATGCCTAAGTAATCGTTGCGGTGATTACGTACAAGAAAATAGGGGATTCACTTAGACTACCTAAGTGAATCCCCTATTTCTCTCCCCTAATATAGGGGATTCACGTAGACGACTCTACGCAATTAACGCAAAAGATCAGAGAATCCGCTATCAGCAATGGTCTTAAGATCCGCTGTTTTCTTGTCCGATTCCTCGCGTGTTAGGTCTACGAAGTAATGCCCGCAAGCAACACCCTCGGCTATACGGCAGATATGCCAGAATAGCTCACGTTGGTAGCCAATCGAGATAAAGTTACGGTACTGGGAGACAAACACCTTACCCGTCAGCGGCTTACACCCTTGTTTGCCGCGGTGCGATATCTGATCAATCGCCCCTCGCGTTTCCGCTCCAACAGGTGATCCTAAGAGCCAACCGTAGATAGCTATCTGACGTCCCCATGTAGCATTGCACATCGCCATCGTCAATGCTCTATCATAGCCGTTCACCAGCAAGCAGTCTTTGTGGATGACTCCGGGATTGTAGCCGGGTACTAAGTGCGGTTGAACTTGAACCTTCTTAGCATAGCCTTTAGCTGGTGAAGCCGCTGAGCACGCCCCGTTGACCTTCCAGTCAAACACGACGAGCCGCTTGCCATCGTCAACTTTCTTGACAAACGACAAGTCCGGCTCGCCGAGCAACCGAACTGTCCCCGCGCGCGTTCGCCCACAAGTTCCAGGAGCAACAGGCTCGTGCCCGACTCCGGTGACCGAGCTGTCGAGCCGACCAATCAAGCGGACATCTTCAGCTGCCGCAAGTTCGACCATAAGATCAGAGTATGCACCGGCGGCTTTGTACATCTCGAACACCCGCTCGCCTAACGGCCCCGCGGCATCCCGAACATGCGGCTCAACTTGCTGCATGAACAGTTCTTCGCCCTCGTCGATCCCGCCGAATACGTCCATCGACAATCTGTTCTTAACAATCGCATCGAACGCACTACCGACCGCCATCGGTAATGTCTGCGGCATCCGCGGTTCTTTTAGCACGTACGCCCTGAACCACCGTTCCGGGTCCTGGAGATACACTCCGAGCTGGCTCGGACTCCAATACTTCTGTCCAGCCGTCGGCTCTAAGCTCTTCTGTGGTATGGTCAAGTTCTTTCTCTCCTCTCGTGATTAGTCCATGCCCCAGCAGCGCGTGGGGATACTTCGTCCGACCATCAGCCAGCGTATGCCCTTCGAAAACCTTCGACATCCTTACACCTTCGCTTGATATTACCGTTACCATGTTACCTCCTGCTTACAGTTGTACCCAGCCGTGACGCTCTGGGTCGTGCATAAGAAACTCGACAAACGGGTTATGGCATAGCACATATCCCGTTTCCGTCTTGATCTTGCAGTGTCCGTTCTCGAACACCAGATCCTCATCCTTGACCTCTTTGGTCCACAGATTTTCGTCATGATCCCGCACTATGATGCGCATACTACCTCCTTAACTTCAACAAACTTGGAAAATCGAGAACCCGGTCTATGATCTCGACAACCTTGAGCTTGTCCAGTTACTGATGTTGGCTCAAACTTGAGTTCGACTCCTGGAATATCTTGCATTTCTTGGCTTGCCATCTTGAGTTACCCCGTTGAACTTAAAGTTAATCAGCTGGCCTCGCTTGATTACGGCTCCATCCTCTCCTGCCCAAACACGCTCCGCGTCGTTGAAACCAGAAAGTTCGAACCAAACATCCTTATACTTAACGAGTACTGCGCCGATCAAACCCTCTAACTTGCCAAGCCCGGCAGTGAAACCCATAACTGTTCCGGTACCAGTGTCTATAGGCTTAAGCTTCTGTAACCCCCTGGACCGATACGGCTCCCAAGAACCGGCCCGCAGCATGATACCCTCGCCACCACGATCCAGTACTTCGGCGTACAGATCCCAGTAAGGTTGCTCAGTCGCCCACATATGCTGCTCTACAGGTTTCACGATCAGATTCTCATAAGCTTCACCTGAAGCGAATAGCGGCCCCTCCCAAGTCCGCGGGAAGTACTGCGTTAGGAACCTGCCTGAGATCAAACCCGGCGTTACCAACGCCATACCCGGTGATCCAAAGACCTTGAACTTGACATGCTGCCAATCTGCATTATGCGACCGCGTAACCGACACTGTTTCTTGGAACATATTCCGGCCAAGCCAAAGCTCGCCGTCCAACGTGAACGGCGGTAGTTGATCCAGCCACCAGTCTGGAGCATGAATAGGTTTCCCGTATCGAGACCATAGCCCTGTCCCTACCCTCCCGGCCGCCCAAAACGCCTCCTTCCCTCGATACACGCCACCATCCCAAAGTGCGCGCATACCATCGAGTTTCTCTGAGGCCTCCCAACCAGTCATCGACGTTCCGCGCCAATCTGAGGCCAGCATCACAAACTCACGATTCTTCATCCTCTCCCTCCAGCGGTTCCAGATCTTCATCCGTAGCTCTTAACGGTTTTCCGTTCTCAAGCGAGTCGTTCAAGTTCCTAAGTTCGTGGAACATATTGACCGCCGCTTTCGCCAAACCAATGCAAACGACGGGGTCGAATGTGTGCTCCTTAACAATCAAGTCAACTCGACCATATTGCAACTTGTACACCCACGATATGCCGTTAGCATTGACAGGTTGAACCCGAATGTTCACATTTTCATACGTATCATCCAGGCAAAGCCCGAAATCTGTTTGAACCCACTCCATGTTGTACTCCTTTTTATGATACTGAGATCAGCCTGCCTTTTTCCATTATCCCTTGTGCGTACCAACGATGCGGCTCGGGGTAATGTGGCCCCTCGAGACCGACGACCCCGTTCGCCGGAACCGTTCCGATTCCTGGCTGGTACACCTCCACACAAACACCGTGAACCAGCGCCGATCTGAGAGCCTTCTTCGTTCGATAGTTCGGACTTACGTACATGATAGTCTCCTTATCATACAGTATTGATCAATGCTACCTCGACACTCGCCCCACCCGAACGCGTTCTCGTCAACATACCAAGCATGACCTTCACCGATACAAACCATCGGAGGCTCACCCCGGTATCTAAAGCTAAAAGTATCTACCACTTGATCTGGTGCAATATCTACAGTTGCCTCAACTGTGATGACAGCGTAGCCCAACTTGAGCCCGGCAAACACCATCTCAGGTATCGTGAACGAGCGGAAACAGTGCGGCTCAGGTAGATCCCAGAACTTCTCGGTACCGCAGTGACCAATGATCTTAGTCAAGCCCTCAGGATCACACTCGAACGCCGCGCTGAAAGCTTTCAATGCACAGTTCATTTGTCACCAAGACTGTCGTTCGCTATTTTAATAATCGCACAGCATATCCCGACAGTGGCTCCAAGACACAACCAAAATGCTAACCACATAATACTTCTCCTTTTTGCTCGAGTACATCTTCTGTGAGCTCAATCTGCTCATACCCCTCGTAACAGCTACTGATCTCATGACCTACGATTATAATCTGCCGGCCCATGACCTCGAGATAGTCCGTAAGCTCAACAAAGTCACCGTCATTTGTTACCAAGATCACGGTATCATAGCCATCTCTGATAATATCAACAGTGATTCCGACGTCCCAGTCACCTTTGAATACGCCGGGTGCGACCTGCCGCGTCTTCTTGTATTTAGCCAAGATACCGAGTTCTGCAAGGGAAACTATAAAGCGATCTGCTTCACCTCCTCGATTGCACCCGTATGCTACCCAGTTATCACCTTGAATCTTGGCCTTAAGCTTACTGTAATCAATTTTACGGTTGTAGAGTTTCCGAGCAACATGATACATGTTACTCAAGTCTATATAGACACCAATCACTACGGGCCCCAATCCGCAGGCAAGCCCTTAACCTGAATGACTTCGGCGCCGGACCACCCCGGTCCGCGCATTTCGCCAACATGTATCCACCCATCAACTAAGATAACAGGGCGACCTCCTTCGCACTTGGTTAGCTTCCGCACTACAAACTTGCTTCTATAAAGTGCCGCTCTCTCTCGTGCTTCACGACGGGTCTTGAAACACTTCAGAGAGCATACGTCTCTGGTTACCACCCACCAATAGGTTTCACCATTACGAGTTGGCATGCTTTACCTCTCTTGTTGAAGAAATCGCCGTCTGGGAAAAGCAAATCGTCACAAAGTACCTTTTTTGATCCTGTGCTTACAAGCATGAGCTTCACTACCCTGAACCTGTACCAGGAAGGGTAGTATTTTCTGCGAGACTCCAAGTTGGTACGCGCTTCGCAACGTGTCTTGAAAGATTGCATAAAGCACCTATTGATAGTTACCGCCCACCAGTAGGTCTCACCATTACAAGTTGGCATACTGCACCTCTCTTGTTGAAGAAATCAACAAGGTTACCCCCGATGTCTGTGTCCCTGTTGTTGAGAGCTCAACCCTACAGACTTTGGACTTATTCCAGAAGCCCTACTGCCGCGGTTCCAGCGGTTATCACAGCCCTTAAGAGTCTTACGCGCTGCACTGCGTGTCTTGAAGGACTCTACGAAAATCGAGTCACTGAATATTGCCCACCACTTTGTCATGTCGCACCTTTCTTACAGCGTTTTAGTAAGCATAATCCTGTACTTGATATGCCGCCGAAGTCCTCCTGTAAAACCTTAAGCTCCTCACTTTGAGTGTCAAAACACTATAGTTTCCACGCCAACCTTACCGGCGTGAAACCGCTCCGACAGTCTCCACGTGTACAAGTTTGCTCGACCAATCTTGATATTTAAAGGCGTCAACCGAGTCGCCGACCAAGTCCTCGCAGAGCGTCATCACCATTCCAGTTTTTGCAAGCACAACCTTACGAGTTTTGAACCCTTCCCAGAACACCGGTCTTAAGATCCGCACGTGCTTCGCGACGTGTCTTGAAACATTCGATTATGAAACCGCCTTTAATTTGCGCCCACCAGTGTTTTCTTGTACCACGTGTACGAGTTGACACGGCCAACCTTTCCTGTAGCAGAGTTCAGACGCGTCACCTGGGTGCAACCTATCTCCGCGAAGCGTCATCACTATTCCTGAAGCACAACCTTGAACCCCTTAGAGCCTCCCCAAAGTTCGAAAAGCATAAGATCCTCACGCGCCTCACTTCGGGTCTCGAAAGTATCAAGGATGCAGTTTTTTCGTACCAGTGCTTTCTCATACCACCTCCACAAATACAAGTCTGCTCGGCCAACCCTGCTTGTTAAAAGCGTCGACCAAGTCGCCGAGGTATAGCATGTCTTCGCAGAGCGTCATCTTGATCCCTGTTTCTGCAAGCACAACCTTAACTACCCTGTACTTGTACCAGAGATCAGCGTATTGCCCCCTAAGGTACTTAAGATCCTCACGTGCCCCGCTTCGGGTACTGAAACACTCAGCTATATGGTTTTCCCACATCTGAGCCCACCAGTGTTTTCTCATGCTCTCTTCTCCAATACTGGCCCAGCAGTTACCCGGACAGGTTCGCCGACTGCGCGGGAGTTCATCTGACCGCCAAAAATCCAACGCTCCTCGCCGGAGTCTGTGATTCTAAGCTGACGTAAAACACCGCCGCACTCGTCCAAGTCTTGTTCAGCTTCGGCGCGTGTGCGCCAGGCAACACACTCCTTGCCGTCATCGACCTCCCAGAAGATTGTCTTCTCGCTTTTCCGTTTCATTTTTCAATCTCCTTCAGCATCCCCTCTATGCTTACTGGCTATCCACAACAGCAACGCCCGAAGTTCGACTTGCTGTTGCAGAGCATCCGCCCAAGTGATGCTGTCCCGTCAGCAAACTGCCTCTCGAAAGTCTTTAGCCTATCGAGTAGTATCTGAGCTTCCTCGATCTTCTTGATTACAATTTTAGGGCTGCAATGTTCATAGTTATTTCCAATACTTCCAGAAGTTGGGTTCGTCAAACAGTTTCATGTACTCGTGCTTAGTCGCAGCTCCTAAGATCCAGATTCCAATACCGTACTTGTTCCAGACCGGGAACTTCTTCCGCTGCGCCGGTGTGAAGTGATAGCTCACCGGGTTCTTGACTTCGATCCACTTGCCGCCATAGTTCGGGTGGCCTGCGAACAGGTCAGGTATGCCTGACAGAAGAGCTGACGCGTGCATTATCTCCACGTGCCAGCCCTTCTGTCGAAGCATTTGTATAATTGCCTGTTGGATGTGCCACTCCGGACCATGTTTTTCTTTTGACCTGTAGCCTTTCATTTAGCACTCTTTAGGTTTTCAAGGGTAGGTTTTCACACATCAACCGGGTAACAGGAATCGACCACTCCCCCGAGCCCAGAAACTCAAGAGCCCGCATTCGCCGCGCGCTATGCGTCTCATATATGCTGGGCTCAAACGGGAGCACTGCATTAATGAACATCTGCAAGTCCGTTGCCGTCCGGCAACCATGCTCAAGAGCGGCCAGCTTGCATACCAGATCCCACTGATTTGCAGCCAGTGCTTCGGCCGCTCTCATTGTGTAATAGTCACTCGGCGCTGTCTCGATCAGTAGAAGTGTCATCTTGTCGAAGGGGAACTTCAACCACTTGCGCAACATTGCTTGTCTCTGTCTCGTCATGTTTCTGGCCTCTCTGTAACAGTTGTCGGAGTGTCTGAACCATCTGCGATTGCGTGTCCGCAAACATCGCAACCGCTGCCTCGAGTAACGCTATCCGGCTTGTTATGTTCCGAAATGCGTCTAATGCTTTTTGCCCGTTTTCGTCTTCTTGCCTGTGCGGAGATTCTTGCCTGTCCGAAGATTCTTGCCCGTTCCCGTATTGCTGCAACATATGCCTCCTCCAATGCTTTTGGTGGCTTGTATCTCATCTCAAATGATCTAAGCTGTATCCCAGCATGCAGCGCAAGTGCTTCCTCAAGCACTGCTATTCGGTTTCGTAGCGCCACGGTACTCTCGATAGCCCGTTGTCCATGCTCGTTTTGCCTCAACACATGCCACCTCCAACGCTACTTGTTCCTGCATTTTCTTCAGGCCCATCCTTTCGTAGTACGCCCAAGTCTTAGGCTCCACGAGATCATAGGCCACTTGAACTTCCTTGAAGACGACTTGCATCTTTTTGTAGAACTTAAGAGCGCGCCGTAGCTCCTGGTACTTCGTCTTATCGTCGGTCAGCGGTTTCTTCTTGGCTACTTTGGCCATCTTCATGTAGGGAAGAAGGTATTCCCACTGAATCCGACACGCCTCCCGCAGTTCGTCTGACTTCATTTGTTACCTCCGCCAGCAAATCTCTTCGTGACTTGCGACTGACATTTTGGATCTTATAGACCGCCCCAAGGCGGCGCAGTTCTCGTGAGCTAATCTCTGCCAGTTTTTTGTTCTTCTGCAGCCATGCTCGTAGCGCGTCAACATCATCATCACCGATGGCTGCCTGCGCACCTGCTTTGTCGGGCGACCGCTCCCATAGTTGCTGAAACTCTGGCGTAGCAAGAATATACGCGATCTTACGAACACGCAGGACTTTGAGTTTGTAGTCCCTAACAATCTCGATTAACATAGTTGTTTCCCCAGCACGCCAGTGCGAGCTCCTGCACATTCGGATTCAAAAGCAATGATGCCAACAATACCTTGAAGCTGCACTTGGGCAGCTTAGGATCTGCATGTTTGCGTGCGACCTTAATCAAATCATCAATGAATTGATAGCAAGCTACATTGAGATCAGCTGCCTCAACTTCTGGATCGAATACTTTAAAATCGATAGACGGAAGTAGCCAGTGCTCGTAGCCGTTCGCCGTTAACTTGTAGCCGTGCTCCTCGAGTATGTTCATCGCCACAGCCGAACTATTAGCAAGATCGCGCCAAAAAGATACAGCCACGCACCAATAATATACAATCTCTCTATTTGTCTGCCCATGTGTTCATGTCCTCCATCCATGTCATGCCAATCAATGGAATTAGTGGCTTGTAGTGTTCGATACACTCAGCCACAATGACCTTAAGATCATCAACGACCTCGCCGTTGTGGACTACCATGATCTCGTCGTGCTGGTTGAGCGGAGCAACAACCCACTCAGCAAGCCCTCTTGGTTGAAGCTCCCAGATGCGCGCTTGCAAGTCTTTCGTTATCGTCGCGCCTGTACTCTGCACGCGATGATTGCCCGCAGCACGCATACTTGCTGCTTGTATGCCGAAGGCCGCTCCGAATAACGCACTACGACAAGCGCCGCTTGCTGTCTGCTGCCGATCACTCCGAACAACTTTGATCTTAAGTTTCGTCCAAGTTGACGGTGGATCTTCAGCGAGATCGAATAACTCTTTGCATATCCTGTTCTCAAGAGTGAAGTACCGACGGAATCCGAGCATGGATTCTACAAACTCTGCGGGATCATGCCACTCAACTGCTGTGCCCAGGCCGCCAGGTTGTCTCATGGAGCAGAAGGCGTCGTAGATTTTCTTCTGGGCCCTGGCAATGCCTGGATACCTGACATTAATGAACTGATGAAACGCGTTCTCTGCAACCTCTTCGGTTACTCCGAGTTTCTTTTGCAACGTGTATGCTGTGCCATGATAGATCATAGCAAACACACCCATCTTGCCTCGAACGTACCAGTCTGGCTCCTTACCCTCACTTGCCAATACTTGATCGTAAGACCAGCCAGACAGGGCTTGACCGAACAAGCCGTGGATCTTTTTCCCTGATGTCAAGTCACGGCGTAGGTCTGGATCATCGTACAAAGCTTCAGCGATCCCTACCTCGAAGGAATCGAAGTCACCCCCTGACAGACCTTCTCCCTCGCTCTTAAGCGGGAAGCATGCCCGGATTTCTTTCGTTCGCTTGATCCCTTGAGCATTAAGGTCTCCGCCAGAGCCTGACATGCGCCCACTACGAGCACCAAGAGGATCAAAAGATGCATGAAACCTGCCCGCAACAATGAGCTTATCATAAATCTCAACCTCCTTTACCGCGCGGCGCGCGTCAGATACCGCAGTAGCGCGCTCAACGATCGGATGATCATCCCAGGTCTTAAGTTCTTCGAGTATGCTCTTGTCTGTTGAAGTTATCATCTTACGCTCAAACTCGTTCAGCACCTCATAGAACCAGCGTCTAACAGCTCTATGGTCACGGGGCGCGCTCTTGGCGACTATGCGAGCCTTCTCCCGCAACTCAGCAAGCCGAACAGCGTTAACAGCGAAGCCTTTCCACCGTACAGCGCCAATCATACACGCTAACTCTGAGTCCATGTCGCCGGCCTTTGGACTGCCGAAGTGCTTGTGTAGTGCACGTGTGTACTCAACATCCTTTATAGCGTACTCGATTGCTAACCTACTGTACGCCCAATGCGAAATGTGTCTCGCGATTACGTCAGGCCAAGACCCTTTCCAGTTCTCTTCAGTGCCAATAGCGAGTGCGAATGGCGCGAAGCCTACCTCAACGGGGTTCAGCTTCAGCCCAATCTCCTCGAAACGCGTCACTTCTTTGATCCCGAGAGCATCAACAGCCAGAGCTTTAAGTGCTGAACTTGGCGAGAATCTAAGAGTGACATCTCTGAAGTCAGGATCGATTTTGTCTTCGACTTCGATGTATTCAACAGTCCACCGTCGCCCGCCGCTTTTAGTAAAGTAGACGTCCTTGAGCTTAATCCTTGCCGTAAGCTCATTTGCAAGCGGTTGCGCGAGCGCGGTAGGCACGCGTCTGATCGTGATGGGCGCGCGCTGCATTGTATCTTGATAAGGTCCGCGTCGCGCGTGAAGCATAAGATCACAAGCAGCCTGTGGCCGCAGACACGGACCCGAACGAGCTTCGCGTTCCGCGATAGCGTACTCGCTGATGATCGGGATCTCACGTGGGTCCAGCAGCGATAATGTCGTGTACTGCTGGCATACGTGGAACCAGTCAAACGCCAGGTTGAAGCCGCAAATCTCAGTCTCAAGAAGGGCTTCGTAGAGTTCGAGCGTTTTGCCGACCGGCTCGTCCCAGACGTTATGCAAGTTGATCGGGCCACCGTCTTCAGCCCACTGATACAGCACGATTGGTCCGTGGAACCCACAAGTTTCCGTGTCGAAGTATATCATTCAAGTTTCCTTAGCATTAACTGATCTTC
>Ga0075116_10001413_pt1 | contig 10998 bp, 6 predicted proteins | sample AntAceMetag02UKC_FD_69786 | JGI IMG/M metagenome (GOLD analysis project Ga0075116, IMG submission 69786) | Saline lake microbial communities from Ace Lake, Antarctica- Antarctic Ace Lake Metagenome 02UKC | ecosystem: Environmental > Aquatic > Non-marine Saline and Alkaline > Saline | place...
ATCCAGTAGGGACACAAATTTTAATCAATTCTTTTAAGAAGTTCCACCCTGACATTGATTTGGTTATCTTTCGTCAGGATATGATTAATCAAGTCTTTTCTAAGAAGCACGTTACTTTCTATAACTGTAAGCCAACCTTTGCCAAACTTCTAACCCCTCATTACGAAAGAGTGGTAAACATTGACGCCGACAGCATTATTTTGGGAAAATTAGATGAAATCATTGATGGTGATTACGACGCTGGTGTACCCTCTAATTTCAATGATTATGAGAACATGAGTATAGAGAACGTCACCGAGGAAATGTTCATCCAGGCGGGGCTAGTAGCCTCCAGTAACCCTTTGTTCTGGGATGTCTGGGAAATGGCCAACAAAGACGCACTAAAGTACGTCGCCCAAGAAAATAGTGTTTTATCCCTTTTGTGGTACAACGACCCCATAATCTCAAAAATGAAATTGAAAATCTTTGACAAGGAGAAAGATTACTACGGTTGCAAGTCCTTAAACAGGGAAAGTGAGTTTTACATAGAAGATGAAAAAGTTATGTGTCGCAAAGAGCAAGTGTTTATTTATCACGCCGCCAAAGGTGGAGTTAATATGCCTAAGTTTCAATTTGAGAAAATGGGCTTTAAACCTAAAGTAATTGAATTTATGGAATACTTGGGTTATTTTGGTTCATCTATAAGGTTGGGAGCGACATGAGAAAGTTCTACTCAGTCATGACCCCACCATTTGATCCTACCAGTGGAGGAATCAAAGTCATGTGGGGACTGTATGGCTGGCTTTTAGCTAAAGGTCAAGTGGCCTACACTAATTCAACTTCAAACGAACCTGATTCTTTTGTGGCCATCTATCCTGAAATCTACAAAGGCAACGAGGCGGGTGCGGGAACGGTAGTTAGATATCTTTTACAGAAACCGGGGATGATGGCTTTATATGGAGAACCCGGTCCGACTACCTTTGCCAAAACTGATAGGATTTATAGCTTTAGTAAAATGTACTACCCAACAGACGACGAACACACCTTATTCTTACCGATAATTGACCTACTAACCTTCTTTGATCAGAAGAGAAAGCGCACCAAGACGGCTTATTTTGTCGGTAAGGGGAGAAATCCTAATCTCCACCCTAAAGACGCCATAGAAATCAACCGAGAGACTGCCCAAGACCAACAGGAATTAGCAAACCTATTAAACGAGTGCCAAGTCCTTTATTCTTACGATCCAGTCTCAGCCATGACGGAGGTTTCTCGTCTTTGTGGTTGTCGGGTAATCTTATATCAAGATATCTATACCGAGAAAGAATATCAACTTTACGAACCAGGAATGAATGGAATGGGCTTTAAAAAGGATGTTGGACTGGATATTCCTGAGTTCAGGACTTCATATAAGGCTCTACAACGCACGTTCTCTGATAGACTAGACCAATTTATCATTTCAACTCAAAAATGAAGACTATAAAAATCTTTTCCTTCCCTTCACACTCACCCAAAGACCACACCTCTGGAGTTGACTATCCCCGCGTGATCCAACCTATGAAATTCTTAGATGGTTATAGTGATAAAGAGGTAAAGATTGAAGTCACTCCCTGGGATGGGAAACCAATTAAAATAGGCGAATGGGACAAGATTTGTCGGGATATTGACATTGTTTACCTAAACTACACTCTTAACGCTATGATGTTTGCCTCAATGGGATCAATGGCAGAAAAGAACCACGTTAAGGTTGTGATGGATGTTGATGACGCTTTGTGGCACATTAACAAAGACAATACGGTTTACGACTCTTACAAGCCAGGAAGTATAGGAATTGCTACTTTTAATGATATTACCAACTACGTTGACTACATGACCTGTACTAACAGTTATCTTAAAAATGTAATTGTAAACAATACTAACAAGCGACATGATAGAGTTGAGGTCTTTCCCAATACGGTTGATACCTCCCTTTATGACCAAGTGCCTGAGTTTAAAGACACTCCTGAGATAAATATTGTCCATTATGGTTCGTCCTCACATTTTACAGACTTAAACGATCCTTCCTTTATTGCTGGCATGGAGAGGATTATGCAAGACTATCCTAACGTCCAATTTCTAACTGTAGGGTCGTTCTTTGGTCAATTTAAGATGAAATGGGGTAGAAGATACAACGAAGAGTTTGGAGCGCTTAACTTTCTTGGATGGGCTAAAAAAAGGTTTCCACAAGTGATGGCTAAAACGGATATCTTTGTAGCGCCTTTAACTTCTAACCTTGTTTATAATAAATGTAAGAGTTCTATCAAGTTTATTGAAGTGAGTACGGCTCAAAAGGTTGGATGTTGGCAAAACATTCGTCAATATCAGGAATGTGTAAAAGATGGGGTTAATGGTTTTCTTTGTGATAGTGAGGATAGTTGGTATAAGAACATCAAGACTTTAATTGACAACCCTAAGCTAAGACTAAAAATGGGCAAAGAGGCGTATAAAACGACAATGGATGGATGGCAAAGCAAACAACAGGTTACAAAGTATGCCTCCTTCTTTAAGAGAGTTCTTGGGTATTGATAATTTACATCAATTGTAAGATAATTAGTGGTGATTAAAAGATGTTTGGTTTGTAATAAAAAATTTGTTAGTTTTCCAAGTTGGGAAAAACTAGGTAGGGGTAAATATTGTTCTAGAAAATGTTCAGCTAAGTCTAGAATAAGTCATGTTAAAAGAAAATGTTTGGCTTGTGGTAAGGAATATTTTATCTTTAAGGGACAGGCAAAGAGGGGTATCCGTAATTTCTGTTCTCTTAAGTGTTATTACCCTACTGTCGCTGGTAAAAATAAGAAATGTCTTGTATGTGGTAAAGGGTTTCATGTTTTTCGCTCTCAAAATAGATTATGATAAAAAGAATTGTAATCCAAACAATCTAATAACACTTTGCCACGGTTGTCACACCAAAACAGGCAGGAATAGAGAGCGTTGGATAAATTTCTTTAAGAAAACGTTTGACACTAATAAGAAAAAGGTGTATTCTTAATTTAGTTATATCCGTGAACACGGAATTAGACCGCCTATTATTGGGCGGTTTTTTTATTGATTAAAAACAAATATGGCAGAAGGAACATGGGGAATAGGTAATTTTAAACTACCAGATATTGGATTTACAGAGGCGCTGGGTATTTTTAAGCCGAATCCTATTTTTGCGCAAAGTAACTACACTACAGAAACGGCAGGTGCTGGACCAATGCCAACACCCAACCCCCCAAGCGGAGTTGATTACACTCCCCAACAATCAGGAAGTTATGTCTCACCAACTGGTTATCCCCCTTCTCCGGTAACTAATACTTCCAGCCCAGGTGGGGCAAATCCTCAAAACAACTATGTAGCCCCGTCAGGCGATTCTCCTTCAGGTGGCAGTCCAGCTCCTTCAGGTGGTGGCATCCCAAGTGTTGATATGTCCTTTTATCAAGGCTGGAACGATCAGAACGCTATCAATGCCGACTGGGCGGCTACATGGCAACAGAAAACAGGTCAAGGTGGTGGTGGTGGTGGTCCCGTAGCCGATCCATACGCTGGTGTTAGAGATGATATCAGTTCAGGTTATGACGCCTATTTTGCCAATCTTGACGAGCAATTAGCTGGTTTACCGGGTCAACAGACCTCCCAAAACCAAATAGCTGAGAACAGTTACAATACTGGTGTCGGTGATCTTAACTTACAAAGCCAACAGGGAACAGACCTATTTACTGGTCAACGAGCAGAATTAGCTACTAATCAAAGTAAAAACCTTAAATCTTTAGACGAAAATCTAAGAAACTTATTTATGGCAGGGAATGTCTATCTAGGGTCAAGGGGTGCTGGTGACTCTTCAGCCGCTAATCAATACTCTTACGCTTTAACGAAACAGGGTAATCAAGCCAGAGGCGATCAGATGAACCAATTTACTAAGGCTTATAGCGATATCCAAGGAAGAGAGACCAACTTGAAGAATATTGTCGATAACGAGATGACTAAACTTAAAACTAATTACGACACACAGAAACTTCAAATCGGTCAATGGTTCCAAGACTCTCAACAGAGAGTCAAAGACGCTATCGCTCAAGGACAACTAAGCAAAGGAACTGATCTAGCTAATTTGTCTAAGTCAATTCTCGACCAGAGTATGCAAGCCATGAACCAACTTAAACAGAACTCTATGAACCAACAGAACAGTTTGGTTACTTGGGCGCAAAACAATTCTAAGAATATCGGCGAATTGAAATCTAACCTTCAACAGGCAATGAGTATACAGATACCTAATGTATCCCCAGCCAATATGAGTGGTCAGATTACTACTGATGCTCAAGGTAATGCAGTCATGAACCCAATGACAGGTTATGGCTCAACCTCAGAACAAACCAAAAATGGCATATTCGATTAAAGGAGACTAATGGCTAATCTTAAAGATTTAGCAGATAAGTTTAAGCAGAGCTTTAGTGATAATCAAGGGTGGTTTAGAGGTGGACAGTTTACACCAGGGAAACAGATACAACGGATAGGTTCAGATTTGGGTTATCAGGCGAGAAACACCTATCTTCAAACCCTTCAAAATGCATGGAGTCCAAAAGGAACTAACGCAAGAGCTATCAATGCCTTACAATCTGGAGTAAACAAAATAGCAAACGTTCCAAGATTTGAATTTACCAAACCACAAGTAAACACAAGACTTCAACCTTTTAACAAGATAGGACAGATAGGGGTTAATTTAGCTTACGGTCTGCCTGAAAGTATTATAAACACTCCTAGAAATTACGCCACAGGTATCGCAAGAACGGGCATGGCTTTTGGTGATGCTTTGAGAGATAGGAAACCAGTTAATCTTCAAGACTTAGCAGGAGGGGTTGCCCCACTAGCAGAGAGTTTAATTGATGTTGGTACTTTGGGAGGGGCTAGGACTGCTACTAATATAATCAAGAACGTAGGCAAGAGTGGATTTAAGGCCGCAATCAAGAAAGGAGCCATAACAGGTGCTGCTCAAGGCGGGATACAGGGCTTAACATATGGAGTAGATACTCAATACAAGAAAGATTTTAATGCTGGCGAGGTTGCACAAAGTACATTAGGTGGTGCGGCGGTTGGTGGAGCTTTGGGTGCGACATTTGCTGGAATAGGATATGGATACAAAAGTCTAGTCAACAATATCTCAAACAAAGTAAAGTCACAAAATCCTAAGCTAACTTCTAAACAAGCCAACAAACAAGCATCAAAGATACTTAAAGACAAAACAACCAAGCCGGTTAAATGGTTTAGTGATTTTGGTAATCCTGACTTAGTTTATAACGATATAACTATGACTTGGGAAGTTGACCCTAAATGGGTAAAGAAACAATCAGGGGCTATAGATTTGGGAGCTAAGATAGGAGAACCGAAACCCGAAACACCATTTAATAAACACTTCTCAAAGTTAATAGCCGACAGAAATGTAGCCCAGACAACCGCTACACAAAAATCAACCAAATTAGCACAAATACCTTCCAGTATAGCCAAAGAAGTTATTGATGTTAGGGAAGGAATAACCACCTCTAAAAACAAACAAGTCAACGATGCAGTCTCCTTATTAGATACCGAATTTAAAACAGCCTACAACGACGCTAAAGGGGCTATGGAGAAGGCGGGACTAAAGATAGGGTTCCTAGATAACTATGTACCACATTTTTGGAAAGAATCACCAGAGAAAGTACAAGAAGTATTTACAGCCAGTCGAAAGTTCAAACAATCGAAAGGCAGGGTTATTCCTACTTATAAGGAAGGTATTGAGATAGGACTCACCCCACAATACACCCACCCGGCTCAAATGCACGAAGCTTATATTAAGAATCTTGAAACCTTTAAGGCTAATGTAGATTTTTTCAACAAACTAAAGTCAGACGGAATAATCTCACAGGTTCGCAAGGAAGGGATGGAGCCAATCCAAGCACAAGGGTTGGGCATAATGAACAACTGGTACGCACCTAAAGCCGAAGCTGGTCAAATTGGAAGAATATTCAATCCGTTAGAACAAAGTAAGTTAGCAGGTTACTTGGAAACCAGCGCTAAGGTATCAGGGGGAATACAAGACATAGCTTTATCAGGAGGATTGCCAGCGACTCCAGTCAACGCCTTTACGATTGCTCAAATGCAAAAAGAAATGTTATCAGGTAGAATCAAAGCCCCCTTTATGGCGGTTGTCGATTCTCTGAGTACTACAAGGTCAAACAAGTTCTTTTCCGATAACGCAAGTCAGATAAAGAAAATGCAAGCAAGGAATGTTCCTATCAGGTCTTCTTACAGTGTGGATAACATGTTAGATGTCAGCGTTAAAGAAAGATTGTTTGGTGAAGGAGTGGGAGGTGCGTGGACAAAACTAATGAATGAGCCTACTTTTGGTAAGTTTATGCCGGCATTACAAATTAGATTATTTAACGACATTGAGGCTGGGGCATTAAAGCAAGGAATGAAGCCAGAACAGGCGGCGGATGTCGCCAGTAAGGCAGTTAGAAACTTTTATGGACTAACAGACACAGCCAAAGAAGCCATGAAAGATAAACAAACCCAAGACTTAATCGCTACAGGACTATTTGCTCCACGATACAGGGAATCAATGGTTAATTTTTGGGTGAATACGGTCAAAACCATCAAGAACCCTCTAGCTTTGGAAAATAGAACAAACGCCAAGTTTGCAATAGGAACTGTACTAACTTATGTAGCGATGGATAACATGAATTACGTCTTTAATGGACACGGGATGCAAGACAACCCCGAAGGTAAAAAAGACAAGCTACTAATTCCTTATGGTGACACTACTCTCGGAATACCGTTTTTATCTTCAATTGCTACCGTCCCAAGAGGGATGGTTAGAATCGGCGGGAAAGTAATTAAGGCAGATGTGGCAGGGGCTTCAAAGGAAACATTTAAAACATTCGCCTCAATAGGACTTAAACCTTTAGGAGAGATTGCCAGTAACGAAGACCACTTTGGAAATGAGATTTACGCAGAGGACGATAGTAGCACCGAAAAGATTAAGAATCAGGTTGGTCACATATTTGGGGCATTAAATCATCCATACGTTAGAGGTTTTATAGAACTCTATACCAAACCTGATAAGCCAACCGAACAAAGACTATCAATGGCTTTGGAGTTACCTTTTAGATTCTACAAGACTGAGAGTGTGGAAAACGCCCCTTTTTGGAATGAGTATCACGAACTTAAAACTATTAAAGAGAAATTCGACACTTTAAAACACAAACCCGAAGGAGCTATCTTCCTAGAGAAGAACAGCGACAAGATAGACAGGTTTAACGTAATGAAAGGTTACATGACGGAATACTTTAACGAAACCGAGGGAGGGGGAAAGTCAGATGTTCTTAAAAACTACCGAGCCGGTTTACAAGGAGTCGATCCTAATCTCTTACAAGGAGAAAAGAAGTTTGAGATATCAGAAGACGCACCTAAGACAGGACTAGACAAAGCTGGAATTTACATTAAATCAGCGTTTACTGATCCTAAGGGGTTATACACCTCTATCAGAGAAGACGAACCTATCAGAAAAATCCGAGGTGGGGCTTTGGTAACAGAAAGAAGACTGGGTGTTTCCGTCGTTGATGTGGGGAAGAAAGACACGCAAGTAGACCACCGGATTCCTAAGTGGGCAGGCGGGAGAGATACCACCGACAACTACCAAGCACTAACAAACGCCGACCATAAAAAGAAAACAGCATTTGAAAGGGGGTTGTTGGCTAAAGTTGAAAGAGGAGATATGAGTGCTAGTAAGGCTAAAAAAGAGATAGAGAAGTGGCACACGGATAACAACATAAAACCAGTTTCTCTAACCCAAGATGAAGTAAGTACGGTAGGGTCTGCAATCAAACAAACTAAAGGAAAGATAGAAACCTACTCAAAGACCAGTGGGTTAGCTTCTACAGTAAGAAGCAAGTGGGCAGTGTCTCAACTAACCGGACTCACCGGTGACGAATACAAAACGGCTTATAAGGAATTAGTTGATGGCGGAGTAATAACAAAGTCAGTAGCCGAGTTAATGAAAGAAGCTGGTTTAGAAGCCAACGAATACAGTTACGGTTCAGGTAGCAGGTGGTTGAGTGGTTCTAGGAAGTCTGGTGGTTCTAAAAAAGCTAAGGCAGTCGCTAAGATAGCCAAAGTCTCCAAGGTCAGTAAAGGTACTTCTTTTAAGATAGGAAAGTCTAGGAAACTAAAAGGAGTGACGATTGCTAAACGTCCTAACTTAAAACTATCCAGTAGATCAATTAAGATAAAACTCCCAGAAGCCAAATCACCCAACATTAGAATTGCCAAACTTAAAGGTTTAGGCGGAGGGATAAAACTTGTTTGACGTGAACTCTTATAAGTGCTATAGTTTATTAGTTAATACTAACCGAATGGTTAGAGCGACTCCCTGAGATTGGGGGTCTTTTTTATATGACAGTAACAGAATCAATTGCTTTTTTAAATACGCTTTATAACGGAAATTCGAGTGTCCCGACTTCGGGTGAGGAAGATTTTACGGTTTGGTTATCCTTATTTAATATTGCTATCAACGTTTGGGAACGAGAGGAAGGCATGCTTTGGAGAGAATTGTTTGTTAAGTTAGCCGATGCCTCAGATGGTGACAAAACTGCTAGTGCTGGGAATTATTCCTATGCCGTACCGACTGATTTTTCCTTTCCTGGTTCTGCGATAGTTTGGATAGGCTCAGGTACGAACAAAACCGCTTATAACGTTATTGATCAAAAAGACATACCTTTATATGAAACTAACTCTGAAAATTGGTGTTACTTTCTTTTAGACACTACTCCTACACTAGAATTTAACCCTAACTGTACTGTCCAAGCCGGAACGATAAGTTACGTCTATTACAAGACTCCTACCCAAATGACGGTTGGAGCCTCAGCTTTTGATATGTCTGATCCAATGTTTGCTGTTTACTACGCTTTAAACGAACTTAAAAAAGACGAGGGTGACGCTACTGCAGGTTCGATTGCCTCCCAAAAACTAGAAGGAATGAAAACTAAAAACTTTATGACTGCACAATTAGAGGATGACAACGGACTATGAAACTCCCATCAGGTCGTAAAAGTCCTAAAAAATACACTTTAACGATTGACAAGTTTAAGGGTGGAAGTAACAGTTTGCTTGACGAAGCTAGAATGGGTAAAGATTTTGCGGTAGATGCAAATAACTTAATTCAAGATCAAGATGGGGTTTGGAAAACTAAATGGGGATCGGTGGTTTATGGTGCTGATTACGGTGTTTCGCCTGATGGGGCTTCGGAATATGTTAAATCAGACGCTACTACTGAATTGGTAACTATTGCGGCTGGTAAGGCATGGAAATCAACCAATGGCGGAGCCAAGACAGAGATTACGGGTGCTACCTTCACGGCAGGAACACAGTGTTATTTTATGCAAATTGCTGGTTATCTTTATATCGCCAACGGCACCGACTCTTTAGCTCGTTATAATGGTACGACGTTAAGTGCTTATACAGAATTATCAGCCCCAGCTAGTTTAACAGCCTCAAGGGTGGCTTCTGGTTTGACTTCGGGTATTTACACTTATTATGCTGAAGTGACCGCTTTAAATGAAGTCGGTGAGACAGTTGGTTCAACAGAAGCCTCAATCACTGTCAATAAGGAGCGGGACAACTGGACTACGGCTACGGATAAAATCGCTTGGTCATGGGGAGCGGTTTCTGGAGTGTCACAATATCAAGTTTACCTATCAGACGAAAGTGGTAAAGAAAGCCTTTTAGCGGCTACTACGGTCACCAATTTTACTGACGATGGTTCACTGGCGATTAATCCTTATGTTATCCCCCCAGAACTAAACACCACTTCTGCTCCTAAATTCAAATCAATGGTTGTTTCAGGGAATAGAATATGGGCGACCAATAATTCAGGGGCAAGATATACGGTTTACTTTTCAGGTACAGGACAATTTTTGGGTAACTTTTCAGACTTTTATGGTGGTGGGTGGATTAACTTGGAAAAAGGTGGTCGTGAAATGCCCATATCTGTTAAACACTATCAAACAGGACAGGGTACGGGTTCACCGACAGTTTTATGTAACACTCCCGATGGGCGAGGGGCTGTTTGGCAACTATCTATCTCAACCGCTACTGTAGGCTCAACTTCGTTCTCAATTCCTTCGGCTGTTAAAGTAGTGGGGTCGTTTGGGACGGAATCTCTTTTAGGAGTGGTCAATACAGGAAACGATATCGCCTTCCCAAATCGTAAAGGGTGGTTTAGTTTAGGCCCACAAACAGGTTACTTTGGATTACTTAGAACCTCGGAAAAATCAAACGTTATCAGACCTTTTTGGAGAAACCTTGTATCTTCTAAAATATCAGGCATTTGTTCTTATTTTTATGACGCTAAGATATTTATCTCCGTCCCTACCACGACTACAGGTAATGACAAAATCATCATCTATGACACCGAACGTGATAACTGGGCAGTATCGTGGACTAATGGGGCTAAGCAATTCCTAGACTACACCGACACTTCGGGCAATACTCACTTTTTATACATTCCCACTTCGGGGACTAAACTTGTTGAAATGTCACCTAATTACTTAAATGATTTAGGGGCAGGGTTCAATCAATCCTATCTCTCACCTCTAATCCCAATTTCTGAGGATAAAACTGATGTTTTTAGCTTACAAGAGGCAGTCGTTGAATTAGGTCGCCCTCAAGGGTCAATCAACTTTCAAATTCTAGGCATTGGTAAAGATGGTTCATTTTCTACAGTTGCTTCAACTACAATTACCAACTTTGGCTCTAATACAGGAGTGGGGACTGATTTAGCTGGTGAAGGTTATGCTTCCGAAACCCAAGCCTCTGTTAAAGGGGGAGATGGTGCATGGGCGATTTATCTATTGGCTTCACCTTCCGTATTTGCTCAAGCCAATACACGAAGAGGTATTAGAAAGAAAGCTAGGTTATACTCTGTACAGTTTAAAGTTTCTTCTACTACCGCCGATACAAGTTTTTCAATATTAT
>Ga0075116_10001417_pt1 | contig 10987 bp, 13 predicted proteins | sample AntAceMetag02UKC_FD_69786 | JGI IMG/M metagenome (GOLD analysis project Ga0075116, IMG submission 69786) | Saline lake microbial communities from Ace Lake, Antarctica- Antarctic Ace Lake Metagenome 02UKC | ecosystem: Environmental > Aquatic > Non-marine Saline and Alkaline > Saline | place...
TCTCATCTTTGGAGAATATAAAAATCTTTTTGGTGCTGTTTGTATAAATTCTTTTATTTGTGATAAGTCTTCAACAACTTCATCTGCATCAATTGCAAGACACCACCAATCTGGATAATTCTTTTTCACATAATTAAGATAGAAATTTCTTTGTTTTCCATTCATTCCTAAATCTTCTTGGTCATATTTATTTTGTATTAATACATTCTTTGCTGGTTCTTCTTGTGGTTCTTTAACAAATTCATTCCAAATATTAAATGTATTATCAGTACTTCCTCCATCACAATATACTATTGCATCTGCATCTTTAACACTTTCTAAACTCATTCCTATGAATTTTTCACAATTCTGCCCCATCACAACTACTACTAATTTTTCCATTTTAATCTCTCCTTAAATTTATCTATAGTCATTTCATTAATCTCAAATTCCCATAATCTTAAAACTTTAAACCCCTTATTGATTAATTCAGATGTTCTAATATTATCTATTTCTCTTCCAATAGGATATTTATGCCAGTAATCTCCGTCACATTCTATTACTAAATTCATACTTGGAATTAAAATATCACATTGATAACAATGTTTAATGTTCATATACTGGTGTGTGAAGAAAGTAATTTGTAATTTTTTTAAGAATTTTTGTATTTTAACTTCTATTGAAGTGTCTTTTTTTGGAAATTTTTGTTTTGCTCTTGATAATCTATGTTTTTCTTTCCAATTCTTAACCTTCACACTATCCTTATTATCTTCCCACCATTTTTTTATTTTTATTCCTTTCTTTTTATTTGATTTTTTTATTTTTTCTATAAACACTCTATCATATTTATAATTCCATAGAACCTTCTTTTTTATTTTTTTCCTTACACTTAAAGGAACTTTCCTACCAAAAAGATTTTTGCTTATTATTGGTGACATATATATTCCTCTACATTTATTACTACAACATTTTTTTGTTTTTTGAAGATTTTTTGGAACATACATTTCTTTTTTACAAATAACACACTTCATATATTTTCCTGTTTTTCTTACATTATGGTCATAAATTCCGCTTGACATTTTATTCACACATCCTTTGGATTAAAGAGTCCCATTGAGGTCCAACTACGTCCCACGAGTAGTACTTAATTACTTTTTCACGTCCTATCTTTCCATATTTTTTTCTTAACTCTTTATCATTGTACAAAGTTTCTAATGCTTCAACTGCTTTAGGTATATCCATTATTCCTCTCTCCACAGACCAAGAACCTGTCCAATCAGTACATATTGGAACAGGAATACCACATTGGCCATTTTCAATTAATAATTCTTGTGTTGTTGTATAGTCTGTAACAATACAAGGAACTTCACAACCCATTGCTTCTATTATTGGAACACCAAAACCTTCTCCACTTGTTGGTAAGAAAAATACATCCATCAAATTATAAATTTCATTCATTTGTTTATAATCAAAACCTTTGTAAAATTTCATTCCAGTAAAAACACATCTGTTTTGTATTTTATGTCTTTGTATTAATAATTTAATATCAAATACTGCTGACACATCTTGTGGGTCAAGATGCATAAATAAAATAGCATCAGGATGATTTTTAGCAAAGATAGCAAAAGATTTTATCATTCTGTCCAGCATCTTTCTTCCTTGATTACGAGATACAACACCAACAACAAATTTATCTTGGAACCCCCATTTTGTTTTTAATTCTTTACGCCTTCCCTCATCAAGAGCATAATAATTTGAAGTATCAATAGCATGAGGAATATACTCTGCTTTTATACCGTATAAATCAAATACTTGTTTTTGTGCATACTTACTCATAGCAACTTTAACATTAAATTTTTTTAAAACATTTTCACAAAATTGTGGTAATCCTCCTCCACCATCAGAAGGAAAATATATAATTGATTTAGCAGGAGCGAAATCTAAATTTAAAATCCAAGGATATAACATAAATGAATCAAGGAGTATACCAAAAATATCTGGTTTTAATTCTCTTATTCTTGGCACAAGTAAATCTTGTGAGTATAGCATTTTCCCTGTTCCCATTATTTTAAATTTTAATTCTCTACCATCTTCAAATTTAAATCCTGGTGGGATAGTTTGTCCAACATAGTTATGTGCTTGATGTATACACTCATGTCCTTTTTCAGATAGGTAATTTAAAATGTTGGATGTTATTGTTGCATAACCCGTGCAGGTTAAACAGCTGTCGCTTAAAAAATATATTTTTGTCATTTTATATAAATCTTCCTACCTGATGGAGAATATTCAACCGCTCTTACACCATAGTAACAATTTTGTTCATTAATATTAATATCTTCAACAGTTATTTTACAACCACTCTCTAAAATAATTGAATTACCACTTGTGTAGATTCTTATTAAACAATTTTCAAACTTTTCAGCAATAATTTTAGGAATAGTTACAACAAATGAATCACCAGTTTGGTTATTTGTTGTTCCTTTACGAATCTTGTGCTGGATAGCGGGACCTCTAAATGTCATTTGTTCATCTCTTTAATTTAGTAAATTATATAATTATAAAAAACTTGTAATATTTAAACCTTTTGTTTATCTTACTCTTTTCAAAACCTTTAAAGCATTACAATATGTTATAACTTTATATCCTATACCCTCACTCTTCCATCTTGAACTACCAATTAACATCAACTCTTTATCAACTTCATCAAAACTATAATTCGCTTCAATCATTTCACAAACATCAGCCCAATCTTGTCCACTTCTTGAAATATCCATACTTCTTTCTTCCTTAATTAGTAAATCACTTAATAACTCCCTTAATTGTTTCTTTGTAATTTTTTTAATTGGAACATCATTAAAAACTTTATACTCATTTCCATTAGGATGTATACTTGGTGGAATAACAACTTGCGAATTTGTTACTCTTAATTCTCCCACAGATTTATTTAAAATATAGTAATTCTTTTGAAACTTCTCACCACAAAAGAAATAATAATGTCTTTTTTTTGTTCCTGTTTCAACACTAAATGTGTCAACTTTATCAAACCTTTCTAAAAAATCATTGTTATCAATATCTAAAACAACCAACTCACCATAACCACAAACAATTCCAAAATTCCCTTTGTAATTAGTTATTTTATTGTGGTTGAATGGATAATTGTTTTTTGTTTGCCAAGTATATTCAAAAGGTGCTTTAGATTTTGTAGCTATAAGTACAAATCTAAACTTTTCATTTTGTAGTTGTTTTGGAATTTCTACCATAGTTCCTCCTGAGTTAATGTATCTTCAAATTTAATTTCTTTCTTCTTTTTTCTCCCCATAATTTGTAAGTAAGGATATTCCCACCCTAATCCTTCATAAAGAGGACCGATTTTTAAATCTACAATTCTTCTTATCATCATATCGTAATCTACTTCATATCCATCCCACATCCATTTTTCACTTTTCCATCCTATTACATTATTTTCTCCTTTAACATATAAGTATTTGATTTTATCTCCTCCTTGTATTTGAGCATTATGTTTTTCATTTGCTAATCTTGCTGCTCTTACATGTATTTGATTACCATAACTTTTTAGTGATTTTGATATTCCTATTGGAAGAGCAATTTGTTCAGGAATAAACTCTGTTCTAACTTTATTTTTAAATTCATCAACATATTTATCTATTTCTTCTTTTGATTTTTCATCACAAATCATTTTTAAAACTTCTTTTATAAAATCTCTACCAACTTGTGGGTTATCACTTCTCCTACTTTCAAATCCTCTTATGTAAAATTTATCTACTTTTTCTCCGTCTTCTAATATTACTATTCCTGCATATCTTTTTTTAGCACCTGTTCCATCTGCTTTCTTTTTAAAAAAAACTGTTTTAAATATTTTTTCAAATTCTAATTTAAATATGTTATTATCTTCTGATATACCAAACTGTAAAAAATATTTTCTAAAATATATATTAATGTCTTTATTTAATTTTTGTATGTCTTCTTTTGTTTTATCTTTCATCTCTATAAATACACTATCCGTGTCTCCATAAACTACTCTAAGTCCTTTTTCTTCAAACCATTTAAGGACTTCCTTTATAATTTTTCTTGCTGCATGTGTAATAGATTGTGCTACATCTCTTTTATATAACCTAAATAATCTAAATCCCATTACTCCATAAAAACTATTTGCTATAACTTTTAAAGCGTATTGACTTTGCCACAAAGATTTATACTCTATACTATTTTTATCATCATATTTTTCCATTTCTTTAACTACTTCTTTTCTTTTTTTTAACATTGGTTTCACTATTGAAGGAATCATTCCAGGTTCTTTTTTATAGAAGAATTTGTTGTCCAAGTTTATACAATTATCTTCTTTCTTTTCTAATAAAGTTTCATAACTTGTGTTAAATCCAATCATAATTGATGGGTACAGAGACTTCATATCCATTACAGCAATATTTTTGTGGAGTTTTGGTTCACTACTATGAACAAATCCTCCTGTATATGGTTCCCTTTTTTGTTCTTTTACTCGTGGTAAAACAAATTTATGTTCTCTTGCGTATCTCAAACATAAACAATCTGCCATTTTACTGTTCATAAAAATATCTATGAATTGACAATAACATAATCTTCTAATTTCATCAAAGAAGTCAACTATACCAAGTTTCTCATTAAGAAGAACAAGTAATTCTACATCTCTATCGTTATAAGATATAAATTTATCTATATCTTTTCTAAATAAGTCATCTAATTCTCCTTTGTATTTTTCTTTACCACCCAATCCTTCATACTTACTAATATAATCTAATGCCCAACTTTCTCTTCCTTCCATAGAGTGCATTTTTTTGTAAGCATACATTAAATCAAATAAAATTCTTCCTTGTACTCTTGGTATTTTATAGTTGTTTGCTATGTAATGAGTCTTACCCACAAAACCTGTTTCTTGTCTCGCTAACATATTTGAGTTCAATCCAAGTTTGTTAATTCTATTAATAATAAAAGGAAAGTCAAAATTATCGCCATTCCACGCTATAATTATATCGGGATTTGTTTGTTGTATATATTTTATAAAATCATTTAACATTTCCTTCTCGGTTTCGTGTGTCTTTGTTAAACAAAATCTCTTTTTCTTTTTGTCAAAACTATCGTAACATCCAATCATTAATATAGGATTATTTGCTTTTCGTGGGCTTTCATAACCATTACTTGTTCTTGCTACTTCTATATCAAGATAACAGATACGTATAGGAACTTTTTCTATTGTTTTTAATCTATTAATTATAAATCTATTAGTATACAAAATATCTGATTCATATGTAACTGCATATTTGTCTCTTTCTATTTTTACATCTCCTGGAGAGTTAACTATTATTTTCTTTGCTTTCTTTCCATCAATAGTATTATATTCTCCATCAGGATGTTGGGAATAGAAGTATGGATAAAAGTCTTTGATTTGTTCATAAGTTGCATTTCCTTTACTATCTCTACTAAATACAAAAATTTGTCTTCCTTTGTTCTCTACTAATATCATTTTTAAAATAACGCTTGTTGTTTACTTTCATCTTTCTTGATAAAGTATTTCCATTTTTCATAAGCAATTTCTAATCCCATTTTATCAATATCATCCATATAATCTAAACTTCTGTTTATGTCTTTATTTATTGTAAAATATTTTCTTATAAGTTTTGTATAATTTTTTTTATCTAAGCTATCAAGGAACACATTTATTTTTAATATTTGCCATAAGTTATGAACCACAAACCATCTTCCAACTATAGTATCTTTATTTTCTTTTCTTAATTGATTGTAATCAATTTTACTACAAACTGGACAAGTACAGAATTGTTTTGTAAAAGGATAATCATCATTTCGTATGCCAAATATATCTGTATTGAATGGACTATTCATACTCCAAGATATTGCTCCTCTTAGAGCATTACTACTATCAAAAGTAGTTATATTATATTTTATCATAATGATAAATTTACTAAAACTTCCAATACCTAAAAAATGTACATAAAAATCTTTATCCACAAAATATTTTTTAGCGTGTGCAGCACAGGTTGTAAGGAAAATATAGTCTGATTTTTTTACTGCATAGCATACACCTCCAAAATGTTTTTTGTATCCTTCACTTCCTCCTAATTTTTCTTTAATTAATTCTATATTATAATCTAACATTTCTTTACTATTAGCGTGAAGAACATAACAAAAATCTTTTACTTTCTCAGGACGATTTTCTTGTAACCATTTACTCTGTTTAATTGCTACATCTAAGTTTTCTTCAATTTGCTTTTTACTTTCTTCTATAAACTTTGCAGTGAATATGTTTTGTCCTTCTACTGTTCTCTCTACTGGAGGTTTATCAAAACTAAATATTTTACTCGCTCCTAACTCTATTTGTTTTTGTAATGAACTTTTATAATCATAATTACAGGTTCCAGCAATTACTTGAAATCCTCCACTATCAGTTAATAGAAACATACTATCTGGGAATTCTAACTTTGGTATATCTCCTTTATTTATGGTATCAAGATTAAGAAGAACATAAGGATAATAGTATGGGTCATTTGGTTTCCACCATTGTATGTTATTATTTATTGAATAACTTGCTGCAAATACTGGAATATATCTACTTTTCAATTGTGGTATCTTTATCATGTTCTTTTAATTTATTATTTAATTTATCTAACATTTCTTTGTAAGATTTTATTTTGTTTTGTATACCCACACTATCTTTAAATTTAATTAAGTCATTTTCACATCTTTTAATAACACCTTTTGTTTTTGATATCTCTAATATAATATCTTCTCTCTCATCTTTTGGTTTTGTATAATCTTTGATATGTGCTCTTTGTTCTCTATTTGCTTCTTGTCTTTTTCTTCTTACTACTATATTTGAAATCATTTTCTTTCCCATTATCTTTCTATTTTTTCAAAAATCTCCATCTTTATTTTACAATTAAAACATTTACCACATTCTTTTACTCCTCCTCTAAAACAACTCCAAGTATCTTCATAATTAAATCCATTTTTTAATAACCCTCTATAAACTTCTTCCTTAGTCATTTTGGTATTTCTACCTTCTGCAAGTATTGGAATTATTCTAACCTCTCTTTTTAATTCTGTTGTGTAATACCATACTCCTTCCATTAATTTATAGAATGAAATTGTGCTATCATAATAACTATGGTCTTCTTCCTCAACTTTACTTAATCCTTTACTTCCTGTAATAACTATGTCTGATTCTATACTATCTGCGAATGCTATAACTGAACCAAGCATTGCAAGATTTCTTAATGGAGTATATACATCAGTATCATCTTTTGTTTCTCCATTAATCATTCCTCCACTCTTCCAAACATTCTTTAAATTGATAATATGTAATTCTATATCTAACTTTTTTGCTGCTTTTGTAGCAGTTAGTAGTTCTTGGGTAGCACAAACTTGACCATAATTTACAAATACTCCTATAATTTCAGCTCCAGGCCATCTCTTCTTAGTAAGTATTGTTGCATAAACACTATCTGCACCACCAGAAAATTCACAAACTATTTTCATTTTTTAATTTCTCCAAAATGCATTTAATTAATTTGTAGTATTTAACATCTCTATAGTTGAACATACTTATTTGAAAACAATCTTTCATATAAGATAGGTTATGATAAACTTCCACATTGTATTTTTTGAATTCTTTTAGCACTTTTAGTATATTCTTAGTTTTGAAAGTGAGAACTGGACATACATTATCTCCTACTATAAACTCCTTAAATCCTTCTACAACACGGCAATTTTGGATTATTTCACCCCTTGTAATGATGTTATCCAAGTTTTTATTTAAACTAATGAATTGAGGTATGAGAGATGTGTGTGGAGTTTGATTCTTTTCACCGTATTTAATGTATTTCATTATGTTTAGATAGTCTCCTTTATCTCTAAAATATTTTTCAGCTCTCTTATTATATAATACAATTCCTAATACTGGAAGTCCAGTAAGTATTTTAGAAGAAGATGCTATAATTATATCAGCTTTTGGAAGTGGATAAAAGCCAAATCCACTCACACAATCTACTATAACTAAATCATAATCATTGTAAAATCCATCATAAAATCCACCTTTATTTACATACTCACTACAACTTGTTTCAAATTGAACATAATACAAATACTTACCAATATTTTGTGCTTGTGAAGCAATGCTATATCTATATGCTATATCATTAGCTCTATCACCAAATACTCCACTACAAAGAACTTCCGGATATAATTGACTATCTAAACTTGATATTACAGTTTCAATTGCAGAAGTACCACTCCCTTGTGTGAAAATTATATTATAATCTTTTGGAATTTTTAATTTTTTTCTTAACTTATCTTTTGTATTTTTATAAAGTTTTTCAAACTCTTTACTTCTATGACTAAAGTCAATATTTATTATTTCTTTCTTTGGAACTGGTCCTGGACTAAATAATTTTTTCTCTTTCAATATATCTTTGAAATCGCTTATTTTCATTTTTTAAATTTCTCTGCACAATCATCTACGTATTTACTTGCTCTTAACTTCTCACAGACTATTGCATGGTATTTTATCTCAAACCTATTTAGATTTTTTCTTATTTCTTCAAAACTTGACCAAGGTCTTGCAGTATAAATTACCACAAAGTTGTCTTTCTTTTCAAAAGCACTATTTGCTATTTTCTTTCCTTTGATTATTACCTTATCTTTGCTGTCATCATATAATGTATTATCATAATCAATAGCTATAATACTAAACTTTATTCCTCCTGTGTTTCTTCTACTGCTTTTTCTTTTTCTTTTTCTTTTTCTTTTTTGCGACATTTTCTACATACATATTTTTCAAATAAACTTTCTTTACTTCCAAATTTTTCTATTAACTTACTTAAACGAGGTTCTCCAGCCCACTTCTTCTCTCCACAAATGCAACAAGGTATTTTTTCTCCTGTAACCATCTTTATTCACCTCCTTTCAATTTTATTAAACTTAAAAATTCATATCGTGGTTCTTTTTCTTTAAAAAATATACCTCTAACTGCTGATGTTGTAAAATCTCCATTATCTCCTTGAAGCTTTGCACAAAAATGGTCGCCTTTAATAATAACAATAATTCCAAGTGGTTTTATATTTTTCATAATCCAATCGGCAATTTGTGCAGTCATCTTTTCTTGGATTTGTAATCTTGCACCAAAATATTTAACAATTTTATCTATTTTATTCATACCTAATAAAAGTTTATCTGGAATAATGCCTATAAATGCTTCATACTCTATTGGAACTATATGGTGTTCACAAAAACTTATTCCTTTTACACTTCTTATTAACATCTCTTTACTTTTATTTTTAAAAACTGTTATTGGAATAATATTTTTATCTTTATTTTTATTACGCGTCTCTTCATTCATAACTACTAATTTCTTCTTATAACCATAAAATATATTTTCATATAATCTCGCTACTCTATCTGGAGTTGATTTAATTCCTTCTCTATTTATATCTTCTCCTATTTCTTCTAAAATATTTGCAACTGATTTTTTAATTTTATCTTTATTCATCATTCTCTGCCCTCCCTGCAAGTATAAATTCAAAATTTAAATAATCATTTGTTCCTCTTATAATTAAGGGATTATCTTTACTAAAACCTAATCTTAATTCTTTAAAAATATTTTTTATATACTTTATCATATCAACATAAGTTAAATCATAATAAGAAAAACATTCAATACTATCTATTTTTTTAGCTTCTAACTTTACTATACCATTTACCATATTTGATTTCGTATGTAAGTTTAGTTCATCGTTTGAAACAAACTTACATACACTACTAAACTGTATTAAATTTTCAATAACATTAAAAAAATCATTTGAATTTAAAATCCATTTGGATGTTGTTTCTATTTCTGGTCTCTTTCTTATATCTTTTTTCCCCACAAAATAGTTTAATACGAAATTTGATTTTATATTTTTTATAGATAATTTACTCTCTTTCTCTCCTATAATTAATTCCTTTCCTTTGACTATACTAAAAATTTTATTTAATGATTGTAAATCTAAAGTGTAAACCATTTCTTTATCAATACTATACTCTTCAAACATATTTTTATTAATTTCAATTATGATTAAGCAATGATTAGATGGGTGAACAGCTCTGATATAAATCTTGTCTAATAGGAAATTTACATCTACTTCAACACATAAATTTTCTATTATTTTAAATATATGAGTGAAGTCTTCTAATTTATTTTTTATTTTTATCATTTTAAACTCCTTGTTTATTCGGTCCATAAATTATTTTGTGTTGCTGGACTATTACTCTTGTTTTTAATTTATCTTTCAAAACCTTTTGGCAGAGCTTATTTATAAAATCTTTGTTTATTTTTTCATTAACATTCCAACAAGGTGTTAAAATAATTTTACAAATTCTATATTTTTCAATCATTTTTTTAGCAAATTTATAATCATTCCAATCTGCTATAACTATTTTGTATTGTGATTTATGTGTCCAACCAACACTGGATTTATGAAAAGGACGAGTTTTTGCTGATGGCGATTTCATATCAAAAGAAATAAAATCTACTAAATTAAAAATTTTACTTTTATTATTTCTAATTTCATCACTTCCTGTTGCTTCTATTGTTGTATAATATTTTTTTCTTTTTAATTCTCTTAACAATTTCAATATTTCATTTAAATCTTGTTCAAGAACATTACCACCTGTTAGTGTTACATATTTTTGTTTGTAGGTTTTTATTCTTGTCATTATTTGTTCTACATTCATTTCTTTTCCTTCATTAAAATTTTGTGCTTCTGGAGTATCACAATTTTTACACATCATACTACACCCTTGAAATCTTACAAATACTTTTGGTATTCCTACTTCTAAACCTTCTCCTTCAATTGCTTGAAATATAGAATTAATTTTCATTTTAATAACTCCTTTATCCTTCTTTCTGCTCCTTTTTTAGTATTAAATCTTTCAACATCTTTCAAAGGATTACTACTACCTA
>Ga0075116_10001418_pt1 | contig 10970 bp, 17 predicted proteins | sample AntAceMetag02UKC_FD_69786 | JGI IMG/M metagenome (GOLD analysis project Ga0075116, IMG submission 69786) | Saline lake microbial communities from Ace Lake, Antarctica- Antarctic Ace Lake Metagenome 02UKC | ecosystem: Environmental > Aquatic > Non-marine Saline and Alkaline > Saline | place...
AAAATATAGTTGACTCCAACCGCGTTTAACATAATGAGAAAATACTGAGGCTTTGCCGTTTATCATAATTTCTCGATATTGTTGTTTTACTTATAATTTAATGTATATAAGATATATAGTTATTTCGGCAGCCGCCTTAATATTTCTTTCATGTCTTCTTTTATATCAGTGATATCGTCTTCAATGTTTTCAAGCCGCCCGTCGATTATTTGTTTATCAAGTACGCGGATTTGTTTAGCGTGTTCAATGTATGAATCAAGGGCAACTTGGACATCATGGGCTGGCTGGTATGCTTCTATACCTGCAGAACTTTCTGAAGTAAACTTGAATCCAAATATAGCACCGCCGCCGATTAGCGTAGTCAATATAAAAGTAATTATAACAAATTGCATTTGCCGTACATTGGCCTTGCGTTTATATACTTCTTCGCTGCCATTATCGTCTTTGCGTTCTCCTTTTTTAACAGCCATTACCAGCTCCTTATGCCATTATAAATTAATGCTGCAACTCCAACAGACCATGCACCAAAGACTATCCGCCGTTCTGTAATACGCTGATAGTCTATGTCTAATTCATAGGTCATTGCAGAATTCAAAACAGGACGCTCAGACCAAAGATATACATTCATCTTAAATGCAGGCTCTTGATACACCAGCTTGCTTGTGTGAAATGGTTCCGCTTTGCGTGTCATGTTAATCGGCTTGGCGTTATCGGGCCTTACGGCGGCCATCAGAGCGCCAGAGCTATTCTCCGGAAGAACAATAATTCTGCGCTTAAATTCTGCTTCAGCTTCTTTCCGGGCCTGCTTATAGATTTCTTCGGTCAATTCTTTTTTGATTTGATTCGTATCAGCAGGAACTGGTACTTGAATTACTTTCGGCTGCGAAACTGGTTTGGCCGGTTCTTCTTTCGGCCAGAAATACCAAGCGCCAAGAGCAACAATAAGACCGAGTAAAAACCCGGTCATTATTTGAGCGAAGATCTGCTTCATTTCTTGGCTTTTGCTTTGATTAGATTGTAAATTTTCTGAATCTCTTCAGCCGTTAATACATCGTCATCAATTGCCGCACTGGTTGATTTTAAAATGTTCTTGCCTTTCTTGTAGCCAGGCTTATTAAAAACCAGACCACCGACAAATGTTAAAATCAATGCTAATGCTTGAATAATTAATTCTTCTGACATCTCTTCACCTCTTTAGTTTATTTATGAACAACATCTATTTTTATTTTATCTTTACCGGGCGCAATTTCAGAAGGTAGCATCCGGCCATTAGTATATAAAAAATAAGTCTTAGAATTTTCATCATATACCATTGAGTCTGCAAATTCAGCAACCAAGAAATCAGTCCGATTAATTGTAACAAAGTAAACCTCATCCGGCCCCTTGTCAGGGATTTTAGATTCTTTGCAACTAACCAATAAAAACATCAAAATTAATATTAAGTATTTCATTTTGCCGCCCTCACAAGTGATGTTAATATTAATGCAATAATACAGACTATTAAAAACAATCCCATGTAATCACCAGCGCTCATACCACCACCCAAATTAAATTACAAATTAACCCGGTTAAATAATAGGTTACCCGAAACCGAAACACCCTTTTCCCAAACAAAGTAAACCAAGTATTCCAATCCAGCCAGCCGCGATGAGCCCATTTTATCAGGTAATAAAAATGATCCTCGTTCCATACACCCAGCAACCCTATTAAGTAAATCCATCCATAAACATAAGACAAAATCAGCACCAAAACAACGTAGGGAGCATTTACAATCAAAGCCCATAGCTTCCCCTTCTTGTATCTTGGGAGATTATTATAATCTTCATCTGTCCGGAGTCCCTTGCCTTTTAAATTCCAATCTGACAAAGCTGTTAATAGTTGGGCTGTTAGAAGTACTAAATACATAAATACCCCGGCCGTTTATTGTAACCGCCATAGCCTGTTTGTGTTGACGGTGAATTAATATAAGTAACATTAGAATCATTAAGTTTTGTTGCTATGGTCAAATTAAGCAAATCAACTATACAGGTTACACTATTAAAATCAACACTTGTTACAGTAGCGGAGCCGCTTGCTTCCCACTTTGTAAAACTTGAATCAATTGTAATACTCTCTGCATACGTTCCGGCAGATGTAATAAAATAACCTCCTATATGTGATCCTCGAGTTTCAAATGCTTCGATTAATGTTTTAGTACTATCATTGTCTGTTTCATCTGCTTGTGCCGGATCAGTATAAAGAGTGTCAATAGCCAATCTCAAGTCTGCCGCATCCATATACCAATCCGCCGCACTGGTATGAACATTTCTGATAAACCCGTAAACAGTAGTTGTCACGGATGCTGTTACTGTCATAACAACCCTGCTCCACTCTGCCGCTGATACAATAGTACCATATTCATTGCTAACACCTACCGAATAAGCATAGCAAGTTATTTCATAGGTTCCGTCTCCGTATAAATAACATCTGTTTCTGTATTTCTTTCCGATTACGGTTGTTATGCTTTGTGTTGTCCCCTGTATTTGACTGCCGCCACCATCTGTATTGATAACATGAAGCGCTCCATTTCCCTCATATTTTGGTGTTGCCGCAAACTCTAAAGTCGGAGTAGAATTCCAGTTTGCCCAACCAACAATATTAGTTGTAATATTGGGATTGGTATATAAATTTTCTCCATATTGTGCATTAACGCCAATAACAAAAGATAGAATTAATAAAATTATTTTCATGAAAAGCCCCTAATAATAAATTTTAACATAAACCAAACAAGCGTCTCCGGCCATTGTATCTGCAACATCCGCGCCATCTCTCGCAAGATGTAAAAACACCCATTCATTTTGATTGAAAAATGCACTCGTTGATGTAACTGCTGTTTTATTAAGATCATATGTACTCGCATCCGTTGTTGTAGTCGCTGTATAAAAAGCGCTTGTTGTTCCGGTAAAAATATCCTCACCTGATGCAACAGCAGAATATTTAACAGACCAGACTACATCACCGGTTGTCGCTGTTTCCGAAAACCAGCCTATTTCGACATACATAGATGATGTTGGTATTTTATTAGTATTAAATCTTACGCCAGACCATAGCTTTGTGGAATCGTTAAAATCAATTACTTGTACATTATACTGAGTATTTGTGACAGTGTCTAAAATGCCTATATTGGCAGTGTACCAGCCTTGAGTCAGGTCAAAGTCTTTCGCTTGGAATATGTAAGTTTCATAAGGCTGATATGGCCCAGAACTATAACCCGTTCCATAGGCATCAATATTAAAATCACTTACTGTCGTGACTGGATCAACCCCCTGATCGGTGACAAACAAACCATACCCCCCAACCGTATCAACAGCAACACCTTTAATTAATACATTTGTTCCGCTTTGGTTAGATATTAAATGTCCGGTACACACTTGCCCTACTACGTTTCCTATTATTACGTTGCTAACTGCCCCACACTCGGCGGGAGTGGGATTGTAAGTTACAATTGAAACAGCAAAATCACAGGTATCAAAAGCCAGGTTATTTATTACAATTCCATTTAATGAATTGGCGTCATCTGCATTGATTAATACTCCGCCGCCATTTTTTATGTGAAGATTGTTAACCAAAATATCATTGTAATTGGAATCCGTTGTGGCTGATTTAATCGTAGCCCCATAGGTACAGCTATCAACCGTGGCATTGTTAAGTGTAACACCTCCAAGCCTCATTGCAAACCCATGGATAGCCATAGATGCGCTTACATTATCTAAAACCATTCCCTCTCCACTTTGAGACAGAAAAGCATGTGAGCTGACCCCCTTACCACCTCCAATAATATTTACATTTCTAATTGTATAGTTTACCTCGGTAGTAGGTGTTGCCCCGCCGCATTGAACTTGCGCCCCGGCATCGGTTCCATATACAGTGAGGTCTTGTATTGTTATATTTTTTGTCGATGAAAAGTTTAATTTGCCGTTTATAAATGTATTACGCATGCCAGAACCAACCAGACTAATTGAGTCTTGCGTAATTGTAACTGCTTCCGTGTATGTGCCTGGGAATAATCTTATTTCACTTCCTGCTGAAGCAGCAGCCAATGCCGCTGTAATCGTTGTATATTTAGCGTATTGTCCAACATATTGGATATTGTCTCTTTCGCCGATTCTCCCTTGTGTCCAGGTACGCATTACGGCAGAACTGTCATTTACTATAATTTTTGCATGAGCATCAACAGAATCAGCTTCAACCGTAATATCCCCGCCTGATTCTATTATCCATTCATTGTCAGGCGCAGACCCTTCACCGCCGGAAAACAATATCTGTCTTTCTCCCCATGCTGTCCTTTCCACAAAGGAAGTCCCGCCCGCCGCATCATAATACTGCTTAAATGTACCGCTTGAATCTCCGGTGAATTTATGCTGATTCAATGTATCACAATAAACTCCCTGGACCGTATCGCCAAGAGCTTCGCCAGACTGACCAATCAAAATAACATTCCAGCCAGTGGCTGGCATCTTGTCAATAAATACAGTTTGAGAAAACGTCGAAACGACAAACAAAATTAATATTAAATAAAGTTTCATTTTAGTCCCTACCATTCATCTGGATAAGTTGGCGGTTTTGGCGGATCGTGCAGGCTCCGCAATATCCGCATATTATAAGGCGCATTCGGCAGCGCATCAATTGAAGCATCCGTAAAAGTAACCGGCGAAACATCTGCAATGCTTTTAACTGTTGGCGCTCCTGTAATCGGGAATGCGCCGCTGCTTAAAGTCCAGCCAGCTTGAACCGCCTCACTTTTAAAATCAAGCAATGGATTCGAAAAATCAGTATCTGTTTCTGCGGCAATCTGCAGTCTGAAATGAGTCTCTATATCATAGATCGCGACTACCGAATCGAATAAAAACTGCATTACATTATCAGCCGTGTAAGGTTTTGACAATACAATTGTTTCGGTAGGCACCATATCGATTTCATCTATTGTGAGCAGCGCATTTTCGCTCTCGGTTCCCGCCTGATTCGGTTGATCATAAAACGTGACTTTGATTTTTACATTTGTAAACGGATTCAAGATTGATAAATCATTTGCAGCATACCAAACAAGCGGGACTGCTCTTTTGCCGCAGTTGCTGGACAATTCATTGATTGGGATATTGTTTAAATCGGCCTCTAATTGTGTTGCTGCCTGAGTGCAGTTTTTCCAATTAACTCCTAAATCTGTCGAATATTGGAAGATACCAATTGATGCATTTGCCCCGTAATAGTTAATAGCCGGAACATAAATGATGACATTTACACCCAGCTGGGCATCTGTCAGCGTTCCGAAATAAACTTCACTTTGTGTTTTAGTGATCAGCATTTAAATTAACGGCCCCGTTTAAATGTGCTTTTCAAATCTGTAACCTGAGTCCTGATCCCAACGAATGAAGATATGATTCCAATTGCATTTGTCCATTCTGCATCGTCACCCATGATGAAAGTTTCACCTATCAAAGAACCATCCCCGATAGTCTCTTTCTGTAATGCTGCGGCAACAGTACCGAGTGTGAACTTTTCAGATTTCAATGAATCACCATTTGAACTGATTGAAATCAATTGCTGATAATAAACTGTAACTGTTGCAGTCGTTCCGCTAATAGAGTCCCCGGCAACAAATAGAGTTGCTGCACCGTCGTAAGATTCACTTAAAGTTATCCAGCGGCCAGCAAGCTCGACCGCATTTGTTAAGCGTGCCGAATCTTCAGTAGTTGAAAATACCGGAAGTGCTGAATAGGCCGGACTTTTAACGTTTACCGTATCAATAATTGTGACCGTTAAAGTATCTGCTCCAAGCGTGACAGAAACAGTATCATCAATCATTACCTTGAGCGCCCCGGTTGCAGAATCTGCCGAGACAGGATAGAGTGTACTGTCTGATTGATTGTAAAAATACAGCCCAGCCGCCCGAACGTTGTAAAGCCAATTCCAGTTGCCCGGTTTATATGTGCGCTCACCTTGGGCCATCAAAAACGATGCAATTAAAAATATAAATATTATTAGCCTTTTCATGCTGCTGCTCCTTTTGATAAATCTCTGACCATACCTCTTACGTTTTTCAACATAACTTCTGTTACTTCTTTTTTTATCTTTTCAGTACCCATTTTTTTTACTTCTTCAAGCTCAAGCCCTTCATATCTTGGATCTTTCTGATATAACAGGGTGCCGAATTTATGTATTTTATTTTGGATCGCAAAAGCTATCGACTTGTTTTTGGGCTTTGGGATCCCAAGCTTTCTATCGACCCAATCCATCATACTTTCGACTGTCCAGCGTATACCGCCGCCAATTGTTGGCCCGCGCCCCTTGTCAAGTGCGCCGATATATCTCACACCCTTTATTTCCAATTTAGTCCCAGCATTATCTGCCGCCGCATTCAGGGATTTGCTTGCCCCGCCGGTATCGTTCATACCCCTTTTCTTGAAACCTCGAGTTGCAAGTCTTTTCCTGATTTCCTTGATTAGTTCATCACCTATTTTTTCAAGCGTTTGCTTTACAGATTGCATGCGGTCCTCACCTGTCGCAGGGTAAAAGTAACCCCGGCGAAAGAATTTGGTGTTATAAACTTGACTCGTTCTGTTGTCATGCTGTCAATATTAAAAATAGTTGTGTTCCCCACGTTGATATGCCAGAAGAATTGAGTAGCAATGTTTTCCATATCGCTGTAAATATCATCAAGCTGATTTTCTGTTAATTCGTCACTTGCTGCTTTCAGGATAAAAAATGTTAAACTATAAGATCTTAAAACCCGGTTGCCTGCTGTAAATTCATTATCAGATGTTGTGCCCGGAGCATCAAGGAGAAACAGAATTGTATCAGCTTCCGTTTTCTGTGTAAGATTTCCGTACTCTTTCACATTCATAGAGTAAAAATCACCGAAAGAATTGTCTGAAATGATCCCGGATATATAAGATTTTATTTCGCTAAATGTTGCCACTATAGCGCCTTTGTTGATTTTTGTTTAATATAATTATCTGCATTTGAATGCTCTTTGTTAGCCAAAACTTTCATTAAAAAATTATAATCTTTTTTGAAGATCTCATCTGAATTGTAGTTTAATAATGAACATAAATTAATTAATATCATATCGTATGAATCCGCTTCAGGTTTGATTTCTGGTGAAATTGTTTTGCTATGTAATGCAATTTTATTATTAATGTCATCAAATATTTTGTCAAAAAACTCCTCTTGCCGCTTAACTTCTTGGATAAAAAAAAACCTATAGGCAAAATAACAGTCCAATTCATAGTGGTTAATTTTATAAACAACTTGTCAACGTCCGAAAAATCATCTTCCTTTGATACGCAGATTGCCAGGGCATAAACGCACAGCTCATAAATTGCAATGCTTTCCTGCTCGTATTGCTTGCGATAAATATTAAACATATACCGTTTACCGAAAACACCATCGTCCAGCTCGTTGACTATTAGATTTTCACCGCCGAACGGAAACAGAAAAGGCCGCTTGATCTTGGTAAAATCAATGTCCGTATCTAACAGCATCGCCTCGGCAATTTCGATATTATCTATCTTAACGTTCGCTTTATCAATATCAACTTTTGATAAAGCAGAGATGTATGAAATCAGATCTATATGCCGCATATTTGAGACAACCGCCATAAACTCCAAAACCGACAATTTACTTATCGGCTTTATTTGATGTTTTATGTTGTTGATTTTTATGTTCATCATCAGATCTCGGTCAAGGTTGTTATTTGATATTTTTCTTCTTTTGCATCAAGGGCCTGGAGTTCGATGGTCTGAACAACGTCATTTTCTACAACTGTATTAGTAATTTCAAACTCAGCATAAAGTATAAACCAGTTGTCATCAATCGTATGAAAGAGAACCTGAAAAACATCGCCCGAAAAATATGATACATAACGGTTAAAATCACTGTCGTATATTTTAGTAGTATTTTCCCGCATTAATTTAATTCGGTAATTATAAATCGCTCCGGATATATGAGGGATTGCACCGTCGGCCGGGAGCTGTTTCTCAAAATCAAGATTAGAATCATAATCGAAATATGCTTTAATACAGGTGTCGAATTTGGTAGTATTCGAAACATCTATCTGCAATGAAGTCAATAAGGTTGGGACTGTCCCGTCAATGACAATCGCCCCAAATATATTTGCGTCTGGCGTAAATACATAAGGGCTTTTATCAATTGTTTTAAATAGATAAATTTTATCAATCTCAATCATTGGCTTTAAACTCCGTAAATGTCTTACCAAAAACTGTGAAGTTGAAATCTTTGTTAGGGACTTTAGATGTGTCCTCTGATTTATAAAGCGAATAATTATCGCTATTGCGTTCCAAATATAAAAGGATTTCTTCGCCGATTGCTTGTGATTTACTTAGGAAATTATTTATAACCTGTGCATCAATACCCTTTTGAGATTTCTGTGCATAGTCCACATCAAAGTTCTGCCTGCCTGAATTTGTATATTTTACTTGGCCCTCCAGTGAGTATTTATAAAGCCACAAATAACAGAGATAAACTTTCGCACCTTTAAACTTGTACTTTGTTCCGGAGTAGGTGTAATATTCGCCGCATAACAATTTCGCGTTTGGTTCGCTGGTAGGATTATTTATTAAGTCCTCAAATAGCTCTGCCCCGATTAAAGATTCAAGATAGAACTCCTGGACCTCGTTTACAATCGCGTCGAATTCGTCAGCATCAAAAGACTCTGCTAAACGCCGTATATTCCTTACATCACTCTGTGTTATCAGTGCTGACATTTTCAGACTCCTTTTGAGTTTCTTGATCGTTTTTCATTTCGAGCGGTATGATTTCAATTTCAGAAAGCTCACTTGAAAATGATGTTTCCGGCCAGAACTTATTAAATGATCTTTCAATTTTAATCCTGTCTTTTTCCGTATCACCATTCATGTAATCAAAAGCATCTGCATAACTTGCCTGATTGAACATCCCTTGACTCGGAGCACCTAATAAGGTTTCCGGCATAGTAAAATCTTCTAAAATATATTTTCTTGCTCTTTCGGATTGGACTTCATGGAGTTTGTCAACATCTTGAGTCTGGAACGGCTCAAATAGTTTTGATTTATCCATCGCGCCTTCAATATTCAAAGGCATTTCTACCACTAATACAGACCCGGCATTTCTTGAACCAACGACACGGCCTATTTCCTTTTCTTGTTCTTTCTTTTTTTCTGGATCATCTGAAACACTGGGAAGCTTTAAAAGACCTGAACTTGAAAAACCATTTTGAACAGCCATATAAGAATAAACCTGGGCCTCATGCTCAAACTGTGCAGATGTCAAAGAAGCTTCATAATGGCAGACGGGATAAATTCCGCTGTTATTATTAAAATAATATATTGCTCCCTGGAATTTCTTGAATCCTTTAACTTCTTTGATATACTGCCTGATCCCGTTTTTCTTATAGAGCGGCAGTTTGATTTTCTTATTATCACCTAAATAAATAACCCTTGAATCTCGGTTAATCTTGCCAACCACAACAGCCTGAAGCCCTCTCAACTTTCTAATATATCGCAAATCAACTGGTTGTATCTCTACAATCTGACCAAACAAATTATAATTAAAATGCAGAGCATAGCCGTTATATTTACAAAAATCATTAACGGAAATATTCAATACATCATTTATTGTCTGCTCATGCCGATTTACGATAATTTCAGAATCAACGCCTTTACCAAAAACAAAATCTGCCTTGCGGCTTATACAGCCGCTTGCGGTCGGGGAGTTCTGCGTGATCTCAAAAACCTTATTCGGATAAAGATTGTCCAATCCAAAGTTAATAACATTGCCGCTGTAAACTGAGCGGCCTTCAATTGATGACGTTTGAATGTCATTCGTAATCGCGAACATATCGAGCTGTTTGTTTTTCTTTGCCATTATTTCAGGTAATACTCTTTTTGGTAATCTGACATTTTTTTCAGGTCATCCTTTGAGACTTCCTGGTCCTTGACGAATTCAATCTGGCCGCTTTTGAAGTTTATGATCCGGTAGTCAACTCCTGTTTCGACTGCCTTAAGGGTTCTACGGTCTGAGTCTTGTATAGTTTGCCCGAACAGGAAATCCTTAGGATATTCTCCGGATCCATCTGTAACATCTCCCGTATCGGTTGCTTCCGGTGCATCCGGCAATAATTCGTCAAGCTCTTTTACAGATAAGCCGCCAAGCTCGTCTGCTGCAAAACCATGATCATCAATCAGTGTTTGTATTTTCTGTGCTTTTGTCATCCTTTTTACTCCTTATAATTTTTAGAAACTTTGTTTTTATCAGTGTAGCGATTTGCGCTTCTGTGAATTCCTTTTCATAATCAGAAAGGGGGATATGCCGCCCCCCCTTAAAAATCCTTCCTTTCCCGGTTATAACGTACATAAAAAACCTCCTTTAAGGTGCTGTAACAGCTTCAAGCGCCTCAACTGCAGCGGTTGTCATTATGACGTTTGTCGGGTAATTTAATTCAAGCCGTGAATTAGTTGGCGTTGTCAATGTGATCTGGATTCCATTACCGACTGCCTGGTCTGCAAGATTTGTTTCTGTAGCTGACATTTCTAAACCGCTGCCTTTGCCATAAAGCAAATAAGGCGGGGATTCACTATCAGCCGGGGCCGCTGCTTTAGCTGCCTGAGTTTCAACAATAACAAGGCACCTTGCCAGATTAAAAAGAGAGGCAAGCGAATTTTTCTGGTCCATCTTCATATCAGAAACAAGAGCAGTGAATAAATGAGTCAAGCCGCTGACTCCTGCATTTGCTGTGTATGCATTTCCAGTAACAAGTGATTTAGGCGGCACCACGAATCTATAAGCAAAAGCAAAATTAGCCGGAGGCGCGACGGGTACAATGGCCGTAATTTCATCATCACTGCCTTCTGTAATAGCGGCTGCCAGATAATCATCCTGTGGAATTAACCAGAAACGACCGGTAACACCGCCGACCGAAATATCTTGGCAATCAG
>Ga0075116_10001419_pt1 | contig 10967 bp, 11 predicted proteins | sample AntAceMetag02UKC_FD_69786 | JGI IMG/M metagenome (GOLD analysis project Ga0075116, IMG submission 69786) | Saline lake microbial communities from Ace Lake, Antarctica- Antarctic Ace Lake Metagenome 02UKC | ecosystem: Environmental > Aquatic > Non-marine Saline and Alkaline > Saline | place...
CTATTAGTTTCTATTTGTGCATAAAATTCTGACTTCTCATCTTTAGTCGCATATAATTTTTTCATTGTTATGATGGGCCTAAGCAGGATCGAACTGCTGAATTCTCGGTGTAAGCGAGATGGTTTGCCACTAGCCTATAGGCCCATTCGTATGGGATTATAATAAATTGATAGCTTTTAAAACTTACTACTTGGAAGATTGTTTGAGATTCTTAGAAATTTATTCGTATTTGTTCCTAACGTAATCTTCGATGTTTCTTCTTTGTCTCTCACGTAAATCTCTGTCCATTTTGAGAGGTTTTCCATTTGGCCAATTAATTTTTTCTGGACGAATTAAAGTATCGTAGCTACAGAATAAAAATTTTAATTTAGAATCTTTAACATCTCCTTCAACTTCTCTTACTGGAGTAACTCCGCCATATTGTGCTAATCCTTCTAAAATTTGGTTCATAATTCCTTTTCGATTTCTATCCTCAACAACCACAAAATGATATCTCACGCTATCATTACCATCTTGGTCTCTTGCGTCTGGAGATTCTTGCCAGTTCCATCTTATGTGTCTTGATTTTTTGAATACTCTTGTCATTTTAATTGGTGAATTGTTTGGCTATTTAAATTTTTGGGATTGTTTCTACTTTCTAAAATTCTAGATATTTCCCTCCGCGGAAAGCCGGCTTAGAGAATCTTTGATTCTCTAATTCTCCAACTCTCTTTCGGAGAGTTGAACACTTACGCCTTTCCCTTTCCGCCCCTTGCATAATGTTAGTCTTGTAAACTTTAGAATCTGGATTAATTGTATTTTTATTAATAATAAACCCGTTCTTAATTTATAATAGCCTGTAACTCGTGTATGATTGTGTTTTTCAAAACATCCATAAGATTTAAATAAGAGTCGTTTTTTTAAGTAGTAGCATTTAAATATCATATTTGAGTGTTCATATAAGATGGCGCCTGAAAATAAATCAAATTCAAATCAACCCCATAGTTTAGATGATAAGAGATATCAGAATGCTAATTTGCCGGCGAATGCGCAAATGCCTAATGCACCGAATCCTGAACAAGATGCGGCTATGAAGAAGGTTAGGCAAGAGTTGGATTCGTTGAAAAAATGGATTCGTTCTAAGTATAAATTTATAGAAGCTATTGGAATAATTCCTCCTCAGGCTGCGAGTCTTTTTGATGAAGAAAATGAATTGACTGAGGAAGAGAAAAAAGAAAAGCCAATGCATCTTTTGATTGTTTTGCCTGATGATAAGGAAAAGGAATACAATGCCCTAAGAAAAGAAATTATTGAGAAAATTAAAGAGTCAAAGCAGAAGATTTGGTTGAATTTATTTTTGGATAAGGATTTATGGGAGATTTGTATGGATAGTAAGTTTGAGATTATTGAGGCGATTGGGATGGCTTTCCCGTTGTATGATAAGGGAATTTTGGGGGCGATAAGAGTTGCACAAATTCACAAGTCTTTGGTTTTGAAAAAGTTTGAGAAATATGTTTATAGTTATGTTGTTGGTGGAAGCGTTGTTAGAGGTGAAGCAATTAAGACTTCGGATGTTGATGTTTTTGTGATTATTGATGATACTGATGTTAAGAGAATGCCTAGATTGGAATTGAAGGAAAAGTTGAGAAATATTATTTATTCTTATGTTACTCAGGCAGGTGAGCTTGCTGGTGTGAAAAATAAGTTGTCGCCTCAGATTTATTTATTGACTGAATTTTGGGAAGGTGTGAAAGACGCTAATCCTATTTTTTATACTTTTTTGAGAGATGGTTCTCCATTTTATGATCGGGGGGGATTTTTGCCTTGGAAACTTTTACTTAGGATGGGGAAAATTAAACCTTCTCCAGAGTCTATTGATATGTTTATGTCTATGGGGGATAAAACTAAAGATATGGCTAATAGAAGATTGATGGATATTGTGATGGGTGATATTTATTATGGTGTTTTGACACCTACTCAAGGACTTTTGATGTTGTATGGGGTTCCGCCAACTAATCCTAAGGAGACTGTTGCAGAAGTGAAGAAAGTTTTTGTTGATAAAGAAAAATTATTAGAGAAAAAGTATTGGGATATTTTGGAAGAGATTGTTATTAAATATTTTAAGGGATATGAACATGGAAAGGTTAAGAGTGTTACTGGAAAGGAAGTTGATAAGTTGTTGAAAAATTCAGAGGATTATCTTAAGAGATTGAAAGAGTTGAGAACTGAGTTAGAGACGAGAATGATGGAAAAGACTTTTTCAGATATTTATGAGAATGTTTTCAAGTTGATGAAAGCGACATTTAAGGGAAGTTCTGAATCTGCTTTGATTAAGGAATATGAGAAGGATATTATCAATAAAGGTAAAGCTAATCCCAAGTATATTCATACCTTGAATAAATTGATTGCTGTTAAGAAAGATTATAAAAATAAGAAGGCTCCTGGGAAATATGAGTTTGAGACTTTGAGAAGGGATTCTGTTTATTTGGTTGAGTCTTTGATTGAGTATACTCAGAGAAAGGATTTGGGCCTGATAGAAAAGACAAAAGTTACTCTTTCGTTTAATGATAAGCATGCGGATTTATTTTTGACTAAGCCTGCGTTTTTGATTGAAGGTGAGAAGATTAGAAAAATTGAGGGAGATAAACTTCTTGAGAGTAATGCTAATGAATTTAATCAAACTCTTGCAAATAATAAGGGTGGAAGGGTTTTGTTAAGTAAAGAGTTAATGGCTGTTTTGAGTAAAGAGTTGGGCGAGTTTGATGTTAGTTTATAGTTGAACATCCAAAAAATCTGCTTTTACAGATTTTTAGGCTAATCACGCTAGAAAATTTAATGAATTTTCTGCGCCACAAATCTAAAAGATTTGTCGGAAACTATTCCATTTTAAAAATGGAATCTTATGTTTTGATTATAATAATATTTTTATAGGAAGAGTTTATAGATTTAGGATGGGTCTTTTTGATTACATTATTAAACGTAAAATAGAACAGGAGAAAATGAGGCAGTTGGAGAGTTTGAAACAAACTTCTGGAAGGTTAGTTAATTGTGATGATTTTGATGTTAAGAAAAAAATGGGTGATGAGGATTCATTTTTTGAATGGTACAGTTTGGATGATCCTAAGGAATATATTGAGGGGACCCTTCATTGGATTAAGGGATTTTATTTTGTGAAAGAGAATAGAGTTGAAGAGGCAAGAGAATCTTTTAATAATTCTTCTAAATGTTATCAGCAACTTGAAGAGTTATTTCCTGGAGGGGAAGGAAAGAATTATCGTGAGGCAGTTATTTCTGCTAGAAAAAATGCAAAAATTTGTAATTATGAATTACAATAAAGTTTTTATATGATTAATTTATGGATTTAAGATGGTTACAGATGAGAGATTAGTTGGTGGAGAGAAATCTTATTCAAGTAGGATTGATTTTCTTAAACAATTTTGGGAAGATCAACTAGAATTAGATGAAAAACATTTTAAAAATAGGCCCTTGCAATTAAGAGTAAATAATTTATTAAGAAAAATACATATGCCTTCGAGTTTAAGAAAAAATCTTCCTAAGCGGATTAAAAGAACTAAACTTTTGAAAATATCCCCTCAATGTAAAAAGACTATTGAAAAAGGGGCTCTTTATACTTCACTTGCTTTTTCTATACCTTTAACCCTTCTAAGTTCTTATGGTTCTCTTGAAAAAACTGGGCAAGGATATGTTTCTAGATGAAAAATAACTGTTTAATGGATGGAGTTATTGGTTTATATGAGATTGGATATTTTTTAGATATACAAAGACTTTTAAAGTCATTTTTTCTTTAATTTTTATAACTACAATGGTAAAAGCAAAAGTAATACAATTTAGACGGGGATTAAAAAGAATCCATGAACGGCATTATATCTTAGATGTTTTTGTTAAAACTCGAGAAGAAGCAGAAAAGTTTGTGGGTAAAGAAGTAGTTTGGACTTCACCTGCTGGAAAGAAAATTGTTGGAAAGATAAGTTCAGCTCATGGAAACAAGGGCTTGGTTAGATCAATTTTTGATAAGGGTTTACCTGGACAGGCTCGGAATAGTGAGGTAGATGTGAGAGATTAAAATGGTTGCATATGATAATTTAATAAAAACTGGAGAACTTAAAAAAGAATATTTTAATATGAGTTGTCCTCATGTTAGTTCGTGTCCTGAAGGAACAAATTGTACAAAAAGTCCTGTGAATTGTAGTCGGGCTAGGGAAATGTCTTCATTAAGTGAGCCTGATTCAGGAGAATATGGTTTGAACTTAGGTGGTTTGGAATCTTCGTTACAAGATTATTTTTCTTCGGATACTAATTATAGTGAGGCTGGAATTAATTATACTGAGATGGTTAGTGGTGCTGGATATCAAGGACGATTAGTAGGTGCAGAAGAGGATAATTATTCATTAAGTAAATCTGATACCTCTACGTATCAAACAGTAGCTTAAAAATTTTATTATAAAAAATGGTAGCAAAAAAAATCAAGATTTTTAGAGCAACCATTTTTAACGGAGGACTTAAATAAAAAATGGTAGCAAAAAGAAAAGCAGCAGCCTATTCGAAAAGAAAACCAATTAAGAATAGTCGAAGATCTAAGAAGCAGCAACTTTCTTATGTGAAGACTATTCCTCCTCAAAAAATTGTCAAGTTTAATATGGGAAATATTAAGGATTTTGAAGAGGGTAAGTATAAGATTAAAGTTGTGTTATCTACTGAAGAAAATATTCAAATAAGGGATTTTGCTTTGGAAGCGATAAGACAATCCCTTCATAAGGATATGACTAAGTTGATTACTCAGAAAAATTATTTTTTTAGATGTAATGTTTACCCTCACAATATTTTGAGAAATAATCGAATTTTTTCAGGTGGAAGTAAGGGTGAAAGGGTTCAGACAGGTATGAAGAAATCTTTTGGGAGTTCTGAAGGTAGAGCGGCAACACTAAAACATGGTGCTCCGATATTTACGTTATACTTTAATGGTGAAGAGCATTTGCCAAAGGTAAGAAAATTCTTTAAGAAAGTTACTCCTAAGTTAGCTTGTAAAGCTAAAGTTAAGTTTGAAGTTAGTAAGTAGATTTGGTTATTTTCTTGCATATTTCTATTAAAACCATTTATCCAACTCCCATAAAATTTAAATACAAAGTTAAACTGCTGAATGTATGGATAGTAAAAAAGAGATGAATGGTTTTGTAAAATCAGCGATAGCAAGTATGAATTCTGGTTCGGATCAAAAGCCTGATAATTCTCCTGAGTTGGAAAAAGCGCATTATGATTCTGATAGGTATGTGAAATGGTTTTCGGAGTTGAGTAATAAAGATATTCCGATTGCGGGAGGTAAGGGTGCGAGTCTTGCTGAAATGTTTAATGCTAAGTTTCCGGTTCCGCCAGGGTTTTCTATAACTACTCATGCGTTTGAATCTTTTATGAGTGCTAATGCGCTTTGTGAAAGAATTGCTGATATTGTTCAGTCTGTGGGTATGGAAGAAACTGAGTCTTTGCAAAAAGCTTCGAAGGAAATTAGGGCAATGGTTGAGAAGCAGGAAATGCCTAAGGAAATGGAGAGTGAGATTTTGGAAGCGTATCATATTTTGGGTGCAGAGAAAATTGATGAGAGAGGAATTTCAAAAGATGCTTTGAATATTTTAAAGAATGCTCAAGAGCCTCCATTTGTTTCGGTGCGTTCGTCGGCAACTACAGAGGATTTGGCTACTGCAAGTTTTGCAGGACAGCAGGATACTTTTTTGAATGTTAAAGGAGATAGGGCTTTGCTTGTGAATGTGAAAAAATGTTTTTCTTCACTTTATACTGCTCGGGCAATTTATTATAGAAACAAACAAGGGTTTAAGGAAGGCGAGGCTTTGCTTTCTATTGTTATTCAGAAAATGGTTGATTCTGAAAAATCTGGTGTGATGTTTTCAAAGGATCCTACAAATAAGACAAAAGATATTATTGTCGAGGCTGTTTATGGTTTAGGAGAGGGAATTGTTTCGGGAAGGATTAGTCCAGACCATTATGTGATTGATCATGATTTGAAAATAAAGAGTATACAGACTGCTGAAAAGAAAACTGCAATTGTTAGAAATAGTTCTGGGAAAAATGAGACTGTTCGATTGAGTCCTGAAAGAAGTAAAAGTCAGGTTTTGACTAATGGAGAGGTTTTGGAATCTGCAGATTTTGCAATGAAACTTGAGGCGCATTATAAGAAGCCTCAGGATATTGAATTTGCATATGAAGATAAGAAGTTGTATATTTTGCAATCGCGTCCTGTGACTACCATTAAAGAATCTGAAGAAGGAGAGAAAGGGGAGCAGGGAGAGATTTCTGGAAATGTTTTGTTGACAGGATTGGGTTCTAGTCCTGGAATTGGTGTAGGGACTGTTAGAATTATTGATTCTATGGCGGATTTATCTAAGATAAAGAAGGGTGATATTTTGGTTACTGAGATGACGAATCCTGATATGGTTGTTGCAATGGAGAAGTCTACTGCGATTGTTACTAACGAGGGTGGGATGACAAGTCATGCAGCGATTGTTTCTCGAGAGATTGGTATTCCTTGTATTGTTGGAACTAGCGAGGCTACTTCTGTTTTGAAAGATGGAATGAAAATAACTGTTGATGGCTCTTCTGGAAAAGTGTATGAGGGAGAGGTTGCGAAGACTACTAGTGTTGAGATAAAGCCGGCTTTAGATGTTGAGAGAATAAAGTTGAAGGTGATTGTTGATTTGCCTAATTCTGCTGAAAGGGCTGCAAAGACAGAGATTGATTCTATTGGTTTGACGAGGATTGAGGGAATGATAGCTAGTATGGGGAAGCATCCTTTGCTTTATGAAAAAGAAGATAATTTGGATGCATATACTAAACTTTTGACTGAAGGTATGGAAAAAATTATTGCTCCATTTAAACAAATGTGGATTAGGGCTAGTGATATTCGGACTGATGAATATGCTTCGTTGAAGGGTGCTCCTGAACGAGAGATTAATCCGATGTTGGGATTGCACGGGATTAGATTTAGTTTGAAACATCCTAAGATTTTGGATGCAGAATTTCAGGCGATTAGGAATGTTGCTGATAAAAATCCTGATAAGAAAATTGGAATTATGTTTCCTCAAGTTATTTCAGTAGAAGAAGTTAAACAAGCAAAAGAACATTACAAAAAATTTGAGACTTCTAATATGGAGTTTGGTGTGATGGTTGAGACTCCAGCTGCCGTGCAGATAATTGATGAGATTTGTGAAGTGGGTATTGATTTTATTTCTTTTGGAACAAATGATTTGACTCAATTTACATTGGGTGTTGATAGAGGTGAGGATGAAGTTCAACATCTTTATGATGAAATGCATCCTGCTGTTTTGTCACAGATTAAGAGAGTTATTGGTGCTTGTAAAAGGCATAAGGTTCAGTCGAGTATTTGTGGTCAGGCTGGTTCTAAAAAAGAGATGGTTGAATTTTTGTTTCCTAAGGGTATTACTTCTATTTCTGTAAATGCTGATGCAGCTTATGATGTTTCTAAGACTATTAAAGATTTGGAAGAAGTTTGGAAGAAAGAAGAGGGGGAAAGGTTGAAAGAAGAAGAGAGATTGAAAAAGGAGGAAGAAGAGAAAGCTAGATTGCAGGCTGAAGAAGATGAGAGAGTTAGAAGGTTGAAATGGGAGGAAACTGAGAGAGCTAAGTTAAGGGCAGAAGCTGAGGAAGAAAGGAGATTGAGAGATGAAGAGGAAGCTAAGTTGGAAGCTGAAGAAGCAGAGAGAGCTAGTGATAATGATGTGACTGCGGGTGGAGAATCTAGTGATGAAGGGTCTGGGATAGAACAGATTTCGGGGCAGACTCAAAATCAGGCAATGAATCAGTCTCAAAATGATCAAGAGCAAAATCAATTTAAGAGGAAGAAAAAGAAAAGGAAGAAAAAGAAGAATAGAAAGTTGTGGGAAAATCAGCATGATAATTATAATGCGGAGAGTAGTGATGAGAAATCTCCTTTGCCTGCGATGGGTTCAACAGGTCCTAAGGATTCTGAGTTTCCAACGTATGATCCGAATGAGATGTCTGATGAGTTGCTTGAATCAGATGAACCTTCGGTTAACAAGGAACCTTTTTTGAGTGATGTTAAAATTTCGGCAGAGCCTCATAAAGAAAAAGTTAAGGTAGATTGGAATAATGAAAGAGTTAATGCAGGAAGTGGGGATGGTGGTGGGCGTGAAGGAAGTGGGAGTGATGGTGGGCGTGAAGGTAGGGTTAATGGGGAGGTTCGTGAGAGGAGTGGAGGTGAGTCAGTGAGTCGTCCAGAAATTTCTGAGCCAAGTGAGTTTGATGGAATGGCAAATGAGATAAGGGGAATTGAAAGTCAGGTTGAAAAAGAGGCTGAGAAAGAAATTGAGAAGGTTAGTGTGGAAAAGGAAGAAAGAGAGTATGTTGAGAATTCTGAGTCTGATTTGGATGATTTGGATAATTTAGGTGGTAGGATTAATGATATTCAGGAAAATGTTGATGAAAGTAATGAAGATGATTTGGATCGAGATGAAGAAATAGAAGAAGGTATTGAAGTTAGTGGTGGCAGGGTTGATGACGTTGAGAGGGATTTGGAGCGGGAGGATTCTGATGAGGGTGGTGAGGTTGCAGGAGAGGTTTCTGGTGGTGAAGGTGAGGGTGGAGAGGATGAGGGTGAGGAGGTTTCTGAGGGAGAGGTTTCTAATGATGATGAAGGGGAAGAAGATGAAAATCAACCGAGAGGAGATGAATGGCAGGATTCTGAGGATGATGAGGTTGATGATGATGGGGTTGAGGAAGTGAGTGATGATTCAGAGGAGAGTTTGGATGGAGTGGATGAAAGGGTTTCAGGTGGAGAGGATGAGGGTGAGGAGGTTTCTGGTGGAGAAGATGGGGGGAGTTCAGAGGTGGAGGATAGGCGGGGTTCAGAGGTGGAGGATGATTTAGAAAGTGAAGTGGAGGAAGAGAGTGAGAGAGTTGGGAGTGATGTTGGAAGTGAAGGGGTAGGAGTTTATAATCCTGAGAGTGAAGAGGGAAATGTTTCGAAGAAACAGAAGTTTAATTATAATTTTGATGAGTTTGATGATTATCAGTAGATTGGTTGTAGAGTTGTTACCACTTTGAAATAACATATGACCAAAAGCTTTATAAAGTTTGGAGGGTTAGGAATATTAACAAATGGTAGACGAAAATACACTAGCAGATGACGGAAATGAACCTGAAGATGATGCTCCAGCGCAAGATTCAGCAACACCAGCTCCGGCTCCTGCAACGCAAAGTAATTATCAATTAGCTCAGTCTCGACTTGGAACTTTTTTAGAAGGGAACGCTCTTAGAGGTAAATTTAATGAAGATGCAGGTAACGAGGATCTTGAAGCTATTGCAAAAAAATCCGAGGCTTTGTTATCTAATGCAGAAGGATTAGGTTTAAGAAATGGGCAAAATTACGCTAATGCAATTCATGGAGCATTAGAACAAAAAAATCAAAGTGCTTTAGGTGGCGCATTTAATCAACTTCATAAATTTCAATATGGAAGATCTATGGAAGAGTTTAATAAACTTTTTACAGAAAATAAAGCTATAGCTACAATAAATTCTGCCCCTGCAGAATTTCAAGAAGGTCTTGCATTTACATTATATAACCCTGCATATTCTGGAAGCCATACTGAAGCTCATAAAAATCTTACTGAAGTAATATTAAGACAAGAAATTATGGGTTTAGCACTTAAAGGTAAAAAACCAAGACATAATGAAGATTTAGATGAAAAGAAAATAAAAGAAATTGTTAATGGAGAATATGAGAAAAATAGAACTCCTTATGACGACAATGAAGACTTAGATGGGTTAGCTAGAAATTTGGATTTGATTTTTGGGATGCCTCTTAGAGAATATTTAGAAAATGCAGAGGTATTAACTAAAAAATTCCTTGAAGAAGAATTACCTCAAAGTTCAGTATATCTAGCAGATATGGTCTCAGAAGAAAACCTTAGAGGATATTTTATAGCATATGAGCAAAAGAAAGCAGAAGCTCCTAGAGAACCTGAAGCTTAAATTTTTTAATTCACTAATTATTTTCTGGATCAACAATCTCGCCAATTAACTTAATAACTACTTTAAAAAAATCATTCGCATTTTTTTGGTGTGTGTCGATGACTCGGCCATCTAGGTTTTTTATTTTTCCATGGATTATATCTTTATGTGTTTCGTAAACATCTTTTATGTTTGATACGTGTTTTGATTTCATTAATTTTTTATCTACGAAGTTTTCTTTGATTAGTGATGCGACGTGTTCTGGGCTTGGAGGTGATACGTTGATTGACATTAGTAGTGCTTGAGCTGATTCAATCATTGCCCAATAGCATCCTTCGACTGCTCCGAGTTCTGCGAGTTGGCTGTTTACTATGTGGCCCGGAACTCTGTTAAGTGTGGTGTATATTGCTTCACGTGTTGTTCTGATTCTTCCATCTTGTAATAGGATTTTGAATGGTAAGAAAAATCCTGCGAAGTCTATTAGAGGTTCTCCATATCTTATGATGTTGATTACAACTGGGTCGCCTCTTTGAAGATCTTCCCACCATGTTGTTAGTTTGACTGTGTTGATATGAAGGTCTTTGTTGTATCTGTTTGCTTGGATTATTTTTCCTAATTCTTCTCTGTACCAGCTGATTAGAATGTCGTCGAATTTGACCATTGCGTCGTCAACGATTATGATGATGTCGATGTCTGAGCCGACTACTTGGTTGTTTTTTGCTGTTGAACCAAAGAGAACTACTGATTTGATTAATTTGTCAAATTTTTCGTAGACTTTTTCTGCGAAGTCCATTGCTATGCTTTGTTCGGTTTTTAATCTTAGAGTGGGGGTGTATTTCTTTTCAAGATCTTTACGAATAACAGTTTTTATTTTTTTAATAGAATCCTTATTACTCATCACTTCTTTTTTTACCATTATTAATTAAGGCAGTTGTTATTTTTAAACTTGTTGATTGTGTGTGAGTGGTGAA
>Ga0075116_10001433_pt1 | contig 10919 bp, 7 predicted proteins | sample AntAceMetag02UKC_FD_69786 | JGI IMG/M metagenome (GOLD analysis project Ga0075116, IMG submission 69786) | Saline lake microbial communities from Ace Lake, Antarctica- Antarctic Ace Lake Metagenome 02UKC | ecosystem: Environmental > Aquatic > Non-marine Saline and Alkaline > Saline | place...
CATGAATGAAGACTTTTGGAAGGTTGGTGGGGCTACGAAGCCTTATAGTAGTGGCAGCGGAGTAAAAAAACTGGCTGAAATGATAATGGAGTCTTTGTGAAGTGGGTAATGATAAAGGTAGAGAGATTGAGAAGCCACTATCCCAAAGAAGTGAGCTAGTTGGCCCTGTCATAAATGAGGAGGTGCTAGAGCAAGGGCGGTTGGATTCCAGGTTTGCTCTACGCTGCGATGTAAATGTACTGCTGAGAAAACCAAAGAAGGTTCTGCTGATAGAACCGGCCTATAGAGCTAAATATCCGCCTCTGGGGTTAATGAAAATCTCAACTTTTCATAAGCAACACGGTGACGAAGTTATATTCTACAAGGGTACAAATGCTAGGTTAAGAGATCAAAAATGGGACGTTATTTATATCACCACATTGTTTACATACCAGTGGAACATTGTAACAAGAACAGTCAAGTTCTATCAGCAAAATAAGGCCAATAAAAATATTAAGATTGGTGGGGTCTTGGCTTCTTTATTAGACGACGAGGTGAGAAAGGAAACGGGTATAAAACCTCACGTTGGTCTGTATAAAAAGGTTGATAGGTTAGCGCCAGATTATGGACTGTTTGATGGAAAGTATGAGTATTTCACTGGTAATGCTAGTATCGGATATATGACTAGGGGTTGTACAAACCATTGTCCGTTCTGTGCTGTACCGAGATTAGAGCCAGGTTATGTCCATTTCATACCTTTAGAAAAACAAGTTAATCCTAATAAGAGAGATTTACTGCTGCTTGATAATAATGTCTTGGCTTCCTCAGAATTTCCAAGAATAGTAGAAGAAATAAAGAGATATGGCTTTCATAAAGGAGCCAAGTTTGAAGGTAGGCTCCGTTATGTCGATTTTAATCAGGGGATAGACGCAAGATTGCTAACGGAAGAAAAAATGAGACTTCTGAGTAAGATAGCTATTAAACCTTTGAGGATAGCTTTTGATAATATTAAATTCAAGAGTTTGTATATAGATAAGATACGTCTTGCTCGAAAGTATGGGATTAAGCAGCTATCAAACTACATATTATTCAACTATGACGATACCCCAGAAGACCTCTACGAAAGGTTAAGAATCAACATAAAATTGAATGAGGAATTGGGTTTAAGCATTTTTTCTTTCCCTATGAGATTTATTCCTTTGAATGCCAAGGACAGGCGGTATGTCAATACTCCTAACTGGACAGCAACACAACTAAGGGGTGTTCAATGTATTTTACATGCCACCCATGGTGTAGTGGGACCTAAGAGGACATTCTTTGAGAAAGCTTTTGGGAAAGATGCAGAGGAATTCAAGTACGTAATCGAACAACCTGAGGAACATATTTTCTATCGAGAGAAAATGATGCTGTATAAAAGATGGAATGAATATGCCCTTGACTCCGTGCTGTCATGATATTGTCTCAGGATTCGATACCTGATTTATCAATAGTAGATGCCATTGACTTTTCATTTTACCCATCTGTTTAATTTTCAGTTTAGCTAAAGCCGCCTATCCTCGTTCGTAATTTCGCCCCAGAGGCTATATACTTATTCTTAATGGACATAATGTAAAACTAGTTTAAAAAAGAGGAGGTGGTGTATGGGGGACAAGTCTGAGCGGGTAATGATATTCATTGACGGCAGTAACCTCTACCATTCTCTGAAGACCTCTGCCAAAAGGACCGATATCGATATCGGTAAGCTTTGCAGTAAGCTCCTGGACAAGCGCCGTTTGGTAAGAATCTACTACTATAACGCCAGGGTGGGGTTGAAGGAAGAGCCGGAGCGATACCGTAAACAACAGGCGTTCTTTAACGGCGTAAATATGGTACCATACAGTGAGTTGCGCCTGGGGCGCCTCGTTTACCACAACTGGCCCAACAGCCCTCCCTATGAGAAGGGGGTTGATATCCAGCTGGCTACTGATATGATAACGCACAGCTTTAAGGGCAACTATGACGTGGCGGTCCTGGTAGCCGGCGATAATGATTTTGTCGGCGCCCTCCAGTCGGTCAAGGACAACGGGAAGCATGTCGAGATGGCTCTGTTTGGTAAAGAGAGTACTTCCCGGCAGCTAAGGATAGTCGCCGATAGAGTAGTAACGATAAACTCCCGTTTCCTCCATGGCTGCTGGAAATAAATAAGCCTGGTAAGTAGCTTTATGGGTTGGGATGAAATCAAAAAGGCAAGAAGCCGGCTTTCTCGGGAAGATGGCGCCATTATCAGGGATTGGGGAGGCAGGGTCCCTATTGCCCTCATCTATCCCAACTCCTACCATGTAGCCATGTCCTGCCTGGGGGTCCATGCCATCTATCGCCTCCTCAATAGCTATGGCGGGGTCGTTTGTGAGAGGGTCTTCTGGGAAAGAGAGCATCAAGCCCGCCGGTTGTCTCCCTTGAGTCTGGAATCGCAACGGCCGCTTTCTGATTTTGCCGTTCTTGCCTTTTCCATTAGCTATGAGGTCGACTATATTAATGTAGTAGAGATTCTTAAGGCGAGCGGCATCCCGCTCTATGCTGCCGACCGTGATGGGGGACACCCGCTGGTTATTGCCGGGGGGCCCTGTGTCATGGCTAATCCGTTACCCCTATCGCCGTTCTTTGACCTATTGTGTATCGGTGAGGCGGAGCCGATTGTGTCACCTATGCTGCCGGTACTGGCTGAGGGCATCGGCGGCGAGCGGGGTGAGTTGCTTAGAGTGTTATCCTCGCTGCCGGGCATCTATGCACCGCAGTATCACCCAGAAACGCCGGTGGTCCGCCAGTGGGCAAAAGACCTGGATGATTTCCCGGTTGCTTCTACCATACTTACCAGAGACACTGAGCTGGGTGGCTTATATCTGATTGAGGCGGAGCGTGGTTGTAAGTGGGGGTGCCGTTTCTGTCTGGTCAGTAGTACATTTAGTCCTATGCGTTTTCGCTCTATGGATAGTCTAATAGTCCAGGCAGAAGAAGGACTTAAATATAGAGGACGGTTGGGGTTAGTTGGCCCGGCTGTTGCCGACCACCCGCAAATAGAGGAGATAATGCTCAGGTTGCGACAAATGGGGGCTGGACTGTCTTTAAGCTCGCTTCGGATGAGACCTCTTTCCCGTATAGTGTTGAGAGAACTGGCCAAGGGGGAAGCACAGACTATTGCCTTTGCCCCGGAGGCTGGTTCCCAGCGCCTACGCCAGTTGATTAGAAAGGGTATCTCCGAAGACGATATCCTGAAAGCGATAGATATGGCCGCTGAGATGGGGGTAAAACAGCTCAAGCTTTACTTTATGATTGGCCTGCCCTCTGAAACCGACGAGGATATTGAAGAGATTATTAAGCTCGTCATCAATTGTAAGAGCATCATTGACCGTAAGCAAAGTGGCACACGTATCATTCTCAAAGTTGCCCCCTTCGTGCCTAAGGCAGGCACACCCCTGCAGTGGCTGCCGATGGCACCGATGGCTATTTTGAATCATCGTCTGTCTCTCGTCAAGAATAGCCTGCAGCCGAAGGGTATTAAGGTCAATAGTGAAAGTCCGGCCTGGAGCGAGGTTCAGGCGGTCTTAGCCCGCGGTGGTGCCGATGTAGCCGGGGTGCTGGTCGCTCAGGAGGAGGTGTCGCTGTCCGGTTGGCGTAAAGCGGTAGCAAAGTGCCAGCTTAATGTTGATTTCTATGCTCACCAGAGGTGGCCTATTGGACAGAGACTGCCCTGGGCGGTAATTGACTCCGGCATCGAAAGGGGTCGCCTAGAGCTTGAGCTAAACAGGGCGCTCTCAGGGTGATTTCATGACTCAGCAACGTAGCGGCAGAAAAGTCAGTACACAAAAACATTTCTTCAGGTTTTCCCTATGAAGGCTATGGCGCGAGAACATAACCTGGGAGAGGATGGGGGAGTCTCTTTATATTCCCTTGGCCCACTTGATGGCGTTGAGGAAAATGGGGAAACCGTCCCCGTACTTTCTAGCCCCCTCTCTGGTCCAGCGCGGGTGCTGGGTACCACGAATATGGCGCTCGGGGTGTGGCATCAGGGCAAAGATACGCCCTGATGCGTCACAGATGCCAGCGATATGCCCATCGGAACCACTGGGGTCGTCGGGATAGCCTGGGTTGCTGCTTCCGTATTCGTCGCTGTAGGTAAGGACTATGCTTAAATCCGGCAGTGCTTTGCCGCCGGTGACAACCTTCCCCTCCCCGTTAGCCACCGGCAGGTACATGCGGTCAATGCCTTCGGTGAACAGACAGGGGCTGTTCTCATTCACATTGAGGTATACCCAGCGGCACTCAAACCTGCCGGAATCGTTAGTGCTCAGGGTTATCGCTTGTCCTCTCGCGTCTCCGCCAGGTAGAAAACCGGCTTTCACCAGAACCTGAAAGCCGTTACAGATACCGAGTATCAGCCCTCCCCTATCAATGAAACCGTGGATATCCTCACCCAGCTTTAGTTTAAGCTCATTAGCGAGAACCCTACCGGCGCTGATATCGTCACCATAGGTAAAGCCGCCGGGGATAACAAATATCTGGTAGTCGGAAAGCGGCACGTCACGGCGGATTAGTTGATTGATATGGGCAGAGGTCACGTCAGCCCCAGCCTGCTGGAAAGCGAAGGCTGTTTCAACATCGCAGTTAGTTCCCGGGGCACGCAGTATCAACGTTCTTACCTTAGTCATTTACCTCTACCACCTGATCGGCTTCTGCCAGGCCTCCTTGAGTTCGCTGATTGCCTTAAGCAGGACCCGGTTACCATCCAGGCCGTATATCTCCAAGACCTTGGAGTCGGTAACCTGACCGATAGCGGCCAGGCTGATGCCCTCCTTCATAATCTCGATAAACTTCTCTTCATCCTCGGGGGCTACTTCAACCAGGAACCGGCTGTTTGATTCCGAGAATAGGATGAAGTCGTCCCGGTCCACCGGCTCACCCAGTGGCACCACCTTCAGGTGGACTAATGCACCCAGTCCTCCGGCAAATGCCATCTCGGCGATGGCTACCCCGATACCACCCTCGCTGCAGTCGTGGCAGGCCCTGACCAGTCCTTTGGCGGTGGCTCTGGCGAGCTGCTCCATCAGCCATTTCGCCTGATGCGGCCTCACCCGGGGCACGCTATTTCCGGTAAGTTCATAAGTCCTCAAGTATTCCGAGCCGCCCAGCTCGTTCCAGGTGGCGCCGACAACGTAAATCAGGTTGCCGGCCTTTTTAAAGTCCATTGATACGGCTCGATTGACATCATCCATAACGCCGATTGCCGAGATGAGCAGGGTGTGGGGGATAGAGATAACCTTGCCCGCATCTTCAAACTCGTTATAGAGGCTGTCCTTACCGGAGATAAAAGGGGTCTCGTAGATGATAGCCATATCGTAGCAGGCCTGGGCTGCCCTGACCAGGGCGCCGAGGATATCCGGTTGCTGGACATTACCCCAGCAGAAGTTGTCCAGCAGTGCTACCCGGGATAGGTTCCCCCCCACGGCGATAATCTGCCGTAAGGCTTCGTCAATGGCTGAGGCTGCCATCCAGTATGGGTCTATCTCTCCGTACCTCGGATTTATCCCGCAGGAGACGATGGCGCCTTTTTCCGAGTCTAGTATCGGTTGGATAATCGCTGCATCACCCGGGCCGTCGTTATCTTTGCCCACCAGGGGTTTGAGAATACTGGCCCCCTGCACCTCATGGTCGTACTGGCGAATTACCCACTCCTTACTGCAGACATTCCAAGCACCGAGAATCTTAAGTAGTGATTCCCCTAGGTCTTGGGGACAGCTAAAATCGGGCTCAGTATGTGGTGACTGCTGCCAGTCTGCTTCCCGCTCAACCTGGGGGATGCCCTGGTGGAGGAATTCCATATCAAGGTCGCATACCAAAATCCCCTGATAGAAGAGCTGGAGCCTATGGTCGCCGGTAAACTCACCAATAATTACTGCCTCGACATCTTCACTGGCGAAGAGGTCTAGTAGCTCTTCAATACACTCCGGCGGGACCGCCAGTAACATCCGCTCCTGGGACTCTGATATCCAGATTTCGGAGTAAGAGAGCCCGGCATACTTTAGGGGTATCTTGTCCAGGTAAACCCTTACCCCGGTATCGGCTCCCATCTCACCCACTGCTGAGGAAAGCCCACCACCCCCGCAGTCGGTTATCCTAGAGTACAGTTGTCGGTCTCTGGCTTGAAGCAGGGTATCGATAACCTTTTTCTCTACGATGGGGTTGCCAATCTGGACGGCGCTCAAGGAGGTGGCGCTGGATTCCTGGGTGAGCTGTTCTGAAGCAAAGGTTACCCCGTGTACGCCGTCACGCCCAGTCTTGCCGCCGACCACGACCACTAAATCACCCGGTTGTTGCTGGCCCCCTCGGGAGTGCTCTCGGGGCATCAGACCCAGCGTGCCGCAGAATACCAGGGGGTTAGCAACATAACGTTCATCAAAAAGTACCGCACCGTTAAGAGTGGGTATCCCCAGGCGGTTGCCGTAGTCGGCCACACCGGCACGGACACCCTTGAAAATGCGCCGGGGGTGAAGGACGCCCTGGGGCAGCTTTTCATATTGGAAATCGGGTGGGGCGAAACAGAAAACGTCCGTGTTCAATATCGGCCTGGCGCCCAGTCCGGTACCGAGTGGGTCGCGGACTACCCCGCCGATGCCGGTAGCAGCGCCTCCGTATGGCTCGATTGCCGACGGGTGATTATGGGTCTCTACCTTGAAGCATAGTGCCCAGCGGCTGTCGAAATCAATCACCCCGGCATTATCGGTGAAAACGGAGAGGCACCACGGTTTTCCCAGCTCCTTGGTTGCCTTCATAATGGTGTTCTTAATCAGGTTATCTATGGTCTCCTCACCCAGCCTTATTCTGGCCTTGAATGTCTTATGGACGCAGTGCTCGGACCAGGTCTGGGCCAGGGTCTCCAGTTCGGCATCGGTTGGGTTACGCCCTTGCTTGAGGAAGTAGCCTGTGATGGCCCTGAGCTCATCATCATTAAAGCCGAACCGTTGCCCTTCCTGGCTCAGGTCTACCTCTTTTAGGACAAACTGGTAGCGGGGGTTTTCCGGAAACCCTACCGGCTCATCACTGACTATATGCTGGATAATCGGGTTTACCAGCAGCTTGCTACTGATAGCCTCTAGCTGTGAGTTGTCCAGCCGCCCATCAATTAGGTATCGTCGGGCGGTCCTAATTGCCCTGACCCTGGTTATCCCCAAGTCATTGAGCGCCTTGCGGATGGTAGCCTCAATCGGATCGGTAACCCCGGCGTTGTAGGCAACCTCGATGCTGTGCTGATTAGGGTCGGCCTCACTATCAAGGTGGGGGTACTCTCCATACCAGTATTCCTGAGTCACTGGGTCAGCAAGCAGATGAGAGCAGATGAGCTCAAGTTTGTCTTGAGCTAACTCGGCGTCCAGCCAGTATATATCAACCACGCGGACGTAGGAGACCGAGGTTATGCCCAGGTCATGGATGTCCTTGACCAACCCGAGCCCTCTGGCATCAGGCTGGTGTTTTTTCAAACGGACCTCGATTCTATGCATTAGCTCGTCCTGTTATGATAGTCGGGAAGTATAAAGGGGGTAACTGCCCCTCTATAATAGCCGGAAGAGTATCTCCCTTGAATGAGATGAAAGGCATACTATTAGTTCAGTAACTCGGTTACTATCTCGTTTATCTCTCGCCCGTCCGCTTTTCCTTTAAGCTGGGCCATAATCTTGGACATCACCTTGCCCTTATCGCGGGGTCCCTGCGCGCCCACTTCCTCGATAACCTGACGGGCCTCAATGATAACCTCTTCCCGGGATAGTTGTTGGGGTAAATACTCCTTGAGGATAGCCATCTCCGCCTCTTCCTGTGCCACCAGGTCCTGGCGGTCTCCCTGTTTGAAGGCTTCAATACTCTCGTTGCGCTGCTTGACCTCCCTGGCGACAACGCCCAGGATATCGGGATTGTCCAGGCTGCCCAGCTTGGCAATCTCGGCATTCTTAATGGCTGCCAAGAGCAGGCGGAGTACGGAACGCTTTACATTATCCCGGTCCTTCATTGCCTGATGCAGGTCGGCCTGCAACTTTTCTTTAAGGTTCGCTTCCATATCTTAACCCCCGTGCCCGCTGACTCAAACGATACCTATCAGGTGATAAAGAAGATGGTACTGTATTTTAGTTGGCCCAGGCTACCCTGTCAAGGACTGTCCGTAGTAGTGATGCATCACTCTATTCCGGTAAGGTAGCCGATACTTGGCGTCATTGCGGGAGCACGGTATAGTATAATAGTGGTGTTTAGATGGATAACTAGTCCCATATTGTGGAAGAGGAACGGAGGAAAAAAGCTTGGCAGTAGATATTGGGTCTCTACGCAAGATTCTTGAGCTTGAGCAGCAGAATGGTTACCCGGACTCAGCGGTAATCGGTGGTCTGGACAGGTTTCTCTACCGTTGGATAGGACAGGCGACAGGGTCATTAAACAATCCGAAGCTCCTCACACGTTCTAGTGAGCTTAATCTGGTTAACCCTTGTTATGCCTCTCTAAGTCAAGGTCAGCGTGCCGGGTGGGTAGAGGGTGTACTTAGCTTTCTGGATGAACTGGAGGATCAGGAGGAAGAAAAGGGGAAAGCCAGACCGGTTCCCCCGGCGAGCCGGCCGGCGGCAAGGCTGAAAAAGCAGGGGGTAGTAACTGATAAGACTGTTGACTTACCAGTTACCGCGGTTAAGGGTGTTAGCTCGAGCCTGGCCGCCAAGTTCAAAAAGCTGGGTGTCGGTACGGTCCGTGACCTGCTCTATTTCTTTCCCCACCGCCACCTTGACTACAGCCAGAGGAAATATATCTCCCAGCTTACCGAGGGTGAAGAAGAGACGGTAGTTGCCAATGTCTGGCAGACCCAGGAGATCAGGCTGGGCGGCCGGCGCAGTACGGAAGCCGTTGTCGGTGATGAGACGGGTAATGTCCGCGTGGTATGGTTTAACAACCCCTACCTGGCCAAGAAACTGGCTACCAACACCCGGATAGTTATCAGCGGGCGGGTAGGATTGTTTAACGGCAGACATGTCTTTGAATCGCCGGAGTGGGAGCAGGTCGGGGATGAGGACCTGGTCCACACCGGGCGTTTGGTCCCCATCTACCCCCTGACCTCGGGGTTGCGCCCCCGTCAGGTAAGGAAGCTGATGAAAGAGGTTGTTGACCGGTGGGTAGTGCTGCTTGAGGACTTCTTGCCTCAAGAGGTGCGAGAGCGGCATAATCTTCTCGAGTTGTTCCAGGCGATAGGTCAGGCGCACTACCCCGATGATGAAGCGCTTAAGGCCAGGGCAAGAGTCCGCCTTGCTTTTGACGAGCTCTTTCTTCTCCAGCTGGGTGTGCTGAGCAAGAAGCGTGACTGGCAGGAGAGCCAGCCGGGTAACCCTTTCAATATCGACGTGGCGGTGCTGGATGCCTTTCTCAAGTCTCTACCGTTCGAACTGACCCCGGCTCAGCAGAGGGTGCTTCAGGAGATAACGGCCGACCTGGAGCGGGCGCAGCCGATGTCCCGCTTGTTGCAGGGGGAGGTGGGTAGCGGTAAGACAGTAGTGGCTACCGCCGCCTTACTGATGGCGGTGGCTAATGGCTATCAGGGAGCATTTATGGCACCCACTGAAATCCTGGCCGAACAGCACCTTGCTACCTTCCGGAAGCTTCTCTCCGGAGTGAGCAGCGAGGAGAAAGAAGAAGAAAATTTTTACCGTTATTCCGGTCTGTTTACTCGTCCTATTAACGTGGCGCTTTTGATTGGTGATATTAATCTGAAGAAGAAGAAGGAGCTTAAGCAGCGTATTGCGGATGGAGAGGTAGACGTTGTTATCGGGACCCACGCCTTGATTCAGAAGGGGGTAGCCTTCTCCCGGCTGGGGCTGGTGGTGATAGATGAGCAGCACCGCTTTGGTGTTGCCCAGCGCTCGGCAATCCGCCAGAAGGGGTTTAACCCTCACGTTTTGGTAATGACAGCAACGCCTATTCCACGCACGCTAGCCCTGACCCTGTACGGCGACCTTGACCTGTCGGTTATCGACCAGTTACCTCCCGGGAGACAGGTGATAAAGACAAAATGGCTTAGGCCCGAGCAGCGGAACAGCGCCTATGCCTTTCTGCGCCGTCAGGCAGCTGAGGGGCGTCAGGCATTCATTCTCTGTCCCCTGGTGGAGGAGTCGGAGGCGGTCCAAGCCAAGGCGGCGATTGCCGAGTATGAGCACCTCTCCCGGGATGTCTTCCCCGAGCTCAAGCTGGGCCTGCTCCACGGACGGATGAAGGCAACGGACAAGGATAAGGTGATGCAGCGTTTCCGCTCCGCTGAGCTGGATATCCTGGTCTCAACCCCGGTAATCGAGGTGGGCATCGATGTGCCTAATGCTACGGTAATGATGGTGGAGAGCGCCGACCGCTTTGGCCTGTCGCAGCTGCACCAGTTCCGTGGCCGGGTGGGGCGGGGGCAGGAGCAGAGCTACTGTATGCTATTGGCTCATAACCCTTCTGAGGTAAGCAGGGAGAGGCTTGGCATAATAGAGAAGGTCAGGGACGGCTTTATCCTGGCTGAAGAAGACCTCAAGCTAAGGGGACCCGGTGAGTTCTTTGGCACCAGGCAGAGCGGACTGCCTGACCTGAAGATGGCTAAGCTCTCCGACATCGCCCTGCTCGAGATGGCACGCAGTGAGGCGATAAGACTCTTTGAGATAGACCCTGGCTTTGAGAGGCCTGAGCACCATCTGCTGGTCAAGGAACTAGCCCGGGTCTGGCCGGTGGAGGGTGGTGAGTGGAGCTAGGTCTTTGCTATCTGGAACCCTGCCCGAGAGTGGTGCGGGCTATCCTCTCTAGCTAGCCTTGTGCTATAATTTGAACGTATAGTTAACCTGAAATAGCCTTGGAAAGGGTGCTTGGGTTAGGAAGCTGAAACCAAACTTTGATGATTAAAGATAAGCTGGTCG
>Ga0075116_10001434_pt1 | contig 10914 bp, 5 predicted proteins | sample AntAceMetag02UKC_FD_69786 | JGI IMG/M metagenome (GOLD analysis project Ga0075116, IMG submission 69786) | Saline lake microbial communities from Ace Lake, Antarctica- Antarctic Ace Lake Metagenome 02UKC | ecosystem: Environmental > Aquatic > Non-marine Saline and Alkaline > Saline | place...
TTACCGTCTCCATGCTTCGTCAATGTAGAGTCGAATGAGAATCGCGTCGGCCGTGGCCGCTGTGGTATCGGCTACAGTGACAACCAACCCGCCGACGAACGGCAAACGCTGCCCGTCATAAGCGACGACGCCGGCCGTCATATCGAGATCGTTCGCATCAAACAGCGTCCCGCCCCAGGCATCCTCGATCGTCAGACTCCAGGCGGCATCGGTGCCCTCACCCGCGATAACGATGCGCTCCAGATAGCCCGAGAGGTACTCGTCTATGGTGTACGAGTCGGGCAGGCCGTCAGGAGTGACGAGGTCCACTGTGGTCAATCCCTCCCGGGGCTCCAGGTATCGAGCCGAGTTGGCGAACGGTCGCTGTGATCGCTCTTTCGGGGGCCTGTTCTGGAAACCTGGGGAATCATAGACCGGCAACTCCGGCTCGCTGACCGTCCCCGTCGTGAACGTCCAGACCGGGCCCGTGGTCGTGCCGGTGGCGTTGATCGTATCTACCCGCCACTGATAGACCGTGCCTGCGTTCAGCGTGCCAGTGGCCATCGAGAGGCCCGTGGTCGTCCCCAGCGTCGTGAGCGACGTGCTTCCGAAGTAGACCTTGTAGGAAGTGGCACCCGTGGCAGATCCCCAGGAGAGCGTTAGAGAGGTCAGGCGGTCCGTGGCCCCATCGCTCGGCGTGGGGTTGGTAGCTGGATCGGGTTCGACGTCGACCGGAGGCTCTATGATTGTGTCCGCCACCGTGGTGAAGGTCCAGGTTGTACCCGTGGTCAAACCGTAGGCATTGTTCGGATCGACTCTCCAGCGATACACGCTTTCAAAAGCCAAGCCGTACGGATGGGTGTAGGTATTACTGGTTGTGTTCTCAACCAGGGCCAGGGAGTCTCCGAGCGCCGCAAAGTAGAGATTGTAGTTGTCGGCATCTGATACGATGCTCCAGGCCAGTGTGGGACTAAGCGAAACATCTGTTTCGGCATTGGAAGGGTCGGGGTTTGTCGCACGGGCCGGCGGAGTCTCAGTAGGCGGGGCCGCCGCGTTGTATTCGTAAGCCCCAACGTCCGGGGAAGCATCTCTTGCATTCCCGTCGATGTCGATCGTCGGAGCCGAATAGCTTGTGGTGCCGGCGTCAATGAGATTCGATCCTTCGCGCAAGGTCATCACGCCCGAATCGTAATCCTCGAACTCTGCAAAGAGATCCAGTGTGGCGGCGTCAATGTTGTTCTTCCAGGTATAACCTCCGTTGACCTGGTCGGGTCCATTGTATTGATTATTGAAGTAGAAAACGTTATTGGTAAGAGTGATGTCCTCCCGGACCCCGATACCCTCGGATACCATCTTGTCTTGGAAACGAATATAGGAAGCGACATCACCATGCTCAAAAGGACGAACGATGGTGTTGTTGTTTACGCGCAAGCCGACGATAGACCGGCCTTCTGGATGGGCGTCGCTAGGTCCATATCCGAAGGTGATGGCATTCGCGGCGTTTTCCACCATCACCACATTGTTTTCAACCAGCGCGCCGTCTATGTTGCAAGTCAGGGTCAGGCCCTGGGCCCATCCTTTCACTGTTGTGATGTCGTAGCACGAATTGATGTAGTTTCGGGACACATTCAGGTTCTTTGCACGCCAACCGCCCCCGGAAAGCTGAATAGAATCAGGGTGAAAGTCGCCGCATCCCCACTCCGCAAGAAGGGCGTTGTTATGGTTGCGCGAGTTGATAATCGTGTTGTCCGTAATCGTCTGGTCGTCGTAACCGCTGCTCTCGAATCCATTGTCCGAAAAGCCATTGATGGTATTGTGGGTGATGACACACCGAGCCGTCGGCGCGGTAATTCCCGATTGAATGTTCCGAATCAAACATCGAGTGATGGTGACATCTTTGGCGTATAGGCGGAAGGCGTGATACGTCTTTTCCGTCCAGTCGTCAACCGTCCATCCGCTGCCGTCCGGGTCGTCAATACCGAACACATCCAAGCCCGTGAAATAGAGGTGTTGGGCACCGGAACCGCTCTGGGCATAAATGATTGTCCATCGGTCACAAGGTTTATGGGCCGCAGGAGCGCCGTCGATAGACGGGCTGATATCCATGTATCCACCCGAAGCCGCTGACCCATCGAACCTGAAGTACTTGCACGCCTCCAGCCTAGCCCCCGTCATGTTCGGCTCTGCATCGGCGACAGCCGCGATCGTCATCCAGTCGGTAAACTGCTTTTCCCACGTGTCGGCGGTCAACAGATCCAGCTTGCCGTGCTCTCCGGTCTGAAGCTTGATCCGATCTCCGGACCGAACGCGACCGTTAAGAATCCCCGCCACGTCGGCGGTTCGCACTTCACTGAGAGGCCCCCAGGGCAACGCAGACGTTCCCAGACGGGCGTTACTACCGCTGGGGCTCATGTAGAAGGTGAAAGGCCGGTTCGCGGCGTAGAGGTACTGCCCGGCTATGATGTCGTTCATATCTTCGAAACTGAGGGCGTCGTCAAACACGGCAATCTCATCCAGGTATCCGGTGAAGGCCGGCCCGAAAACGAGATCTTGCGTATTGACGGCATAGTCAGTCACCACGGGCGTATTGACGTCCGTGCCCTGAACCCCAGTCCCGTCCTTGTAGAGTCGAATGAGCACGTCGTTGGGTTCCCCCGGATCAACGGAGACTCCGAACCAATACCACGTTCCTGCCACCAGGGCCGTCTGATGCGTGTAGGTGTCGGCGTTGCCGGCGTCCCCGGTCTTGCCGAGTCTGAACGCCAGTTTCGCACTCCCGTCAATCGCCAGGTCGGCCGATAGATTGGTCGTCCCGGTCGCCCCCTTCATCATCAACGTCTTGGCGTCCGTCGTCGCCAGCCGGAGCCAGCCACAAATCGAGAACTCGTCTCCATCGAGCACGCCGTCCGGCTGATTGGCATCCACAAACGTGATTGCCGCTCCAGCCCCGCCGAAGAGCGCACTGCTCGAGTATTCCTTTTTGTAGGTCGTGTTCCGCGTGACCGTCGCCACTACGCCGTCCGCCGAGGCGGCCCCGTTGGTGCCCAGTGAGGCCGTAGACTCGAAGCGCAAGAGCATGGCACAGTTCGGGTCCACTTCAAAGTGGTTCGTCGCATTGGCCAGACTGCTCGTGCCGGTCGTGAAGGTCCACACCTCCCCGGTCGTGGCCCCGTTCGCGTCGTTGGGGTCAATCCGCCAGTGATACCCGGTGCTGTACTTGAGGTCGCCCGCGATCGTGTAGGCGTTCGTGGCGACGTTGTCCATTAAGGCCAGCGAGTTTGAATCTTCCGCGAAATAGACGTTGTAGTCGTTCGCGTCGGTTAGGGTCGTCCATTCAAGCTCACTGGTAATGGGCGTCTCAGTGCTCCCATCGCCTGGCCAGGCCCCCGTAACCTTAGCGAGGATGTCACTTGAGGCTGTGGGAGCGACTCCTACGGTCGCGAACGTCCAGACCGTACCCGTCGTGGTGCCATAGACGTTGTTCGCATCGATCCGCCAATGGTAAGACTTATCCGTTGCTAGGGTCGGGTCGTAGAGCGTGGCCGTCTGATTCCCGATGGAGAGGCTGTTGATGTCCGTGGCGGCCAGGCCAAAGTACACATCGTAGTTGGTGGCTCCGTAGGCGGTCGCCCAGGAAAGATTCGCCGTCGTGGCCACGCTGGTGGCCGCTGTGGCCGGACTCGGCGTCGTGGCGGCGTCAGGGGCCTCCTCGACCACGGTCAGTGCCCCGATCGTCAGATAAGAGATGGTGCCACTGGTGTTGTTGAATGCCAATGCTTTGCTCTGGTCTCGGCTCAAGGTAGCGTAGGCATAGCGGAACTTGCTCTGATAGGCCGCTGGAGAATCGACCGTGACGGTGCTCACCAGCGTGCCGCCCTGGCCATAGTGGGCCGTCGTGCAGATGTAGAGCGTGTAGAGCCCGGTCGAGTTGGCTCCCCCGGTGTACTGTTTGAACAGAGAACAGTAGTAGTCCGTGTCTACCGAGAGGGCTGTAGAATTCCCCCAGCTCGCAGAGGTTCCAGAGCCAATTCGCACCTTGAGGTTGTATTCCCCGGCGGATTGGTTCCAGTAGACGGCGGCGGTGGATTGGTACCAGAGATTCTGCCAGTTCCCGATATTATTGGCCAAGACAAAGACGCCGGCCCACGTCGTGTTATCGTTGGCCGAGTCCGTGCCGCCGCTCCATGTGAAGTGGAATTCCTCGGTTTCAAAGTAGTCGGCGCCGAAGTCGTAGTAGGTGTACGTGGTCATCCCGCCCTGGATAGGATCGGCGGCGATGCTATTGGCATCGATCGTCAGTTCCGTCCCTTCCTGCTGGGCGGTCCAGGTCGTAAAGTCTTCCGTCGCGGCCTGCCCGACGTTCGGCCACAACAGCAACATGGTACATGCTAAAATGAGAAGTGTTTTGGAGGCTGTCATAACCAAACTCCTTGGAATGGATGTTTCAAGCATGGGCCGGCCCGATCGTGGGCCGGCCCAACACGCAAAGGAACGTTGTATTCAGTGATTACGCCATTGCAGCGCCAACTTCAGCCATGCACGTATCTGCCACGTACACACCGAAGTCGTCACCTGGCGTATTGGTGCTTTGATTGGCGGCCGGATCTCGGAAGACGGTTTTCTTGACCGCGTAGATGGCATCGGTCCCGACACCCGCTTTACGGCCATAATCGAAGTTCTTCGTCAATCTCCGCCAGTTCTGCCCCCAGGCAAGCACGCAGGCTTGCGCGCCGAGCAGGGCACAACGACCCACGCGGGCCGTGCCATCCACGATGTTGGTGTCGATGGTGTCGGCCGAGTCGAGTACTTCGCCAGCCACACGGGTGGGCATGCGCTCCGAGCAATACAGAATGACGTCATCATAGATGCCGTCGATGCCGTTGAACATGCGGTCCTGTCCAGATCCACGTTTGCCCATCAGGAAATTGGCATCCCCACGGAGTCCGGCGTTGGCCTGGATGCGCTGCCAGCCGGCTTCGCCCGTCTCGGCACGCAGAGCACGCCGTTGGAGCGGGTGGTACACCAGGACATAGTAATGCTTCCCGTTGATGTTCACCGGCTGAATCTTCGGCGTGGCCAGTTGCGCGGCCGTCCGTAGAGCCTCGATAACCTTGGTGCCGAACAGGTAGTTCTTGTAATCGGTGGCTCCACCGTCTCCGAGTTCGGAGTCTGCATCGACCGAAGCGTAAACACCCGCTACCGTCTGACCCCCCCGAAGGATGCGGTTGGTACTGGGGGCCGATGCGTTGACGGTCGCGACTGTGCCGCCTTCGCCCGCGTAGCCGCCCTCGTTGCCGATCCCGGTAATTGCATAAATGAGATCGTTTTCGACCTGCTCGGCGGCCCACCGGCCTCCGGCGTAGATCCCGGCGCTGAGAATGTTGATCGCCGCACGCTTGTCCGTCATAATACCGGCAGAGACGGCACCATTCACACGCTCGTGGAGGGTCATTGGCATGTTGTGGAAGGCCATTGTTTCTTCGCTGCCTTCCAACGTCCCGTCATCGCCTAGCCCCACGCCCGTCCACGGCATAGGCATCTTGAACATCACCTGATCGCCTGGGCGGCCGACGAGACTTCGGTCGATGATGATCGGCATATCCGATCCTGGTTGCCCCATCATCTCACTGAAAATCATGTTCTGGAGCATGTACTTGAACATGGTTTCCGGCCATGCGGTCTGAGTCAACGCATTGGCGCTTAGTATTGAAGTGGGTCCTGCCATCGTTCAAATTCCTTTCGGACCCGGACGGACCCGGACGACTCTAGCCTTTGAACATATAGTCCAGAAGAGCTTTCGTTTGGCTATCGACGTCGCTGTGTGGATCTTCATCAGGGTCGGTTTCGGCGGGCTTGGCCTTCGCCGTAGCCTTGCCGTTGGTTTTGTCTCTGGATGCCGCTGCTTGCTCGTGACTGGGGCTCTGTTTCGCATCGGGAAAGGCCGATTCCAAGAAACGGACTTCATCGTCGGCACCAAACGCTTCCAGGCGTTCGCGGCTGATCTGCACCGCGGTAGCCAGGACGTCATCGGCTTTGATGATGCGACGCTCATCAGCCTTCGAGAGGTATTGCTGGGACAACTGCAAGAGGCGTTGCTGATTGGGGTCGCCCATCCTTAAGGCGTTCCCGATTCGCGTCTCCTGTTGTTCCCGCGTCAGGGTGGCCCGAGAGCTTTCCTGCTCGCGCTGCAGTTTGCGAAACTCCGCTTTGGTAAGGGGTTCGTCACCGTCCTCGCCATTATCTTCGGCGACTGTCTGACGTTGGGTGCGGAGTTCAGCAATCTCATTCTTGAGGTCTAGCACTTGATCGTGCGTGGCCCGAATTTGCGATCGGAACGCCCGCCGCTGCTCGATAAGGGTCGCGACGGGTACCTTGTCCGTCTCAGTTTGCTTGTCGTCGTGGGCGTCCCCGTCGTCTGTAATGTCCGACTGCCGCCCGGCCGACCCGTCTACACTGTCTTTTCCGTCAGCCTGGGCAGCTGCGCCCTTGGGCTGGTCGTCGCCAGTGTCGTCCGTGCTCGGTTCTTCCGTCGTTGCGCCAGCGTCCTCGTCAAGAGTAAGCATGGCATCTAGTTCATTGATGTTGGTGTCACTCATTATAAAAGCTCCACTTCTTCTTTGGCCGGCCGGGAGATTGGCAGCCGTAAACCGACAGGGTTCGCTGTCGTACCGATGTGGCCGTACACCCGGCCACAATTAGGAAACCGCGCCAATCCGAGCGTCCCCAGAAAGATGCGTAAGATGCCTCTATGTCTTGGTGATGCATTCATTGGTTGGAAGTACCGCTAATCGCCCATAAGGATTTCGTCGGCCTTGTCCTCGGCCTTCTGTGTGGAGGCTGAGTAGCCGTGATCGGTGCCGATGCTGTAAAAGCTCGGCTCCTCTCTCCTCTTGGATCGTCCCATACCTGGGCCCGTCCAGGTGCCACTCCGGATCGCGTTCAATTCGACACGGAAACCGGCAAGGGCTTCACGCGGATACTTCCCCCCGTGCCCTGTGATGCTGGCCTCGATGCGACTGACCAAGAGTTCGGCCCGGGCGGTCGCCCGTTCCCTGCGGTCCTTCAGTTCGGTTTCAGACAACTTCTGCGGCGCCGAGCCTGGCATCAAGGCCGATAGGATTCGGTCGCGGAGCGGGGGTTTCTTCGGTGCCTGCTTCATCGGGGCCGGCGTCGCCTTTTCTTTGTCGGCCGCGGTGGTTGTGACTGTGTCTTTCTTGGTCGCTTGCTTTGCCTTTGCCATGTCTGGACTTCCTTTTCCTACGCTGAGGCTGCTATGATTTCTTCCTGGTGGGTTACGTCTGCCGCTTTGACTAACACGTCTCTGGGGACGCCTGGCTGCTGGCTTTCCAGTAAAGTCTTATGGAGTTCCATGAGCTCCATGAAGTTCTGCGCACGATGCGTTGAGGCGCTCTCGCTGAGGTTGACCTTGACTCCGTAGCGACCCTTGGGTAAGTTGTCGAATTCATCCAAGAGCATGGCTTTGGCCATGGGCTCGGCCATGCTGTCTACCTCGGCCATGATGGCGGCATAGAGGCGTTGTTCCTCTTTGAAGCCCATCCACCAACGGGCGGCGGTCTGTGGGTCCAGCCCTTCGACCATGACGGGGTCCGGGGCCTCTGGCTCGGGGATGATCTGGCCATACGCTTCGGTCATAATCATGGCCCGGCTTTTGTCCAGCAAGGTCGCGTCTATCAATTCCTCTTCCTCGATGAGAGATTCGATCTCGGCCCGGTTGATCGTTTGGGAATGTATCGTGGCCTCAATCAAGAACTCCCCCATAAGCTCCATCGTCCAATCGTAGTTGGCGAACAGGATCGCCGAGCCCGTCATCCGGCTTTGCGCCGTCAGAGCCAGAGCGCGGCCACTGATGTTCTTGGCGTCGTAATCCTGGTTCTCAAGCGAGACGTTGGCAATCTGTGCCATGTGCTCGGTGCTGCGGTCGCTGATGTCTGCCAGTTGGGTGTTGGCAAATTCGGTCTCGACCCTTTCCACCTTGCCGCCAAACTGGCTTTCGTCCAGGACCACCCCATCCTCATTTCCGTGGAGGTTGAGCCACCGAAGCATCTGGTCCGTCGCCTTCCTGACTTTCCACGCCGGATTGGCTACTTGTTTCAGGACGTTCAGGAATCGCGACCAGGACGAATTGACGACGTCTTGCGGCCCCATGAGATTATCAACCAGGCCGAATTCGTAGCCGTGATAGAAGTACGGGCTGAACGGAAAGACGGGGTATTTGCTGATGCCGTGCAGCGGGTCCAGTTCGTAATCAACGAGCGTGCCGCCTACCATCTTGGCCCAGTGAAGGACCGGGACCATGACAGGGGCACTGGCGTCGGTGGTCTCGATGACGCGAACCTTGGCGTCTTCGCTTGCCTGCAACTTTTCCTTGGCATACTTGATGTCTGCTGACTTGTGCAGGGTGGTATACCAGTCGGGTTCATCCAGGCGTTGGACGTAGGCCCCCTTCTCCCAAGTCTTCCACCAGTACGTCTGGACCGCATAGGAATCATTGCCGCGACGGACAGATTCCTGGCCTCCGTTGTCTGCTTCGTCGCGATAGCTGTTGCGGTTGCTGGCCGCGTCCTCTTTGCCGCCGAACATATAGGACAACAGGCCCGTGAACCGCCCCCACATTCCGGCTTGCCCTTCGCTGTTGTATCCCTCGCTGCCGAGTAGGTCTTTGGCTTTCGGATACAGGGCCTCGATGTAGTCCTTTGGCTCCCAGTCTTCCATGATGATGAACCGCGCGCCGCCCTTCAATTCGTTCAAATCGTAGGTCGTCCGGTTCGAATCAATGAGGACTTGGAACGGATCTTGATGCCTGAGAACCCAGTCGCCTTTTGGGTCTCGATCGTAGGACCGTTCTGCCACCACATAGCCCCGGCCCGTGGTCAACCCATCATCGAAAGCGGCGGACTTTTTGCGGCCGGCCTGGGACGCATCGAGCATGTTTTTAATGAGACCCATCAAGATTCGGGCTCTTGCCTTCGTGCTGCTTTTCGTGGCCTTGACGTTGATGTCTCTTGGGTTCTGCACTTCGTGGCCTGCCACCTGTAGAACGGCCGGCATGACGCGGTTGATGGTGACGGCGTGCTTCCTGTGGGTATTGCTCCAGTCGAGATCCTCGTTACTCCATTGCCTCCCCACCTTGTACCGCTCGCACTTGCTCATGCGCTTGAACATGGGCGTGTTGCCTTCTTCGGCCTCGCCATGCCATTTCAACAGCTTGGCTGTGAGCTCCGATTCTGCGGTCTGACTGAGTTTGGTTTTCATAGCTTCCCTCTGGGCGCAAAAAAAGCGGCTGTACTAGGGGTATTGGCCCCAATACAGCCGCTTGATTTGCCTTGCCGTCGCGTTCCAGGTGGCCACCCGGTCCGCGAACCCGTTATTCTATTGTCAGTCGATCAAAGAGCGAAGATTCCTCTCAATTATCCTACCATGCAACTTGTCGGCGGTAAACCCCCATTTTCACCAGTGGAGCTGTAGTATTCGCTCGGTCCATTGCTTAGAAGCGGCAAAGCCATGGACAAATAGCGGAAGGCATCGCTGTTGCTGACTAGAATCCCATTGGCAAAATAACAATGATCTGTCTCTACTGTCAGATCATAGACTGTCTGAGGAAGGCACTCCATCTCGACATTGCTTACAATCCGTTCTGGGGTAACGAGTAGAACGAATCGTGAAAGGCAGGCCGCAACTCTCGCAGAAATGGAGCTTCGCCTTGTAGCGGCGCAACACGAGAGCGCATGCTCTGCATCGGCCGGAGCAATACTTACTCCTACTCGGGTACGCCGTGAGGTACTGTTTATGGCAAATGAGACACCTCTTGGCCTTCCAGTCGCGTGCAACCCAAGTTTCTTTCCCGTGGATGGAATGCCAAGCACGCCCCTTATCGCTCTTGTGCCACTGTTTCGCCTCTTCTTGAGCCTCAATAAGTTGCCTACGATTGGCATCACTTCCCACCCACGGACTGCTGTTGGCATGGAGTGAGAGATGTTCAGACATGGGCAAGCTATCCAGGTTGGTGATGTCGTTGTTAAGGCGGTTGTTATCCTTGTGATGAACGTGCCAACCTTTCGGAACGGGGCCGTTATAGTATTCCCATACGGCGACATGCAACCGGAGCGTTCGCCCCTTGATGCGCCCTGAGTAATAGCGGCCCTGTAGCCTATACGGATGCCCGTTGAACATAATTGCCGCAGCTTCCATGCGATTCTCCTAGGTAGTGTCCGGGTCACAACGGCACTATGATATCGCAACGCATCTGCACTTTCAAGGGTATTATCAACGAAAACCTTGTGTTCGTGGGTGCAACACAGAACTCGACCTCGGTTGGTTGTGATCCTTCGAAGTGCTGGGGTCTCTTTGACGGGGCCGGCCCTTAGTACTCGCCTTGTCCCATTTGGAGTCAGCACCTCGTCGCCTTCTTTGATTTCTTCTATGGGTATTTCACCCGTAGGTGTAGCAACCATTGATCCGGCAACCAAACAGCCGTGGCTCTCGGGCCCATGCACCGGCCTGCCGGTGTAGGCGGGGGCTTCATCGGTGCTCATGGATTGGTTGACGCCTTCGTGGTAAGCTCTCAGTGCCCAGAGTCCCCGGCTGCAATTGACCTCATCAAAGAAGCAGTTGGGCAACAACTGTAGGGCTCTGGGGATGCCTTCCTGCACAACCGATCGCTCCAGGGGCAACGGCTCGAAGATAATGCCGGCCTCCTCGGCCATCTCCATGATCGCCTTGCCGATGATGATCTTGACACCTTCTTGCGTCTTGACGTCGAACGGAGCGAAGTGCGTGCCATAGCGGTACTTATGTTCGGTGTGCAAACCATCCAGAAATATGCCCCAATCGCCCATGCTCCAGCCTTGGGCCTCGTGATACCGGATAATGTGCGGGCTCGGTCCGCACTGCTGCCAGAACCAAACGGCCGACGTG
>Ga0075116_10001435_pt1 | contig 10910 bp, 22 predicted proteins | sample AntAceMetag02UKC_FD_69786 | JGI IMG/M metagenome (GOLD analysis project Ga0075116, IMG submission 69786) | Saline lake microbial communities from Ace Lake, Antarctica- Antarctic Ace Lake Metagenome 02UKC | ecosystem: Environmental > Aquatic > Non-marine Saline and Alkaline > Saline | place...
CGTACATGGCATCCCAGGTGATCTCCGTACTTCCCAGGATGTGCTCTCCGAACAGCTTCAAACCGGCCTTGGTTCCGCGAACGAGGATCAACCCGAGAGGCAAACCACCGCCGATGTTCCAGTCCTTGATGTCGTTCAGGGACACTTCCACGACGTTGTGCCGCATGTTGCGATCTTCCCACTGGGGGTCAGTAGTAGGGGTGCGGGGGTGCGCCACTATGGTGTCCTTCCAGAGCGCCTGCCTGGTAGCGGCAGCCTCTTTGCTGAGCTTTTCGTAGTCCTTGATCAGCGTATGATGCCTCGCTAGAGCCCCCACAAACTGGACAGCTATGTCCTTCAGGGTGTCCTCATCAGCCTCATACAACCACTTGATGACCTGTTCCTTGTTCATGTGGGAACCTCCTAGGTCTTCCTACCCCCTTGGCGGTGTAGACATACCTACCATGAAAGTCAGCACCTCATCCTACAGCTATTCCGGTCCCCACAGGTACGACATCACCCGCAAGTCGGGCGAGGTGGCCTTTGCTCCCACCTGGGAGATGATCACGCAGTACAAGCACGACCTGTTGACCGAAAAAGAGTACAAAACGCTCTACTACCAGCAGTTGAAGGGCAACCTCCGCAGGTTCCCCCTGGTGTGGGACACTTTGCTCCAACGGGATGAAGTGGTTCTGATCTGCTACTGCCCCGCGGACACCTTCTGCCACCGGCACTTGCTCAAGGAAGTGATTCGGCGGCTGTGCGAGAGGAAGGGCATCCCGTTCGAGGACGGCGGCGAGATCGCCTAAACGATGGCCCTGAGGTTTAGTTTCCGAGATCGTCTGCTACTGCACCCTTGAGAATAGGGATGCAGTCTTGAATGTCCTGCCAGGGATCACCCCTGTACCCTCTCAGGTCGTTCAGAAAGCCATACGCAATCTCCAACCTGGTCTTCACAGACCAGAGCAGCCCTGCTTCGTCAGAGCTGTTGCCGTCTTCCTCACCGTATTTGATACCGTACACGAGGGCCTTGTCGAGGAAGATGCAGATGTAGTCGGTGTCTGTTCCGGACTCCAGCATCTCAACGGTGGTTTTCCGCACGAACTCACAAGCGGGATCGCTGAACATGAAAGCAGCTGCGCTCATGCGAGGCTCCCCTCATGCTCCGTCAGGAAGGCACGGGCACGGTCGATTTCCTCTTGGCTGTACTCACCATCCTCGTGCTCCAGAGTGCCACCGTCCATGATGAAGCTGTCGACGCTGGAGCTACACATGAAGCCTGCCTCATGCCACTCGCTGGGGACGCTGAGCAGGGTGCACAGGTAGTCGAGGATGGGGTCGCCCGAGTTGATGATCACACCCTTGTTACCCAGGACCACCTGGACACCCTTGTAGGTGCTGGCGTCGGGCTCCGTGTAGAGCACACTCAGGTAGGGGAGGGACATGGGAACGGTGGGGACGATTTCGGTCACGGTGGGGGACATGCTGGCTCCGGTCTGTTGGGGACACCTCTACTACGCAGGTGTCCTGAAAAGTGAACCGCTAATCCCCATACTCGGTCGATGTGGGGGGCTTGCCCTTTTGCCACCGATCATAGTTTTCCAGGGATATCCGCCGCGCCTGGATGATCAGATCCTCCAGGTCATCCACCTCGGTGTTGACCCTGAAGGAACCCATGGCGAAGTCTGTATCCTCAAAGGAGGGGTCCGGGGGCGAGACGTGCCAGCGCACACCCCTGCCAGGGAACACCTCGATGTAGAGGACCACACACTGGTCATCCACTGCCAGGGATCGCATGTACCGGAACTTCCCGAACAATGCGGGCTCGGAGATGTCCCACCCTTCCGAGAGGGTCGGGTCGATGGCGGGTTCCGGTTCCGGTTCCACATCACCCATGCACTCGGCATACATGCGGTCGATCTGCTCCCGGCTGAGCCCTTCATCACGCAGACACTCCAAGGCAGTGTCCAGCCGTCCCCTGGCCATGGTGTAGATACGGTAATGCCCAGCCTTTTTGGCCACCTCGGGGCTACCCAGAGCATCCAGCAGCTTGGTCAGCCGCGCCTGGAGATGTGCATGTGTCTCCAGGCGGGCTTCGAGCACATTGCGCCACCCGAGGAGCACGCAGATGCCCTCCTCTTCCCTGTAGAAGCGCAGATCCTCGAAGACAGGTTCCAGGCGGTTCGTGTACCACCACATCTGGAAACATTTCTCCATGGGCTCCAAGAATTTGAACAGGTACAGATTCTTCCGAACCTGAGCCTGTTCCTCTGCGGTTCGCGGGATCAGGTCGATGCCATACTGGAAGCTCCCACCTTGCTTCTGGAAGAAGACATTGGCTGTGGCGTAACGATCCTCGAAGCTGTAGGAATACTGGAGGGTGTCCAGGTCCCCCCAGAACCGTTCCCATGCCTTCTCGAACTCTTCGCTGTCCAGGAATGCTTGGCAGGTGGCTGCTGGGTCAGGGAGAGGGATTCGGGTCATGATTGCACGCTCCTACGGATTTCGGAGGCCAGGGCATAGAGCATCCCGTTCCGATGTTTGTGATCGTCCATGCACTGTTGCCATTCCTCACCATCCCCCACGGACTCCTGCAGCTCCTGGTAATGTCGGGTGTGCCACTTCAGCGTCCAGAGCACCTGTGCAGGGCTCAGGAGCTTGATGCGCCCCATATCGTGTTCGCGGCGTTCCTTGCGCCGTTCCCAATAGGGCTGGGCGTACTCGTCACTTTCCAGGCAGTCCACGAAGCCGTGATCCCCGTCCCCCTCGGTTTCCCAGTCCACGTGGCGATGCCAGCACAGGCCCGGATCCCCATCGTCCATCAGGTCGTAGCCGATGAAATGTGCCACCCGCTCCATCCTATCCAGGGGACCGCTGGTGAGAAGCTCTCGGTAGCCGCATCCACGAAGGGAGGCCGCAGCCGTGGGGAGCTGGTACGAGGTGAGCATCTCACAAACCACTTCGCACAACACGGGGCTTTCCTTGGCGTGCCTCAGAAGGTCTGCGTAGGCAGTGGTGTAGCGGAAGTCGATCTCCGCCTTCTCGTGGTTGAGGATGGCCTGGGAGGCAGTCATGGTGGCTCCTACTCCCCGTCAGGGAGTGGGCGATGGGCGAAGGGGCATGATGGGGCGCAAGTTGTCCACCCCAAGGTCTTCCAGATGGGCGCGAATCATCTGCACTTCCTCATCTTCGAGGGTGCTGCGGAAGGGGTCCCCCGCCAGGAGCATGTGCCGACGCATAAGAGCACCATGTGGGAACAGGGTGAGTTGGTCGATCTCGAAGGCTCGCCCCAGCAATTCGGTTGCGGTTAGGATGCGGGGGTCGTTATGCAGTTCAGGGCATTCCCCACCCTGCATCTCGAAGTCCTTCACGGAGAGGGGCTCCGGTGACGTGACCACGGCGAGCTTGATGTAGACGTGGTTCCCGTCTGCATCGGTGCCCTGGTAGCAGTACATGCTTTTCTCGGTAGACATCACATCACCAGGAGGGTTTTGGGCTGGATGGAGAGGATGCCCATGTAGAGGCTGTACCCGCAGTGGTTGTCGGTGAACCACTTGTCGATGCGTGCATTGCACCTGTCCCACACACCGGGGCCCAGCACCAAGCTTCCGCTGGAGTCCACCCGAGCATCCTCACCCAAAAGAGTCAGCATATGGGCCAGGGCGGCGGCGACCACCTCTGGGGAGGGAGTGATCAGGAGATGTTCACCCGTGAAGGTTTCACCTGTGGTGTTGTTGAGGACGTGTGCCATGGCTACACCGCCTTCACGTTGGGTACGGCGCAGGGGGGCCAGGGCATGTTCCCACGATCCGCGTAGCGCTTCGTGGCTTCCCTGATGTTGTGCATGTAGCCGTAGTCGTAGCGGGCCTGCACAGCCTCCCAGGAGTCGCCGTCCGCGATGTCATGGTAGGGGAGACAGCCCGACATCTCCACGGCTTCCAGCAATTCGGGGCCGCGCCGACCACCTTCGGACAGGGGCCACTTCCAGCACATGACCTGGGCACACTTGCGGGCACCCTCGATGGCGTGGGCGGGGTGCGAGTAGCCCAGCATCATCGCTACCATGCCCCAGGACATGTCAGTCCGGTTGTACAGCATGTAGGCACGTCGCATCATGCGGCTTACGGAGGGCAGGGGCCACGCCATCCCAGCGTACAGAGCCCAGCTCTTGGCAATGGCGCGGGTTTCACGGGGGGTTCGCCCCATGTGCTCCCCGATCTCCTCCCAGGTCAAGCCCTGCAACGCCTGGATGTAGGCATTGTTTCCGTTGGAGCACATGGGGGGCCACGGGAGACCCATGGTCTTGCCATGCTTCTGGGCGAAGCGCTGGATGTCCTTCGCGGGTCGGTTCAGCGCCTTTGCGATGCGATCCCAGGACATGTCCTCCTCATACATCTCGTACACCTGCCGCCCAATGGCATTTGGCGGTGGCCACGGCAAGTTTGCCTTCTTGGCGTGCTCTCGGGCGGCAGCTGCAGCCAGGACGTTCCGGCTCTTCGCCGTGATTCCGAGCATCTCACCCACATCGGCCCACTGATGCCCCATGGAACGGAGCTTGTAGGCCACGGGGCCGCGAGTGTCAGGAGTGTTGGTGTCGTGCATTTAGCACCTCCAGACCTACTACGCAGTACCCCCCGCAATTACAACCCCTAAAAAACCCCCGTGGTTAATCCACAGGCATCTGCTCAGGATTCAGTCTCGTAGTCCAGCTCCCCGATGTCGAGGCTGTCCAGGTAGCCCTCCACCTCGCATTCCATATCGTCAAAGTACCCCCGAGCCAGGTGGTCCTTTGCACTGCTCCTGGGCATCCCCGCGAAGGATGCCTCGTACATGTCTACCAGGAAACGCGGGAAGTACCCCGCAGGGAAATCCCGCCCGATTGAACGGCCTGCAATGGCCCACTCCACAGGATGCGTCAGGCCCGTTATGACACCGCCCCGCGCTGGGGTCGTATTTCATGGGGTCGTATTTCATGGGGTCACATCCCGGACGATGACAGGGAACTTCACGATGTCAGAAGCGGAGAGGGGGACAGCCCACTCCAGGTGAGGGGCCACACGCATGTAGCTCTGCTTCACCACGGGCCAGTACTCCACCTTCTCATCGGTCATGGTCTTCCACCCCCGCACTTCATCCCCCACGAGGTCAGTGCGGAGGAAACAGACCGACCACCCTATGCCCCCCAGGGTCGCTGTGTGCGTCCAGCGCTCTGGGGGTATGCCCAGGCCCGCCTCTTCCTCGAACTCACGGCTCACGGCCTCCTGGGGGCTCTCCTCGCCTTCCATGCGTCCCCCGATACCGTTCAGCTTCCCCTTGACCACATCGGGGCCATGCCTCTTGTCGATGAGCAGGACCAGACTACGATCCCAAGCGAAAGCGAAACCGACGACCATGCGAACCATAGGACACCTCCAGACTTGTACCCTACCCCGTTGAGGACGCGCTCTGTCCTTCCATCAAGAGCCAGCCATTACTCCGCATCCGCTCATCCGCCTTGGCCTTGGCTTCCTCTGCTTTGACAAGGAGAATGCCCTCGGGATCCTGGTAGGAGAGCCACCAGTTGAAGGGGACGGTTTGCACTTCCTGCATACCCCCAAACAGAGAGCGGAAATACACCACGAAACGCCCGTCACAGGGCTCCCCCGCATCAAACGCCACATGATCCCGCACCTCACAGAGAATGCCCCCTGTCGTGTCCCTGCGGATCCAATGTAGGGGCCCCTCCCGCGCCCAAGGCTCTGCGACCTTCACATCCTGAAGCTGCTCTCGAAGCCGCAGGACAGTGTCAGGGTCCTGGAGTGCTGCCGCTGGGATATTGTAGTCGCTCATTGATCTGCCTCTTTGCCAGTTCCTGGTCGAAGGGGTTGCCGTACTCCATCCGTTCCTCAGGGGTGTGCTTTCTGTCCCCACACACGTCGCAGAAGTAGTGCTCTGGGAAGCGGTTGGGGCACTCGGGGAGGGCCATGGGATCATCCTTGCCGTGGTACTACGCAGAGGGTGTGGGAATCGTAACGCTTCAGGTCAAATACTTCCCTGCCGTGCCCAGCAGCATTTACCAGGCGCTCCGTGGGGTCCAGTAGCCTGTCAGGCTGAGGCTCATCCAGATGCCACCATGCGGAATACAGGGACCCACTCTCGTGGTACTCGAAGTGGAGCATGTGCCTTGGGCGTCCCTTGTCCTTCTTGAGTACAGGGATCACCTTGGCGATGTGCTGCCCCTGCGAGACTGATTCCCCTTTCTGCACGAAAGGCTCTACCTCTCCGTAGACTATGACGCCGGAGTCCCCTTGTACCAGGATGGACTTGGTGTCATTCCACCAGGGGCTCGGGGGCTCCGATTGGGAACCTGTGAAGTTCTCGATGCTGATCACCGTGCCCGCTTCCACAGCCATGACGACGGTGTCAGGGATACAGTAGAGATCAACACCTGTATGCACGTCATGCCGACGACGCACTCCGAATCCCCCAGGCTCATCAGGGAACAGGGGGAGCGTGTGGAGAAGGGGCCAGATCCAATCAGGGGGGCTCTTTGCCTCCTGCTGCCGCCCTTCCTGCACCACGCAATCACGGGTCATCGCACCCATCTTGAGGTCCAAGACTGCAGGCTCTTTCGGGTCTGCCCACATGAAAGCACAGTGCTCGTTGCCCAGCATGACCCGCAGTGCATGGTGGACTTCGTACCGGAAGATATGCACCTCCAGCAGTCCCACATCCGGGTGCTGGATCGTGGTGACGGTCAGAAGATCAGGGGGGATATGGGCACCGTCGATGAGGACAAGGCCCGCCTCTTCCTCGGTCTCCCGTAGGGCGGCTTCCAGAGGGGTTTCACCATCCTCTACCATGCCGCCAGGGAACCCAAAGTGGCCCCCATAGGAGACACCAGGGGCGAGAGGGCGCAGGAGCAGAAGTACCTTCCCCTGCTGGACGATCATGATGACAGCAGCTTGCTTCATGGGGTGACCTCCGCAGTGACGAAGCAGAAGCGTGTGATGACAAAGGCCAGGCTATGAGAGACCGTTGACATGAATTCGCTATACCGGAAGGTCATTTCATAGACCCCATCCCCCTTGACGTGGAGCCAGTAGTTGTTGCTGGGGCCCAGCTGGTAGCGTGCAGCAGGCTGCTTCATGTCGTTGGGGTCAAAGTCCACTGGCAAACCCCCTTGGGGGCTCTTGAACGCCTTGTAGTCCCCATCGATGATGTACACGAGGCGTTGTGCCAGTTCCTCGGGCTTCCAGGGGACAGGGTTCTTGTCCGTGATGCGGATACGCATGATCAGGCTCCTTGCGGGCGCAGTGGGCGCTTCGGGAGAGCCCCCGTGAACGGCTTCAACCACAGGATGCAGCTTGAGGACATGTTCCTCCCTAAGACAGCCTCCTCCTTGCCGGTGCCCCCAATGAAGGCACTCCTTTCGACCAGATGGACGACCCACCGCACATAGGGCCATGGGGCCTCCTCACCATCAGGGCCTGGGTTGTAGATGGTGAGCACCTCACCCCGCGAGGGGATGGGCAGAAGGGGCTTTTCACGGATGGAGTGGAGGGCTCCGGTGGAGTTCTTGACCGTCTCTGTGCGGGTCAGGTTCCCGTCATCATCGAGGAAGGCCAGGATCAATTCCTTCATGACTGCTCCAGGTAGGTGGCCAGAGGGGTCGTGGACTCCCTGTCCGTGTCGGGGTCATAGTGGTGCATCTCCAGCTGGGTGCAGAGCCCTGAGTCCAGAAGCGCCTCCAACACCACCTTCAAGTCCCCATCGTGGGGGACCAGGACCCAACCCCAGCCCTTGCTGAAGAAGGACAGATCAGCCCCAGCTGCCTTGGCAGCCTCATGGATGCTCTGGCGGAGCCCCATGTCCTCCTCATCTTCCTCCGCCGCCTCATAGACGTGGAGCAGCCGGTAGGCGAAGTGCCTGCCCAGGATCTCTCCCGTACCCGCATCCACCTTGTCCATGTAGCGGTACTTGGGGAACAGGGGGTTGTTGTTGAGGATCAAGTCCCCGTTGGGCAAGCGTTTGGCCCAGGTGTTCTCCCCACTGCCGTCAGGCCACTTCACATAGTAGCGGCTGTCGGGGAGGGCTTCGAAGTCTTCGGGGCTGATATCGAACGGGGGGTAGGTCATGTGGTATCTCCTGCCACCCTACTACGCAGCTGCGCCTTAAACGGCACCCCTGCGCTTCTTGAGGGACTCATATTTGTCTTCGAGGGCGTCCCGTTCCTGCCGAGCTTCCTTCAACCACCCACGCCCAGTCTTCAGCTTTTTGTAGACCCGTTCTACTACTTGCTGGGCGTATTTCTTGGGCACCTGGATAGGGGGCGAGCCTACAACCAGCTCGGGGAGGTCGATCCCCCACGCCATCTGGCCCATGTGCTCGATGATGTCTACCGCCTCGATCTTGGCACCCTCCAGTTCCTCCACCTGCTTCTTCAGCCGGTTCCGCTCATTGGCCAGGTCAAGGGTTTCCTCAGCCAGATTCTGAGCCAGCACGCGCAGGCAGGCATGGCAGGTGTTGTCATCGGGTTCACCCAGGCGCTCATAGCCGTCCGGGTCGCTGGGGGAGCCGCAGAGGGTGTCACCGTTCTCATCCAGGATGTGGTAGTTGTGAATTCTCATGGGGTCGCCTTCAACTTGTCCAGGGTCGGCACCAAAGCCGATGCCGCCAGTGTTGGCCACAGGGCTTCGGCTTCCAGCACCGCATCCTTGTGCTTGGAGTCCATTAGCCGGGAACGAATGCTCTGGGGGCGGCAAGGGGTGAACATCAGCCCAGGGGAGTGCCCGCTGAACTCGATTCTGTAGTCGTGTGTCCAGGGGTCAAAATCCCTCCACAGGTGCTGAAGCCTTTCAAAAGTCCATTTGTTGACGATCAAGGTATGAAACACAGGGGCACGATCCACAACCACTGCTACGGGAAGTAGGACACAGGGGACAGGGGCCTTGCCGTCACCACCCTCGTGGGTGATAAGAGAGGACTCCTGCATCACATCAGAGCCCGTGTTCAGGAAATAGCCCTTGTAAGGCACATATCCACAAGATGCCTCTTTGATGACGTGCTTGTATCGGGGTTTCTCCGCGGCCTCTGTGCAGTCGGGGCACACGAACACTTGCCCACAGCATCCGCAATGAGCGAGCACATCGTCCACAGGACGGCTCACGCATAGTAATGTGAACCGCTGTAGCATTTCCTTGGGGGTATGGGCCTTGGCGAATTTGTAGGGGAGGGGCTCGAATAGGCTCATGAATTCACCGCTTCTACCATCAGATGCAGGTGTTTCAGCACCCGGATCAGGGGCTTCAGATCCCCCCAGCCGCGCACCTGGATGGCCAAGTAAAGGTTGGGGTAGGTCAGGTAGCGGCTCTCTTTGAGGTCATACACCAGGCCTGTGCGCTTCAGCTTCCAGTGAAGCTGCTCCTTGACCTCACGGCGGATACCGAATCCCGCTCGGAGGGGGTACGCTATTGACTGGACGGGGCAGCCCGTGAACAGCTCGGGACCGTGCTCCTGGGTCCTCTTCAGGGTGGCGATCACTACGGGAAGAGCAGGGCCACTGAAGGCATCCAGGGCCTCCAACTCGGTCATGATGCTGTCGGCGGTCACAGTCATTGTCCACCCACGATCTCGAAGGATGTGAAGTTGTCTGCCATCACCCGGTATTGCCGAACCCACTCTTGAAGGGCTTCAGCAAGGGTGTCTCCGTACACGAAGACATCCTCACCCTTGACACACACCTGGTCTTCCTGGGTGTGGCGCGGGTTTGGGATGTGTACATACAGGACCAGCCCCCGATGCCATGTGCGCCGGCCGCACAGGCTCTTGCAGGGGAAATTCGTGCCCTGCCAGGACATCACGAGCTGGGCGCTCCCCCCATCAGCGGGTGCCGCCAATCCCCAAACGCTGCCAGGGACGGTAGCTTTGCCCTCTTTGAAGAGCTGCACATACCACTCCAGCTCATCCTCGTAGATCACCGGGGTATCAGAGGACATCGTCGTCTCACATGATGTCGTTGGGGTTTGGGCCCCCCTCGGGTTCGGGCTCTACCCTCATGGGGCAGTGGATGGACTTGAGGAGGATGATGCCACCGGAAAGGGCACCCAAAAACCACAGGATGCCGAATCCCATGAAGGAGAAGGGCACCGCGAAGAACAGCCGCAATCCAGAGACAGCAGGGTCACTCAGCACTCCGAGGGTGCTAAGCATCCCCAGGGCTACTCCCAGGAGAACACTGACAGCCAGGACGGCAAGGGTGGCGTCCGTGTAGCCCTTGGATTTCATGTGTCGGGTGAAGCTATCCATCGGGAGTATCCTTCTTTGCCTTGGCGATCTTGTCAGCCATGAGCAGCAGGGTCTTGCCCATCTTGCGGCAGGTGTCCTCGTCCAGGTCGTGATCCTTACCCCGTGCGGTCAGGAGGACGGTGTAGCAGCCATGCTCCTTCATCTCGGAGGGGGTGGAGCTGGTCAGCATGATGTCGTGCTCATACTCATCACTGAAGTAGTGCCGGTTCATCAGGGGCTCCCAGGCAGCGTGTCACTGCAGGAGCACCAGACCACAGGGATGGCATGGTTGACCTTGTAGGGAGCACAGATGTTCTTACAGGGGGGCTCGTCACAACCTTTGTCCAAGATGACGATAGTGGTGATGAGAAGGGCGAGCCCCAGGGCTGACCATAAGTTTTTAGTAGCCATGTCAGCGCTTCCTGTTTCCCCAGGGCACATCCCGTGCGCCCCAAGGCTCGTGGGTTCCATCATCGTTGAACTTGGGGAGCACGAAGCTGAACAGGAGCCCCGTGTCACCCAGGTTGCTGCGGGCACAGGAATTGTGTGTCTTCCGCGAGGATTCGTAGGCAGCGGTGAATGCCTCGCCCATGACATCCTTGGCCTTGGCCCGCATCGGTTTGTACTGTTCGATCTCACGGGGGATATCGTCGTGCTGGCCCTTC
>Ga0075116_10001437_pt1 | contig 10892 bp, 13 predicted proteins | sample AntAceMetag02UKC_FD_69786 | JGI IMG/M metagenome (GOLD analysis project Ga0075116, IMG submission 69786) | Saline lake microbial communities from Ace Lake, Antarctica- Antarctic Ace Lake Metagenome 02UKC | ecosystem: Environmental > Aquatic > Non-marine Saline and Alkaline > Saline | place...
AGCCTCCCATTTGGGTAGTTCAATAGTTACCGGCATAGTCCGGCCGGGCTTAGGCAGGTGGCCCCGTTCTATATTAAAATACTCACAAAAGTCAGGGGTACTAAACTCAGGTGAGTAGCTCAACTCCAACCAGTTATCTGGCTTGCCAATTGTGTCGCTCCAATATCCATCGTTCTTCTTTAGGTCTCTCCTATCCCCGAACCAAACAGCCAAGATACCGTTATCATCCCGACAAAACACGGCGTCTAATGGCACCGACTCCCGCATCTTGATTATCTTTCTCTTGCTCATAATCTATTATACGCCGATGGCCGCTCACCTGCCTGATAAAAGTGCAGCCCAATCCCCATCAAAGATGGAATCGGCAAAGCCGTGGTCTACCGCTTCGCTGGCAGACAAGTATACATCGTTCTTCTTTTCCATTTGCTCGTCAAGCCACTTGCGAATCCTACCACGAGAGGCCCCGTGCCAACGACTGTGCTCACTGTCCTTCATCGAATCCACATAAATATTGCACATTACATCTGCCGTCCGCTTATACCAATCCAACGTCGATGCCACAGTAACAAACTCACCCTCATCGCTATACGTGCCGTGATGAAACATAAACTCAGAATGGGGCATCATAACCCGATTATCCGCCGCCTGCAAAATCAATGAACTCATGCTCCTGGCATGCGTATAGTTTAGTATCGTTACCCTAACCGGACACGTCTTGACAGCATCATATATCGCCATGCCCTCATTCCAACTCCCACCGCATGTCTTCATGTGAATTAGTATAGGGGCGATCTCGTCCTGGTTGACCAGTATTCTAATGTTCCGAATACACCTCGCGGCCAATACATGGTCCACCCCTGGCTCCTCACCCCCTACTTCGGACATTACCTCTTCCCCAGAAACCATGATCTCTCGATTCCTAAGATCGACATTATAGCTATGGAAAGATTCAACCTCGGCCAACTCAGTAAATAGCTTACTCGAATTCTTTATGGGTACTCTCATAAAATCCTTTCATAATCTATTAGTACCCTTTGGTGGGTCAACCCCTGGCCCCGTCGCGGCCACACCGACCCCAGACCGCCTAACTACCCGGTCAAACATACTGCTAGGCTTATCATAGTCCCGTATGCTCTTGACCCTTTTCCAAAGCCGCTCATCCTGTTCCTCGGCGGTGCCATACTTTTCCGTTAGCGTTCGTCTACAGCCAGGGCAAGTATCATTCATCAACCGCCGGGCATACTCCTTCAGTTCTTGTTCTAGTGGCACCCTACGGCCCTGGGCACGCTGCAATTCCTCAAAGCACCGCCGCTGAATAGGCTGCTGGAGCATCCAATCATACTCTTCCTTAGCCTGGAGCAAGTTTCGTAGGAAGTTGGCATTGATAACAGCCACCGTACCCTTGCCCCGTGGGCCGCCGAGTATCCTGGGCACGTAGTCAAGGGCTATCTCATCTAACTCATCTTCAGACAGGGCACCGTACCTAACACCACCAGCCGTAAGCTGCTTCTCATTCATCACTATTTCGTTCAAGGGCCTTCCTCACTATCTCTTCGATCTTGTCAGGCAAATCTTCATCGTGACGCCGCATAATATCCTCTACCTCGTTCTCTGCTGCCTCTAACGAATTCATGCCATTCATCGACAGCTCGCCTAGCGGAATCAGGCCCTTGTCGATCATTCGCATCTCACCAATCTCATCATCCTCTACTGCCTCATGGCCTAACTCTCCCAAGGCTGCATTGATCGTCAGCAGGCCGCTCCGTAGCTTCTTGATCACCCGGTCGGTAAGCTTATCTTCATCTTTTGCTAGTAACTCGGTAGTATCAAACTCAAACCTGAAATCCTTCTCAGGGGTCCGGGCTAATTCGGGGTATTGTGGTACAAGGAACAAGTTGATGCCACCCTCGATCTTACGCAGCTTCGGTAGGATAGTGTCCTGATGGAATGCTTCAGCCTGTAGCCGGTAATTGTCGTATTTGGCATGCTCCAACAAACCAACCTTCACCGGAGGTACACCCAACCCCGCTAGAATAGCTTCCCTATTATCGCTTCGGCCATTCGCAAAGTCCACATCCTTCGGGTCTACTGATATCGTCTGCCACTTCATACCACGGCCAAGGATAAGCACCCGCCTACCGCCTAATAGAAAGTCCTTTACCTGATCCGCAATATCTTCGGCCTGCTTCGGCTGCAATGTCTGGTCAGTTTGGAATACGCCTTGGGGAGTCAGGCCATTCTCAAAGAAATCCAGATTCCACGCCGCCATTGCCACATCCTGGCGTAAGTCGTCAAGGGCGGGCTGGAGACTACCCAAGCCAAACAACACCTGCATAGGATCAGTATAGCCGAACGGTAATATCTCATCGACCTGGAATATCTTCCTCTTGCCCCATTTCTTTGCTTGGAATATCCAATGGGCCAGGCCGTTGCCGTCTTTAGCCGGGACTGGCGTTAGCATATCGGGACGGATAGCCCAAAGCTCAGTCGGTTTCTCTGTCGCCTTAACCGTCTTGCCTGCCTGCCGTGTTTCCTCAGTGCCACGAACAATCTCGGTATAGGCATTGCCACAGCTCTCAAGGTGAATCACTTCCCGCTCTAGCCAGTCATAGCCAGTAGTAACAGGGTTCGGGTAGTCAATCAGGTTCAACAGTTCGTGGTTTCTCTTTTCCTCCCGGTCGCCAGTCTCCCGATTGACCTCCACGAGCATTCTCGGCAGTTTGGCAATAGTGGATGCAATGGCGAATATACCAGCATACGCCCAAACATGTTTCTTATAGATTTCAATCCACTCTTGGCGGTCCTTTGGTACTGATATCCCATCAATCGAATCGTATACAGCATCGACCACTATAGATGCCGCCTGGCTGGCCTTGGCCAAATCAATATCAGATATGCCGTCGAGTGCTGCCTTTTCCTGTGCCTGTAACTCTTTTTCCCTCTTGCTAATATCCATCCCACTATGCTCCCAGCTTTTTACCTATCCTGGCCTTGAATGCCCGGTATTGGGCCATGTTCCAGCCCATTAACCGGCGGGCCTCATGCGGTTTATTACCCTGGAGCACTAACTCACAGAACGCCGCATCAAGACCCCCTATACCTATAAATAGACTTTCATCCGAAAGTTTATCAGGTTTAGGGGTAGGTTCGGCTAGATTTGAGGTTAGATCAGTGGGGGTTTGGTTGGAGAATCGCATGATTTCGCCCTGAACAAACCGACCACGCAAACTCCCCTCCACGCTTTTGTAGATATAATTCTGAAGGCCAATATTTGTTGGGTCAACCTTGGGAATGAGTTCGAGCAGAGTAAGCTCGGCATGTTGGGTCAAATCATCTAATTCTATGCCATGCCCAGACAGAGCAGGCCCATACATACCCCATAACTTCCTGGCCACGGTTAAAACAGTTTCCCTATACTCGTTGTATAGCCGATCACCCTCCTTGGCGTCCACCTAGTACCTCGGCTCATCCTGATTTGCCCGTTGGGCTTCCTGTTGGTCTATGAGTCGTTTGAGATGGTGAACAATATCCCCTAGCTGGACAGCTACCCAAATCAACCACGCAAGTATAAGTATAATACCAACAATCTCCATCTTCCATTCTCCTTATGCGTTATAGAACACGTAGACCACTTGCCATATGAAGGCAAATCCCCAGTGAGCATTGCCATTGGAGGCAAGTACCCCATAGAACTCTGACGGGTCATTGGTGATTATGCCGTTCATTTGTTATGGCAATCCCCGTTCATCCTTGGTCATTCCAGTCTGAGCAGTAAGAGCCTCATCGCTTCGTCTCCTTCACTCGTAACCAGTCAACTTCGGCAAACTCCGCCTTGGGTCCGCACACTTCGCGCCCCAACTTCTTGGTCTTGAATACGCCAAGCAGGGCGAGGGCTTCTTTGGGCGTATCTATTTCGCATCCGCCGCTCCTCAGCCGAACGGGATTCATGCAGAGCCAGCATTTCATGTCTTCTTCTCCTTATCAGTCAATCCGTTGCTTACTGCTTGAACAAACGAAGTTCTTCAAGCCCATCAAGATCAGTTTAGCTATCTCTTTGTCCTGTTCCGCCTTCTGATCGATAGCCGTTTTCCATTCATCCTGCAGGCCATAGTTTTCCTGCCGCAACCGCCCAATCTCTTTGTCCCTAGCTGCTAACCGGGACACGGCCTCTCTCATCAATGCTCTTTCCTCCAGCAAAAGATCATGCTTACGCTGTAGCTGACGGCCAAGGTCGGTGCGTATGAGGAACTCCCTATATTCCTTCTTACAGCAGACAGGGCACGGTGCTCGATCAGGTAACCCCTGCGGCCCCGGCGGATATACCGGTATAGTCTCTCCACCGTGGCATGTTCCACATTTCTTGCTCTTTTGTGACGACGGGGTAATACGAGGCTTGGGTGTCGATGGGGCTAGTTTAACCCCGCGCTGCTTGACCATATTCTCTTTCATATCCATTTACTCCTTCTATCCATTATACGCCGATCTATATCGATAGTGCCCCAAAAATGCCACCGGCATAAGCATAGGCGTATAGACAAGCATCGGCAAGGTCGGGGCTATTGCCTAGCCGCTTCTTAATCTCCTTCTTCGACTCTACCTGCACCGTCTGCCCCGATGCTGTCTGGCTATACCGAATTGACCCCAGCTCTTGGATTAGCTCCGGGTAATCATCCAACCATACGCGGTCCTCCTGCAGCCGCTCCCGGAACTCCCACGCAATCTCCGCCCGCTGATTGCGATAGTTGCGTGATTCATCCATCGCCTTGGCCCCGCCGATCATTGGGGTCACGGGGTATCCCTCTCGCTCCAGGTCACGCCATACCCCCTCGCCCAGGCCCACGGCATCCACCTTGATATTCTGCGGATGAATCCTATCGGCGTATCCCATCACTTTACCGCTGAACGTCAGGATATTCGGCTCCTGGCCGTGCCACAGTATCTCGCCCCGGTTGCCAGTCCTGCAAAGTATGACGCTCTGGTCGTCACCTGCTGATGCAACATCCACACCGAAATCTATATCGTTACCCCCTGTTGCCCCCTTCCTATCCTCTGTTGCCCGCATAAGCAATAGACCCGGATAAAGCACATCGGCGTCGGTAGCAGCAGACCAATCACCATCCCTATACCGGGCCTTCCATTCGTCGCTCATGTTGCCGAACGCTACTTCCTCATAGTTATCCGGCAGGTTCTTCTCGTTGTCCTTCCACGTTGATCTAATGAAGTGGTAACCGGGTCGGGGTCGGTCAATGAATGCTGTCTTGATATATGATATCTCAGGGTTGCACGTACACCGCAGGATACCGCGTGGCTTCTCCCACTCACCGGATAAGGCCCATTGGCAACGAACGCGGCCAAGGCGGGTGCCGAGGAAGTCAAAGACCTTCTGTGGCACATCAGTGGCCTCGTCGAGATACAAGGCGTTGACCTCTAGGCTCTTTGCCACCTTAAGAATATCACCAGCCGCCGACTCTGATGGCTTGAGTCCGCCATACCGAATGAGCGAACCGTTCTTGAACCTGATCCAATGGTCCTGTTGGTTGTGCTGTGCGACAAACGCGGAATACTTGCCAAGGATTGTCTCCTGCATAGTGGCGAGGGTAGTGGACTTGAAGGAGGATAGCTCCCACCGGTAGATGCCCACCACGTTCTTATTCCAAGCCAGGCACCGCTTGAGGGCATCCATGCAAAGGAAATAAGATTTTCCGCCGCCCACTGCTCCACCGTATAGCAGGAACGGGGCCTTACAATTGTGAGCCAGGATTTGCTTTGGGTTTGGTTCGTAATCAGTCAGGTCTACGTCTGTCAATCATTCCTCCGGCTCATTACTGGGTGAGCGCAACCCACGTCTCGTAATCATATACCCCATACATGGAACCCAAAGAAGCATAATATCTTCTGTCTCATTTCTAAGCTCCTACAAACTTTAACACCTTAGTGGTGCTGGCCGCTGTTTGGTTACATGCCAGGCAGTAGTGCCTGGACACATACCCCGATAACTTTCTCACGTCCCGCTTCTCCCAGCCAATAGGCTCCACTGCCACTTGCCTGGGCGTGCCGGGTATGTCCAGCATCCTGCCCGGCTCTTCCGCCCCGCAGCTATCGCATACAAATCTTACGTGGGTTGACGACCCTTTTATCATATTTCACCGGCCAAGGGCGTTGGCCTTGCTACACCTACTGGCCGGTATCGGGTAGTGTTGCTTCTTCCATACAACCTTGGAGTCATCTGCACCAAGAGCTGGAGACCACCAGGATGTCACTGTACGATCTTCAACAACTGCCGGGTCAACGCCCATCCAATACACTTTGGTTCTGGCTATCTCTTCCCTTGCTATCTCGCGGACCCTGGCCTCTGTGATTTCTTCCGGATCAAGTCCAGGAATGGTCATCATTGGCCGATGGCAATTCTTAATCAAATCTGCCGCAATCTTTGCTGCCTTATCTTCCTCTTCCTTCTCAGCTTTGGCTCGCTTCTCCAACAACTCCCGGAAGTACGCCGCGTGCTCGATATACAACTCAGCTATTTGTTTTGTGGTCATTTGTTTGATTCTCCTTAATTCATTATACGCCGTAGAATCGTTTCTAAGCGGCCTTACCCTCCGAGGGCCTAACTACCCGCCCTTGCCCCTTACGCCGCTTAGACGGCAACCTGGGCGTCCTGGGGGTGTTCTAACGACTATGTCGGAGCCGTTCCAGTTCTGCCCCAGCAATCGCCAAGGCGTCCTTCCAAGCCCGCTCCACATCGCAGCAGGTTTGGCACCAGCAGACCTGATGCATGTTCTTGCAACCAAAAGCCTTTCGATACGCCCAAACCCACTCCCCGTATGTCCTTGGTTCACTCATATTATCCCTCTTCCGCTTCCTCTGACTCATCGTCAACTGGTAAAGCCTTGACATCTACAGCCTCGATACGGTCAATTTCCCGCATAGACTCAGTAGGGGCCATTATGCCGCCACCTGTGATGATATTGATCGTTTGGCCTCCGGTTGCCCCTTCTGCTGACGCCTCTGAAGCCATTACATCCCGTAGCATACCACTCAAGGCCAACCGCTCCTGTGTCTCGCCTACGGCATCGGCCCCTAGCTTGGCCAATATCCGTTCCATTAGCAAGGCTTTCCATTCCAGGTTATCCTGAGCAGCCTTCCACAACCAATCGGCTAGACTGACAAACCCGCTCTCTAACGCCGACTCTTCCATCTGCCGCCAGAACAAGGCATCATGCTTTTTCTTCTGCCTCGGGGCGAATGGTGAATCTCTTAGGCCCTTTGGCCTACCAGCACCAGGAGGGGCAGGCATGCCCTTAACCCAATCTGCTCTACCTCTATTTTTTGACTTTTTTTGTTCTTCAGCCACTTATCCCCTCCCTTCATTATATAACTGCTGTCTAACAATACGTTTACATAACCGCCACGCTGTCTTGCCTATCGGCACGGTCCTCGTATACCCAGGATCACACCACCATCGTTTAGTCTCTAATGCCCGCCACTTATTAAACCGCCGTAAAAACCTCCGCTCACGCCTAGTCATCTATTGATACCTCCATCTTAACCCTTACGCAATTACCAGGATTAGGCCAGAAACCCCTTCCTTAATAGATTAGTGAGTGATTTATATCCTCACCATTCGGCGTGGGGCCACACCGATAACATCACAGTCGTTGCTACGGTGGCGGCAACGTCGGGATCGATTCCCGATCACATACTTATGCCAGTTTCTCTTCGTTTATGCTCATGTTTAATGCTCCTTTCCCTTCATTATACGCCAAGCCACGCCGCTTTGAGCCATTTCTGAATCTTTTTTCTGTTCAACAACGTCTTGCCACTACCCTCGCACGCCGCTTTCCGCCGACCATGCCGCCACGCGGCCCCCTTGGCGGTGCTGGCGATGGTTCGGCCGCATACCTGACAAGTCCCCCAGCCATGAACGTATTTAGTCATTATGTCGTTCTTTCCATCTCCCACTCCCACGCACTCTTTATGATACACCCCAAACTAGACCGGCCCATACCCACACTAAAAGGATTACCGCCAGGGCCTATGATGGACGATGCGTCTCCGGTCCGTATAACATTTGATTGATCGGTCTCGACCTTCCCCCCGCAACATCTTTCACATACCGCCAATACGTCAAAAACAGTACTCCCTCTACCGCTACTAACGTCCTCCACCATGGACGAACCACCGCGAATCAAATGCATAACGGCAGCAGAGAATACCTCCGCCACATCCTTAACGTGTACATAATCCCGCGTGGTCGTCCGCCAATCGTCATAAGTTTTGATCCGCTCACCGCCCATCGCGGCCCTCAAGGCGTTCGGAATCAAGTGAGGCTCTGGATCATGCTCCTCCCCGGTATCATCTCCCGCCCCGGCCACATTGTACAACCTCAACACAACATACCGCAAACCGTAGGCATCAGAATAATCCTTCAACAAATCCTCCGCAGCCCGCTTCGTTCGGCCATACGGACTCACCGGTCCGCCAACCCCACCATTACCATAAACAGAACAACTCGACGCAAACACTATTGGCACCCCTGTAGCAACGCACCAATCTGCCAGCAACCGCGTCGTAGAAAAATTGTTTGACCAATATTCTCTTGGCTTCTCCAAACTCTCGCTAACATAAGCCGACGCGGCAAGGTGTAAAACAACATCAGGCTGATCGAATATATACTCCCAACTACAACAGTCCCCCACATTACACCGAACAAAATCAGCACCAGGAGGTACAGAAGACAAGTTACCGGTCGAGAGATCGTCCACGACGGTCACGCGGTGCCCGCAACGCAGCAGCTTCCTAACGACAAAACGACCGACGTAACCGGCACCGCCTGTTACTAGCATTCTAATCATTCTTTTCCTTCTCAAGAAACTTATCGATCTCTTCCGACAAATCTCCGCTTTGCGCGACCGCTTCCCGCAACTTCTCCACAATCCGCCCTCGTCGTAAACCATGATCTCGAACAGAGGCCGATAGATCATGGCTATCATTATCCGTCAACTTCAATACAATGTCCTCCATCAAGTGATAATCACAATACCGCTGAGCGGCAATAGCACGGAAGATGTGGTGTCGGTTCGGTAAATCCTCATACTGCGTTGCAATCCGTAACGCGTATTCAAGCCGATAGATGTCTTCCTTCCACGGCCGCATCGCCTTGCAGAGGCGAAGTACTCGTTGATCAACGTATCGCGAAGCATATTCCTGACGACTGACGTTCAACGATCCGGCCAAACCCGCGTCTATTGCCCGTTTTGCATATGGCGTGCCCCGTAACAAACGCAGCTCCTTAAACACACTACTCACATGCCTGACCAACTGATGTTTCTTCAAGAAACACAAGTTATCCGCCACGTCCTCAAGCGTTGCCAACGGATCAATTGGAATCCAACCAATCTCCCATGGCATGTCAAGCCGATTGAGCCTACGAACAGCAGCCAGAAAATCATCAAGCACAAAGCCCTTTCGATACCGGATCAGTTGCTTCGCGCAGCCGCTCTCCAACCCCATACTCATCGCCAACATACCGGCGTCCTTCAGAAGTTGGAGGGTTTCGATTCTGATGGCAGCCGCCTCCGGGGACTCATCATGCTTGGCAATGGAGTCCACTCGGGTATTGATACGAAACCCGACTCCAATATTCGCGGCCCTAATCCGATCAGCAAGAACGGCTGCCCGTCTGACACCGTCCAGGCCAAACCCAAAAAACTCCTCGTCCGCGAACGTCACCTGTGAAACACCAAGCCGGGCAAGCTGTCGGAAGTCCTCCACCACTTGTTCATCTGGTCGTGTCCTCCACCTAAAGTTCGGCCGGGGGTCTCGAAGCGCCCCAACAGGACCACAGATCGAACAGGCACCGTATGGACACCCCCTGGACGACTCAGCATACACAATGCCGCCACGAACAAAATGTTCCTTCGACCGTGACCTATCAGGTAAATTAAAGTCATGTACTGATAGACATGTCCGAACACCGCCTACGACATTCCGGCAATCATTAAGACCTATCTCGCCTCGAACGTATCGAATCGCATCCTCCATAGCAGGCTCACCCTCCCCCACCGACACCAACGCCTCCGGAAAGTTGTCCGCTATGTCCGTCGTTGCCACACTGGCCAGGCATCCCCCCAACATGATCAAAGGACGATTCTCAGGTGACATCCGTCTCACCCTATCAATAATTCGCCTCGACGAGTCCAACGTACGTAACTTCAAACTAATACCAAGAATCGCCGGACAACCAAAGTCAGCATCCTCTCCATCTAAATATGAATCAATTATCGTCACGGACAGGTCAGGAAATACAGCTTTCAAATGCCCGGCGATAGCAGACAATCCATGTGGCTCCCCGATATAAGGAATGCCCTCCATAATAGGAGACATCAACGTAACCGCATTCTGCTTAGTGTTTTTACCCGGCCGCATTCCCTCTCCTCACAAGCTCGTCCCGAATGGAGGTAGACGATACGCCGACCGTATACGGCAAATAAATAATGCTCACGCCAAGGTCTCGAAATTGGGCCTCGATAGCCAGCCAGTGATTCGTTGATCGCCAATCGTCCCCGACGAAAAACACGTCAAAACGATGTCGTAGAAACGCCTCCATCTTATCGATGTCCGGCTCTAGAAAAGCAGACTTAACGACCCTAAGAGCATTCAGCATCACGACCCGATCATCCTGCGAAATAATTGGCTTCGGCTTGCCGCCCCCCACAACCAGATCATCCGTATTAACTGCCACTATCAACCCATCACATCGTGTTCGGCACGCCTCCAAAAACTTTATATGCCCGGTATGCAATAGGTCAAAAGTACCTACGGTGTAACCTAAGATTTTAGAGCGGCCAATAATTATCATACATATATCTCCGTCAGCTTCGGTGGCCCGT
>Ga0075116_10001440_pt1 | contig 10879 bp, 9 predicted proteins | sample AntAceMetag02UKC_FD_69786 | JGI IMG/M metagenome (GOLD analysis project Ga0075116, IMG submission 69786) | Saline lake microbial communities from Ace Lake, Antarctica- Antarctic Ace Lake Metagenome 02UKC | ecosystem: Environmental > Aquatic > Non-marine Saline and Alkaline > Saline | place...
TCTTTGCGTGACTGGTAAACTCAAGAGCCTCAGCAGTGTTGTTTGACCCTGTACCGGGGACAACCTTTGCTTTTCCCTTGGCTTCGCTTATCACTACGTCTATCACATGTTCGTGCTCCTGAAGCGAAAGCGTTGCTGATTCACCGGTTGTACCACATGGCACTAAGACATCGGTGCCATTGTCTATCTGAAAATTTACAAGCTTTCTTAGGGCCTTTTCATCTATCTTATTATTCTTAAACGGTGTTACTAAAGCTACCATTGAACCTTTAAACATATATACCTCCTTCAAATACTATCTCTGCCTCTCCCTCTAGAAATACATCTTTGACTTTATTGCCTGATTTCTTAAAATATATCTTTAATAATCCACCTTTTGCATACACATTAATAGGTGAACTTATTCTCTTTACTAAAGCTGATATAACAGCAGACGCAACAGCACCCGTGCCACATGCTAATGTTTCATTTTCAACGCCTCTTTCATATGTCCTTATCTTGATATTTCTTCCGCCAGAAGCTTTTACAAAATTTACATTGCAACCTCTTGGTTTAAAAAGACCATGGTGCCTGATCCTGCTGCCAAGATCATAAACATCTGCATTATCCAGATTATTAACATAATAAACCGCATGCGGTACACCACTATCAACATAATACAGCTGATAATCCCTGCCATTAACGCTAACATCAAGACCTAGCTTAATTGATTTTGGTTGAGTCATTTTAATTTTGACTTTTTTCCCACTAATCTTTGCGCTAAGTATTCCCGCCTTTGTTTCAATAGACATTGATGCAGGAGCAATTTTCTTCTTATGTGCTAAAAACGCGATACACCTTAACCCATTACCACACATCTGGGGCTCTGAACCATCGGGATTAAATATGCGCATTTTGAAATCACATTTTTTTGATTTCTCTAACACTAATAAACCATCTGCGCCTATGCCAAATCTTCTATTACACATCTTGATTGCCAATTTTGACAACTTATACGATATACGATGTACGATATACGATGTACGATCAATAATTATAAAATCATTCCCTGCTGCTTGCATTTTAGTAAATTTTATATTCTTCATCTTTATAGTACTCTGGGAATGGATTCCCCTCTGATTAGGTCTTTATATGTCTCTCTGCGGCGGATAATATAACACCTTCCCTTAACAACTATTGCTTCAGCTACTTTGGGGCGAGAATTATAATTGCTGGACATTGAGAATCCATATGCGCCAGCGCTCATAACAGCAAGGAGTTGTCCTTCTTTTACTTGTGGCAGTAGCCTGTCTTTAGCAATATAGTCACCACTTTCACATATAGGGCCCACAACATCTGCCTTTGATAAACTACGCCTGCCCGACTTTTTTAAAGGAATAATTTCATGATACGCCTCATACAAAGCGGGCCTCATAAGGTCATTCATTCCTGCATCTACAATTATAAATCTTTTCCTTTGTGTCTTTTTAACATACAGAACTTTTGTTATAAGCACGCCGCTGTTTCCGGAAATAAATCTTCCTGGTTCAAGTATCACGTGAACCTTTAACTTCTTTAATATAGGAATAATTGCCTTTGCATAACCTTGCGCAGTCTGTGGACGTTCCTTTTGATAGGTAATGCCCATACCTCCCCCTATATTAACATACTCTATGCGTATGCCGTCGGATCTTAAACTTTTAACAAAAGTACTTAACCTGCGTAATGCCTTTACAAATGGTGCCTTTTCTGTTATCTGAGAACCAATATGTATATGCAAACCTACAATATCAAGATGCGGGAAATTGTTTGTTTGGGTAAATACTGCTTTTGCTGTTTCAAACTCTAAACCAAATTTGTTTTCACTCACACCTGTTGTTATATAATGATGAGTATTAGCTTTAACATTAGGGTTAACTCGTAAACATACTTTTATTCTCTTGTGATGCCTTTTACACATCTTCTCGATCATTATAAGTTCTGGAATAGATTCTACATTAAAAAATAATATACCTTTTCTTATGGCTGTATCTATCTCCATAGCTGTCTTGCCTACGCTAGCATAAACTATTTTCTTTGGATCAGCACCGACCTTAAGCGCTCTGTATAATTCGCCACCCGAAACTATATCCAAGCCTGCGCCCTCTTTTATTAAAGCTCGACAAATTGCTAAATTGGAATTAGATTTCATAGAAAAACATATAAGCGGCTTAAGGGGAACAAACGCATCTCTTAGCTTTCTATAATGATCCAGCAAAGTAGCATGGCTGTAGAGATAAAAAGGTGTTTTTACTTCATGCGCAATGTTTTCTATCTTTAAATTTTCACAATATAAATTGTTTCTTTTGTACATAAAACGATGCATTTGATTAACCTCGCAATTTCTTCTGCCATTTATCTATCTGTTGCCTAACAAGCAGAGGATTTGTACTACCCATGGACTTCTTCATCATAACCGACCTCTTGGCATCAAAAGCCCTAGAAACATCATCTTCAAAAATCTTATTAAATTTTTTAAACTCAGCTATGGAAAGCTGAGAAAGCTTTACTTTCTTCTTATCTGCATAAGCTATTACCTTGCCAATTAAGGTATGTGCTTCATAAAATGGCATCTTTTTTCTTACCAGGTAATCTGCTATATCCAATGCATACATGCTATCATCTTCTGCCAATACTAAATCTATTTTTTCTTTGTTTACCGTGGTTGTCTTAAAAACACCAGTTAATATTTTAACGCAAAACGTAACATCATTAACAGAATTAAACAAAGGTTCTTTGTCAAACTGCATATCTCTGTTATAAGAAAGCGGCAACCCTTTCATCATTGTTAATACTGAGATTAAATTACCATAAACCTTTGCCGATGTACCTCTGATAAGCTCAAGGCTGTCTGGATTTTTTTTCTGTGGCATTATGCTTGAACCTGTGCAATAAGTTTGGGATATATCAAGAAACCCCAAATCATTACACGAATAAAATATCAGGTCTTCACAAACCCTTGATGCATTCATAACAAGGATGCTAAGAGACGAAAGCATCTCTATAACAAAATCCCTGCTTGCTACAGCATCTATGCTGTTTGACGAAACCCTTGAGAAACCTAATAATTTAGCCACATATTGCCTGTCAATAGTTAATCCTGTACCAGCCATTGCACAACTACCCAAAGGCATTTCATCAACATTAGCATAAGCTGCTTCTAGCCTCTGTTTATCCCTTTCAAACATATGCACATATGCTAACACCAGATGTGAAATCAATATTGGTACAGCATGCTGGGTGTGAGTGTATCCAGGTATTATTATATCCACATGTTTTTTGGCAAAGTCTAATGCTCCTATTTGAAGCTTGCTAAGCAGCGTTATGATTTCTGTGATCTTGTCTTTGCAATACATTCTTAAATCCAAGACTACCTGATCATTTCTGCTTCTTGCTGTGTGTAGATAATTAGCTGCTTTCCCAATTTTTTTGCATAATTTGTTAAATACAACAGTGTGCACATCTTCTGCTTTTGCATCTAGTGTAAATTTTCCCTGCTGGTATTCCTTTAGCATAGCAGATAAACCCTTTTCAATGGATATTGCTTGCTTTTTTGGTATAATATTGCATTTAGAAAGCATCTTAACGTGCGCTATGCTTCCTTTTATATCATACCCCAACAATATCTTATCATAATCCAAGGAACCAGAAAACTTCCAAAAATCTGGATCTACTTTTTCTTTAAATCTTCCACCCCACATTTTTTGAGCCATGATATTGCCTTCCTTTTTTGAGTTCTTGGATCCCCGCCTACGCGGGGATGGCAATTTCGTATTTCGAAATTGTCACTTTTTATACGGCATACCCCATATCTTTATAAATCCCTCTGCTAGCTTCCTATCAAACTTATCCTTTTCTGAATAAGTAGCCAGCTCTTCTTTATAAAGTGAATATTTTGATTTTCTCGCAACCGAAACACAAGAACCTTTATAGAGTTTCAGCTTAACCTCTCCAGTTACATTCTTCTGGGTTGATAAAATAAAGTTATCCAATGCTTTTTTCAAAGGCGTATACCATAAACCATAATATATAAGCTCTGAATACTTCTGTTCAATGATCCCTTTAAAATGTGCAAGCTCCCTATCAAGCACAAGCGCCTCAATTTCCTTGTGTGCTGTATGCAAAATAAAGGCAGCCGGAGCCTCATAAATCTCTCTTGATTTTATACCTACGAGCCTGTTCTCTAACATATCAGATCTTCCAACACCATGTGCTGCGCCTATGTTGTTTAATTTTTCTATAAGCTCAACTCCAGTGTATTTTTTCTTATTTAAGCTAACCGGTACCCCCTTATTAAAACCTACTGTTATATATGCCTCCTTGGAAGGCGCGTCTTTCGGTGATTTTGTAATCTGATAAGCATCTTTTGGTGGCTCCTTAGACGGATCTTCCAAAATTCCACATTCAATACTTACGCCCCAAAGATTTTTATCAAGGCTGTAAGGGCTTTTTTTACTTGCAGAAACCGGAATCTTATGCATCTTTGCATATCTTATCTGCGCTTCTCTTGATGCAAACTCCCATTCTCTTACAGGCGCAATCACTTCTAAATCCTTGGCCAATGCTGCCAAAGAAACCTCTATTCTGACCTGATCGTTTCCCTTTCCAGTACAACCATGAGCTACAAATTTTGCCTTTTCCTTTTTTGCTACATAAAGAAGCTTCTGCGCAATTAACGGCCTTGAAAGCGCTGTAGCTAAAAAATATTTTCCTTCATAAACCGCGTTTGCCTTTAGCGCTGGATAAATGTAATCCTCTACAAACTCTTTCTTAGCATCTATTATATAGACCTTTGACGCACCAATTTTCTTAGCTTTACTTCTTGCTCCAGTCAAATCACTTACCTGGCCTACATCTACAAGGCATGCAATAACATCAAAACCTCTTTCCTTCAACCACCTTATAGCTATTGAGGTATCAAGGCCTCCTGAATATGCAAGAACTATTTTCTTCATTAACAACTCCTTTATTTCAATAATTTTAGCAGCAATGCTTTCTGTACATGCAATCTATTTTCCGCCTGGTCAAAAACTATGGAACACTCACCATCTATAACTTCGTCTGTTATTTCTTCGCCTCTGTGTGCAGGCAAGCAATGCATAATAAGACATCCCGGCTTTGCGCCTTTTAAAACTTCTGCGTTTATAGCAAATCCTTCAAAATCTTTCAGTTTTTTATCTCTCTCTGCTTCCTGACCCATTGAAATCCACACATCAGTATAAATTATATCCGCATCCTGAATACATTCTTTTACGTTCTTTACTATCTCTATATTAACTTTGTTTTCTTTGGCACATTCTTTTGCCTTATTTAATATATTTATATCAGGCTGATATCCATTCGGTGTACATATTGAAACATTGATACCTGTTTTCACGCAACAATAAAGCAAGGAGTGTAAAACATTATTACCATCCCCAATAAAGGCTAATTTTATATTTTTTCTACCCCCAACAGATAGCTTCTCCTTTATTGTAAAAACATCTGCCAACGCCTGGCAAGGATGCAGTAAATCACTTAAACCGTTTATAACCGGAATTGTGGCATTATCTGCCAAATCTGTTATATCTTTATGAGAATATGTCCTTGCAACTATTGCGTCTAAATACCTGGATAAAGTTCTGGCTATATCTTTGGTTGCCTCTCTCGCTCCAAGTTTTATATCATCAGGCCCAAGATAAATAGAATAACCACCTAATTGATACATGCCAACTTCAAAAGAAACTCTTGTCCTGTTAGAAGGCTTCTGAAATATAAGTCCCAAGGTCTTGCCGTTTAACTTGTTATAAAATTTCCTTGGATTTTTCTTAACCTGCGCAGCAAGATCTAATATATCAGCTATTTCTTTACCTGATAAATCTTTTATAGCTATAAAATCTTTTTTCATTTGCAATCCTTTAGTACTTTGGCTAAAATTTTTATTCCTTTATCAATTTCTGATTTTTTGACAGTAAGTACGGGAAATATTCTTAAGATGTTTCCCTGCGTGCAGTTTATGAGAAGCCCCTGCTGCATGCATTTTTTTACAATTTCATCGCCTTTTACATCTAACTCTACTCCAAACATGAGCCCTTTGTGCTTTATGCCTTTAATAACAGAGTGCTGCTTCTTTAATGCTTTTAGCTTGCCAAATAAATAGCTACCCATTTTATTCGTATTATAAAGAAGCTTTTCTTTTTTAATAGCATGAAAAACACCCAATGCCGCAGCGCATATTATAGGGCTTCCGCCAAATGTTGAGGCATGCATTCCAGGTTTTAAGAAATGAGCAAATTTATTTCTTACCACCATAACACCTATAGGCAAACCTCCACCTAAGGATTTTGCTAAGGTCATGGCATCTGGTATTATTCCATAATGCTGATAGCAGAACATCTTGCCAGTTCTTCCGATTCCTGTCTGCACCTCATCCACTATTAACAACAACTTTTTTTTATTACAAAGCGTCCTTAGCTGCTTTACGTATTCTTGCGATGCTATATTTACACCGCCTTCACCTTGAATTAACTCAAGCATTATAGCTGCTGTCTTTTTTGAAATTGCCTTTTTTACTGCATCTATGTCATTAAATTTCACATGCTTAAATCCAATTGGCAATGGCTTAAAACCTTTTTTTACTTTATCTTGTCCTGTAGCTGCAATAGTCGCAAGCGTTCTACCGTGAAAAGATTTTTTCATGGTAATAACCTCATACCTGCCCTTACCATATGCCCTTGCTAATTTTATCGCGGCTTCGTTTGCTTCAGCACCGCTGTTTGCAAAAAATACCTTACCTTCAAATGATGAGGTGATAATCTCTTCTGCCAATTGTGCCTGAGGCTGGTTATAATAATTATTTGGAACATGCAGCATTTTATTTAACTGGCTCTTTAAGCCTCTTATTACAGCCCCATGGCAATGGCCTAAACCACTCACAGCCCACCCTGAGAAAAAATCCAGGTATTTTTTTCCTTGGGCATCCTGCATTAGAGAACCTTTGGCTTTTGTAAAAACCACTGGGGTCCTTGTGTATGTGTTTAGCACATATTTTTTATATTTTTGTATTGTTTGTTTTGTTTTATTCATTTTTCCCCTCAATGTACAATTTCAGTACCAATACCTTCCTCAGTAAGTACTTCTATAAGCAATGAATGTTTAATTCCTCCGCTTATAATATGAACTTTCTTTGTCTTGCCGAATAAGGCCTTTATGCTCGCACGCGTCTTTGGTATCATGCCGGAACTTACAATACCTGCGCTTATCATATCCTCTATTTCTTTTTCAGTAATGGTAGATATTAAGCTTTTCTCGTCAACATGGTTTTTCATTATTCCTTTTACATTAGTTAAGAAAATCAGCTTCTCTACATTTAATGCAATGGCTATTTCCGCGCTCGCGAAATCCGCATTAATATTATAGAGCTTATTATCCTGGCCTATGCCTACCGGAGATATTACAGGTATTATTCCTTTATCCAGCAAGCTATGTATTGGTTCTGTGTTTATCGAATCAACATCACCGCTAAAACTCCCTTTCAAGGAATCTTGCGCCATTTTTGCTCTTATAATACCATGTTCTCTGCTTATAACAGATTGTGCCCTACCACCTAATGCCTTTATTTCATTAACAATATCAAAATTTACGCAGCTTAATGCCTCATCTACAATAACCACTGTTTGCTCATCAGTAACCCTATGGCCATCAACAAACTCGACTTTTTTGCCTTTCTCTTGCATCAGCCTTGATATTGCATTGCCACCACCGTGAACAACCGCGACCTTTATACCTTGTTTATTAAGATAGACAATGTCTTCTAATATAGAGCGCGATATATGTTTTTCATCTAAATTGCTGCCGCCATATTTTACAACAAATATCTTACCCTTAAATTCTTCTATATACCTTTTGCCTTTTAAAAGAATAATTTTTTTATCAAGTATCTTTTCCATAAGTAGGTTTGGAAACGTTCCTATCTGTAATAATTGGCATTTATTTTTACATACTCGGTTGAAAGGTCTGATGTAAATACTCTATATGATGCTTTCCCTAATTTTAATTCACATCTTATTTTTATATCTGTTTTCTTAAAAATCTTATCTAAACCCTTGATTGCATAAACAGTACCATTTTTTACTGCCAACTTTCCATTAAAGTATATATTCAATTTCTCCTGTTTAATGCCAATGTCTGAGGCACCGCATGCAGAAGCTACTCTGCCAATATTAGCATCCTCTCCATAAAGAGCGGTTTTAACTAAATTGGAATTAGCAACTCCAAAAGCCACTCTTTTCGCCTGAGTGACACCCTTAGCACCTCTTACCTGCACTTCAACAAATTTAGTGGCACCCTCTCCATCCTTTGCCACCATTTTTGCCAAAGCAAGGGCTACAAAAGATAATGCTTTACTAAATTTTTCATAGGCGTTTGAATTTGGTGTAATTCTTACACCTGAGGCGCCATTTGCCAGGCAAAAAAATGTATCATTAGTGCTCATGGCACCATCGACAGTAATACAATTAAATGAATCTGAAATAGCCTCTTTAGCTGCTGTCTTTAATGTTATTTTATTTACATTGGCATCAGTGGTAATAACACATATTGTAGTAGCCCCTCGCTTAGGCTCGGGATATACCATATTAGGAGCAATCATTCCCGCACCTTTTGCTATGCCTCCGATTTTAACTTCTTTGTTTCCAATTTTAAAAGAACATGCTGCCTGCTTTGGATGTGTATCTGTAGTCATTATCGCCTTTGCCATTTCACTTGAGCCGCTTCTTGATAACTCACTAACTAAAGCCGGAAGTTTTGAAATTATATTTTTTATCTTCAGCTTTTTGCCTATACCTCCTGTTGAACATGGCAATACCTGTGTTTCTTTTACACCAAGTGAGATAGCAGCTTTTTTAGCCATAAGCTTAGCATCCTGCATGCCTCCTTTGCCGGTAAGACAATTAGCACATCCAGAATTTATAATAATTGCTCTGTGTATTGGCATCTTTACTCTTGAGATACCCAATAACACTGGGGCTGCCTTTACCTTGTTAGATGTGAAGAAACCAACACAAGCTGCATTTTTTTGCGAATACACCAAGCCAAGATCTAAGTTCTTCTTTTTTATTCCGCAATTAACTCCAGATGCAAGAAATCCTTTTGGCGCGGTTATTCCACCTTTTATTGCTTTCATTATATTAAACCTAGGGTTTCGTCAAAGCCACTGATAATATTCATGTTTTGTACTGCCTGTCCACTAGCACCTTTTATTAAATTATCAATACAGCTTATTATTACAACTTTATTTTGGCTTACAGCAATACCAATATCACAGAAGTTGCTGTCATAAACATCTTTTGTTTGTGGAAATTTTCCTTCATCATATACCCTCACAAATGTCTCTTTCTTATAAAAATCCTTGTACAATTTTACAACTTCAGAAACACTCGGCACTTTTGATAAGCTTACATAGGTTGTGGTTAATATGCCTCTTTTCATGGGCACTAAGTGTGGAACAAAAAGTGCTTTTATATCCTTTTTTGCAATCACGCTTAATTCCTGGTTAATTTCAGGTGAATGTTGATGAGTACCTATTTTATATGCCCACATATTTTCTGCCACTTCAGCAAAATTAAACACAAGAGCAGCTTTCCTGCCAGCACCTGATGCCCCTGTTTTAGCATCAATAGTTATATCATTTATACTTCCTGCCATTTTGGATAAAAGAGGCGCTAAAGAAAGTATGGATGCAGTAGGGTAGCAACCTGGATTTGCTATTAATTGCGCCTGCTTTATTTTATTTCTATAAAGCTCAGGCAAGCCATAAACACTTGAGCCTAGATATTCTGTGGAAGTATGGCCCTTGCCATAATGTTCCTCATACACCCCTGCGTCTTTGAGCCTATAATCTGCGCTTAGGTCTATTGTCTTTATACCTGCTTTTAAAAAATGCGGCGCGAATTCCATAGAAACTCTATGTGGAAGCGCTAAAAATACCACCTTTGCACCAGTTTTTATTAAGTCTGGTATGCTTTTTTCTTCACAAAGCATATCTAGCTTTCCTTTTAATTCTGGGAATACATCTGCTATATTCTCTGGTTTGTCTATTTTTGCAGAAATTGCAGATATCTCCACTTTGGGATGCTTTATGAGTAATTTTAATATTTCTAATCCCGTATAACCTGTTGCACCACAAACAATTACCTTTAACATAAAAACTCCTTGAGTCTGGGCCTGGGTTTAGAACCGTGAAAGCGGTTCCTATACTTAGTGTAAAGTCCTTATTATAAAAGAAAAAGCCTACCTTGTCAACAAGATAGGCCTGAATAAACTGTAGGAGCGGCCTCCTGGCCGCGAACTTTATCTCTTAACCCACTGAAACTTTCTTCGGGCACCCTCCTGGCCAGGTTTTTTGCGTTCCTTCATTCTTGGATCGCGTGTCAGGAATCCACCTTTTTTCAATTTATCTTTAAAATCACCGTTGTATTGAAGGAGCGTTCTTGCAATTGCATGCCTTATTGCCCCTGCCTGACCGGTATTCCCGCTTCCCTTTACATTAGCGACTACGTCTATTTTTCCGGCCACTTCACAGGTGTTAATTGGCTGCATTATAACCATCCTCAGGGTCTCCCTAGGAAAATAATCCTTAAACTCTCTCTTGTTGATTTTAATAACGCCACTACCGGGCTTAATTGTTACCCGCGCAGATGCTTCTTTGCGCCGGCCTATGGCTTTATATTCCGTCACCCCTGAACCGCTTGCTTTGCTTGGGTTCGGAGCAAGTTGCTTTTTTGCTTCTGACTTCTGTTTTCTAACTTCTGTTTTCTGACTCTTATCTTCTGTCATGTTTTTCCTCAAATTTACCTTCACACCAAATATTAAAAATGTAGAG
>Ga0075116_10001441_pt1 | contig 10877 bp, 18 predicted proteins | sample AntAceMetag02UKC_FD_69786 | JGI IMG/M metagenome (GOLD analysis project Ga0075116, IMG submission 69786) | Saline lake microbial communities from Ace Lake, Antarctica- Antarctic Ace Lake Metagenome 02UKC | ecosystem: Environmental > Aquatic > Non-marine Saline and Alkaline > Saline | place...
GAAATTCAGAAGATTACAGAAACAGTCAGAAGTCTGAAACTGATATTAAGCCATCTGAAAATATACAAAGTAAAGTAAAGGAAAGTAAAGTAAAGGAAAGTAAAGTAAACAAAATATATAAGAAAGAGCGCTTTTTAGAATTTGTTCTTTTAACCAAAGAAGAGCATACATCCTTAAAAATAAAACTCGGAAGATATTTAGATGATTATATTGAACGGCTCAATAATTATATAGGAAGCAAAGGCGTCAGGTATAAATCTCATTATCATACGATATTGAATTGGCACAGGAAGGATTGTAAATCTTCAACAAAGGGGGACTTTAATGCAGAGTAAGCACAAGACCATGTATGAGTCAGCGGTGGAATTTGTGGATCACACAAAAAGTATGTTGAACTTTTTCAGGTGGTTGCTGCGCAGAAAACCGGAACAGAAAACAGCAATATATAAGATCATAGGCGGTCTTAAAAAGCAGTTAGCTACTGCAGAATTTGAAGTATTTGAAATGAGGGCAAGATATGGACGGTAAAACCCTAGATGAAAGTAGGCTTGCAAATAAGCCAATAGCGCACTACGGAATCAATTACATTGACAGAGCTCTGACAGGAATACTGCCACAAGATCTGATTCTAATAGGCGCAGATTCGGGTGTTGGAAAAAGTGAACTTGCCTATCACATGGCTTGGCATAACGCAAAAAATATGAAGGTTCACCTGTTTGCACTTGAATCAGACAACGATGAACCAATACATAGATTTGTCTATAAAAAGATAGCTAATAAATATTTTTCAAAAACAAATAGAGACTATGTACCAATGACTTACAGAGATTATATAACAGGCAACTTTAGTATAACGCCATGGATCGATGAAGTCATGGAGGAAGTTAATCCGTTATTGGAAAATCTCACAATACATTACCGCGACGACTGTTCCGACATAGAGAGTTTTCAAATAGCAATACATCAGATAAATGACGGAGGTTTGATAATCCTTGACCATATAGATTATCTTGATCTCGATTCTAACAGCACAGAAATAAGCCAAATGACAAGTGTTATGAAAATACTTAGGGAACTTAATAAAGCTTTCAAAATTCCTTTGGTGATTATATCTCACATGAGAAAGAAAGTTAATAAGAACCAGATTATTCCAGATCAGGAGGATTTTTATGGATCTTCCAACAAAGCCAAAGTTGCCAAGACGGTCATTATAATTTCACCGGATTACTCTAACCTAAACTACAAGGAGATGTTGTATGGAACATTCATTCGCATAGCAAAATCAAGGATAGGTTTTCCAAGAAACCTATTGGGTCGAGTTGTTTTTGATGCGAAGACAAACAGTTACGATAAGGATTTTGTTCTGGCTAGGGTGAACTATTTCAATACAAAAATCCAAGACCTAGAAAGATCAGATTATCCTGATTGGGCTATAATGGGTTGCGAAAGTTTTGTAGACAAAGCACATTCGTACAGAGATTGGAGGTGACATGAGAAAAAGAGGAATACAGGCAAAACCGCAGTTAATGAATAGGAAGGGTTACTTCCTGACCAACTATGTGTCAGGTCTTTACAATAAAACATTCTTTACAGATTTTGGGTACATTGACATCCACATAAAGCGAGAATTTGTAAACAGAGTATCTATAGAAGAATTAAAAAGCTTCTTGGATAGACTTCAACTGAAAATGAAAAAGGAGTGTGATTATGTATCAGGTGACAGGGTGGATTCCGATAGGTGAAAAGGTCGAAGTAAGAGAAGTAGACGGTCTTATTAATATCTCTCTCCTTGAGTGGTTCAAAAGAGAGGCTAGGCGGTTTTGGGATCACGGAAAGAACACACAGGTAAGAAGGGCTGGAGGCTCTAATAAAGATAAGGTTGCGTTGTTTGCAGAAGGGAAAGATCCAATAGGAAATCCAGAAGATCAGCATACAGCATTTTCACATTACGAACACAGGAGCGTGACATGAAGGATAAAGAACAACAAATAGTTGAAGCCTTAGACAAATTAACAGAGCTAGAACTTTATGTAAATTTTGTAAAGGAGAACCACCCGCAAATCCATGACGAAGCCGAGAGTTATGCAATAAATGAAGTCATGGCAGGAGGAGAAATAAGCTAATGGCTAACAAGGGCAGAGATGAATCCGGTAGATTTATTAAGGGACACCAGCAATTTAATAAAAAACGCCGAGGGAAATTCATGCCCTGTCAAAACTGCGGAGATAACTTTTGGGTTTATAATAGTTGGCTAGTCCAAAAAGGGAAGTATCAACGAAAATTCTGTAGCAGGAGTTGTTGCACGTTCCATAGAAATAAAAACGTAAAGACTATGGCTGAGAAAAAAGAATGGTGGACAAACTATTATAAAAAGCATAAAGAAAAACTGATCCTTAAGGCAATAAAATGGAATGCTGAAAACAAGCAAGAGCACTATAAGCACACAGTGAAACACAGAAAAAAGGAGGTTATCAAATATAGGTTCTACAAGAAGCAGCGACACTATAGAGAGAAAAATGCAATAGGAAGTTTTACTCTCGAACAATGGGAAGAACTGAAAACTAAATATAACCATACGTGTCCCGCTTGCAATAAAAAAGAACCAGAAATAGTGCTTACAGTAGATCATGTAGTTCCTTTATCTAAAGGAGGCAGTAATACTATAGACAATATTCAACCATTATGCGGGAGTTGTAATAGCAAAAAGTTCACAAAGGAGTTGAGATATGGATAAAGGATCATATTACAAGTACAAAACTAAAGCTTGGTTTAAAAAACAGGGGTATAAATGCGAATACCTTGAGAGGTACATAACCATACCGGACACAAAATGGAATAAAGCGCACCCTAAAAGTCAACCAAAGTTTATGAAAATCAAGCAGGATTTATTTGCTTGTGATGGGCTGTCCATGAACGGAGAACATATTATATTCTGGAACTCTGTTTTAGGCAAGAAGAATGTTTCAGCACACGTAAAAAGGTTCTTGCAAGAACCGTTCCCTTTCGCGCCGGGACTTATCGATGTATGGGTTATTATCTGGATAAAGGGTGCTAGTAATCCAGAGATAAAGGAGGTTGGATTTTACCGTGAATAACAAAGGAGGTAGTTAATGGAATGGACTGAAATGGTAGTATTGTGTGTATCAATGCTTGTAATAGCTTATGTAGTTACACATCTTTAACCACACAAAACAGGGGTGTGATGAGTGAAAAACACAAACATCAGAAGAGACATAATCAAGATTCAAGAGAAAAGGATAGCAGATATCTCAGCACACAACGAAAAGCTTTATGAAGAGATCGACAAATTAACCACTCACTGTCAATTCTTTAACAATGAATGTAAGAGGCTTAAAGCTGAGGTTGCGGATTGGGAGAGCTTGTATAAGTGTCTCTTACACAAACATAACTACAACGAAAAGGAGGGAAAGGATGAAGGGTAATGCAAAGATAACAAGCACTATGTTGGGATATGAGGATCACGGAATACTTACCTGCATGATACACCTTACACAAGGTGCAAGCGGTCAAGGCTTTGGTGGTTGGAGACTGGATAGCTATAGTAAAAAGTTAAAATGTAAAACTGACTCCGCATATGCAGGTTTCTGGATGCGGAGGCTTCTTGAGGTTGTTGGTGTTGAAAAGTGGGAAGATTTAAAAGGTAAATATATCAGAGTTGATGGCGAGGAATTTGGAAATATAGAAGGGATAGGACACATCATCGAGGATAAGTGGTTCTATCCAAATAAAGAAGAACCAATCGAGGAGAAAAAAGATGCTTGATCGTGTTGTGTTTTTTGTAACAGTAGAGTATGACGCTGGTGACGACAAAGCCAAAGTGTTTATCTCTACAAACATAAAGGAAAAGCCACCGTTCATATTCTGGATGCTTGCTGCAGAATATTTGGCAAAGGTCACAGCACAGCAAAGTACAGCGGGATATGAGAAAGCGTTGGAGTTGATAATAGAAGGTGCGCTACAGTATAAAACAATAAAACCAAATGGAGGGGAGAAAGATGGCGCGTAAATATGTTTATTATTGCGATCAGTGTGAAGCTAGTTTTGGAAACCATTCACATTTAAACTTCAAAGGAACACATATTTTTAAGTCCAACAAAGATACTTTTGGACGTTGGCATAGCGGAAAGATAAGTCTTGGTGATGAAGATAAACACTTTTGCGACCATCATTGTTTTTGTGGATGGATAAAAGAGCGGATGAAACTTGCAAACTCATAAACAAAACTGAGGAGAGAAAGAGAATGAAGCCTAAAGATTTTGAAGTATTTTATGACCTTATGATTAAGGTAGAGAAAGAAATATTTATAGATAAAGGCGGAGAGTATTCAGGAGAGGAAGATCGTTTTAGGAATTTCAAAGAGCTCGGCAAAGAATTAGGGATAGACCCGAAGAAAATCTTATGGATTTACCTGAGAAAGCACATGGATTCAATTACTTGGCAGGATTAACGACGCGAGAAATTATTTGGGCTTGTTGGCTGGAATGATTGATGAAGAAAACTATAGGACTCAAGCAGTAATACCGCCAGACTCAGGTATTGGTGTGGACGAAGGTGCCTTAATGAAAGACTACAAGGAGATTATGAATGGAGACACACGTTTCCCCGGGTTGGTGCAATAAAGAAAGTAACTGTTGCATATGGGATGCGTTTGTAAATGAGACACATAACCAGATGCAACCGGAGGCAATAGCAATGTTTCAGGGAGACAACTGTTCGACCTGTCAGCGCTGTAAGGTTGTCCATGAATTGAGAAAACTTATAACAAAGGAGTTCCCTGATCAAACTTTTTTAGGTGACCCTGAAGAATCTTATGACATGATGCACCTAGAAGCATTGTTGAAATTTTTAAGGGAAGCAAGAGATGGAGCACCAAAAGATCCAGACATAGTAATTCAGGCAAGTAGAATCTTGGGTATGGATATAAAGACGTACCGGCGCCCATACAAAAGATTGCTCATGGTAAATGAATTTTTAGAACGATGGAACAAACCATTTAAACCATACGAAGACGATAAGATGTTGATATTCTTTTTGGGAGCGTACTTCGTGCCGAAACAGGAGGGAACAAATGACAAAAGGAAAGCATGAACTTAACGGCATTAATCCAAGCTACATACAGACCATAGAATATGTCTGCAAAACGTGTAACGCTACAAATCAAGTTAGAGTACCTGATGCACATATTGATTGGAAAGCAAGGTGTTATCATGGAGAGGAAGCTTTAATGCTTTCTATGGGCTCAATGAACGACCTTATGCGCGAAATCGACCTGTATCAGGGATGTCAAATGAATGATGTAATGAAAAAAGTATGGAAAACTAAGATACGTATGATAATTTCCGAGCTTCGTAAAGGGAAGAAATTAAAAGGTGTCGATTAGTAAGTAGATCATCCATCTTATCGTTGTAGAATATTATGCTATATTTTTTAAGATGCGCTAATATAAAATCAAGAATGTCGTCTGGATCAGCTACGCCAGCGTCTACGCCAAAAAGTCTGCCTTTAGTTGCGTAGGATTTTGCAACCAAAAAAGAACAGACTATCATAAAATCTGCTGAACACAACTTAGTAAAAAATGTAAAGTCTTTTCCAAATATCTTTCCTAACAGTCCATCACTCAATTGTCCACATATTTTAGCCGGGGAATAGAACCGTCCTATGTAGTTTGATGCGTGTGCTGCTATCTGAACTCTTTCATCTGGTGTGAGAGTGTTGTCACGACATATAGCTATGCCGTAGCCCTTGCCTCTGTAGTGGTTCAAATTACGCCTCTGAGCCCTGATCCATGTGTCTACTATGGAGTATTCATTCCAAGGCTCTGCGTTCTGTATGAGGAACGTGTGGCTTGCTATAGAGGGTGTTTCACCTCGGTATCTGGTAAAGTATCTAACTCCCTTACCGAATTTACCCGGTGAATGAACTATAGCTATATCAGCCGGTAGAAAATTGATATGTCCCTGATCTATTGCCGACCACTTCATTTTTTATGATATCCGTTAATCCTGCCTAAAGATTCTATCATCTGTTTGTGCTCGTTTCTCTGAAACTCATTAACTACTTTCTGATCTTTTCTGTACTCTTCTATGGAAGCTGTAAGATTTATGCCAGCATTAATAAGATTTTCAATGGATCTAACCATCTTGGTAAGTATGAACTTTATAACCCAACCCAATAAAACAAAACTTCCAATGGCTAATATATATCCTAATCCCTCTTTTGCTCCTGTCCTTAAAAGTTCCGGTGTCATATTGCTACTCCTTTGCATAGTCAGAGAACTTTTTCTCAAGCTCTTGTTCCATTTCTCTTATTTTGCCAGTGATTTCCTCAACACCAGCCTCATCCCCTTTCTGGACTTTGTATCTGATTTTTGATTTCAAATTTCTAATCTTACGTTCAACATTCCTGACAAAGAAAGTGATTTCTTTATCTTCATCAAGAGGGTGTATTCTCAACCCTGTAAAGAGTTTCATTACTTTTTCACCAAGATCGAATTTATCACTCTTATCGCCTAAGAATCTATCAGCCTCAGATCCTATACGAACCAAATTAAGCAAGTTGGCATATTTTTTACGAACCCTGAACATATCCATTCCGGTTAATTTAGATAGCCCAGCATAATCTACCTTCTCACCCTCAAAACCTTCAATAGGTCTGTGGGTAAAGAAACTATGTCCTCTTCCCGGTGTCAATACGCTTTCAAATAAAGCCTTTATGCCGGGATTTATATTCTGTAAAAGCGTCTCAGAAGGGTGCATGACTTTAAGTACATCAGCCATCGGCATATAACTTTGAAGTGGAGCATACATTGGCATACCATCTGCTGTTTCTCCAACCTGAACGGCTCCCTGCTCCTTCATCCATTGTGGAAGGAACGTTTTTGTTTTTAGATCACCCTGTACTGAGTTTACTAACTTTGCCCATACAGCTTGCTTCCCGGGTCTTTTTAAAAGTGTTTCCATCTGTAATGGAATATTTTTCCTCATAAAAGTATAGAAGGGAATAACATTCTTCATAATCTTGCGCTCAAATTCAGACAGATCAGCATAGTCAAATAGGAATTTTTTAACACTTAGACCAGCCTGTTTCGGATCAAACCCTTTTGCTCTCTTAGCAAGGTAATGAGCTATTCTGGCATTAGCTTCCACTTCCTCACCAACAACAAAGTTAAGTTTTGGAAAATGCCCGCGTGTACCAAATAATGCTCCGACAGGATTATCACCAAGCATAACTTTTTTAGCATCTTTACTAAACCATTTTGGTTTATGAAACACATCATAAAACGTGCGCTGTAAGTCAGCAGAGAAGAACCCTCTACGTAACACACCTTCACGTGCCATTTCATCAAGAACCTTTCTCTCAGCTTTTGATAATGATTTTGGACTTAGGAAGTATTTCCTCTGCAGATTAAAAGCATCTTTATACCACTTAGGATTTGTAACATCACCAAGGTAATTTAAGGAAATATTACTGAACATATTTCTAAAATGATATCCCGGTGCTATTAAGGCATTTGCTTTCCACCAAGTAAGTGACTTCGTATATAAACCCATTATGTGTCTAACTGTTCTAAAATCGCTGATCTTTTCATATCCGCGAGTCATTTCTTTTAACGCAGATCGATCTACAATATGGGCTTTTATATTGCGAGATACAGAAGGAAAATCTTTAAAGTACTTCTCTAATTCTTTTACGGCAACAGACCCATCTTTTTGCATGACACCTTTAAGCCTTGCAGCGTCAGAGCCATGAATTCCGTAATCCTTAAACATCTTAACCCATTGATCATTACTTACATAGACCCCTACATCAGCACCTTCTTTTTCAAGAATCCTCAAACCTCTATTTAACTCCTGCATACGGCTCAGATTAAATGTCTTACCGCCCTGATTGATAACATCTTGAGCTATCTTGGCTTCATCAATAGCAAAATTGGCAGAAGACGAACGCAGAGATTCAAACACCTTCATAGCCGTTTCTTCATCTCCGACAACTTTTTGTATCTGTGGGACAATGTCATCAAAAGAACCTTTACCTTTTGCTATATAATTAATGAGATCCTGTGCATCAAATCCTTTTCCTGCACCAATGAAAGTCTTTTGAGATGAGCGCTTAATCCCAGCAAATATTTTACTCACCTCTTTGTCTGTGAGATTTGGTGCGTCTTTTCTTATAACGTCTGCTGCAAAGTTTTTATATTCATTGAACTTAGCTTTTGATAAAGTTACATCAGTGAGTCGAGGTTGCAACAGGAAATCTCCTTTTGCCATTTCTGCGGGAGATAAAACGTCGTTAACGTTGTACGCGAATTTACCCAACAGGTCATCCATGAACGCCTGTTTACGCACATTCTCCATACCCTGAACCCACCGTGCCGGCATAAATTTGTCAAATTCATCATAGAAGAATTTAAAATTATCCGGTAAATTACTAAGTTCTTTTATTCCGCTAGCTTTTCCTATAGCTTTCATATCTGCAAGCAATGTCTTGTTTGCTCTTCTGATACTCCACGGAGCAAGCTTGCCTTGAAGTTGTTTATTTGTAGCTATATCATCAAGGTATTGAAGTGTCACAAAGTCTGGCTGACCCATGCGACCTACACGAAGTATGCCGTCAGAATCTATTTTCATATTCCTTACACCCTTTGACCCGAGGTGTTCCATGAGATCGTCTGTAGCTTTACGACTTTTACCAACAACATCAAAAACCCAATCAGAAGTTAGCTCTCTGGCTGCTTTAGTATCTGTGGGCATATTGACAAGCCCTGTCTTACGACCTAGTTTTAATGCTTTTGAGCGAAGTTGCCTTGATTCCAGAGTGTTTACATATTTTCTGAATAGTTCATTACCTTCCTCTGACATTACTTTAGGAAGTTCATACGGATCAAACTTATCACCTAAACTAAACATAGCGTGTTTTACGCCATGTTTTCCTGACTCTGTATTTAAGGTTTCAGCTACTCTCTGTGTATATGCAACAGCCTCTTTTACCGATTTATCCTGTATCTGGTGATATGGTATACCCTCTTCAAAAACTCGGTGATACTCGTCAAGCTGTTTCGGGCTAAATGTTTTTCTGAGCTTTGCCCCTTCATCTGCGAACAGTTCCATCTTCCAGTTTGTGAATGAATCCATATTTAGCCTTGTCTGGTACGCAGCTTTAAGTGAAGCATCAGAGCCTCCAAGATTAAACATATCTGTTATGGTTTCCCGCATCTGCTTGATGCCTTTTACATCACCAACGGCTCTGAACATCTTAGCTGTGGTATCAACAATTGCATCATCTATAAATTTAGGAAGGACTCTCTTACCCATAAAAGTTATTGTATGTCTGCGTACCAGATGTTTACTCAACTGATCAGCTATCTTCTTTGGCATACCTTTATCTTTAATAAGTTTTTCAGCAAGTTCTTCAACCCATTTACCGGCGTGTGTTCCTTTGGCAAGAGGAAGTAATTCTTCTATAATTCCGGGTTTTGTCTTAAAAGCAATATTCCGAGCTAAACGGTCTATTCCCTTTTTGCCAACAGCAAGACCTCTTGCTGTCTCATCAAAAGACCCAAAACCAGTATATGTAAGAGGGTCAAGAAAGATATCACCGGCTAGACCAACAGTTCCTTTTAAGCCGGGATCTGCTATTCCGCCTTTTTGAAACTTTGTGAAACCCTCTCCGGTCTTATTATACAGACCCGGGAAGACCTGACTCATCTTAATATCGTCTTCATCTTTCCAACCAGCTGTTGTCAGAACATCTCTGTATGTTGTCTTCTCTTTACCGGCTAGACCCTTAAGTGAATTACTTATAACGTCACCAATCTCCCCACCTTCAAGCGCAGTTTGAACAGCTTCTGCAGACATATAATTTGTACGCATAAGAAGGTCAAGAGCTTTCATCCAGACAGACTCTTCCGGTTGCTCAACCTCTTGAGTCTTCTTCTCAACCTGATTGTTTAAATGATTTTCCTGATCAACAATATCAGTTCCTTCAAATACATCAGCCATTATCGCCTACCTTTGTCCTTGTATCATTCTCATTAATTCGTCAACCATCTCTGGATTTAACTGTGGGTTCCTGTGTGGTTGCATCTGCATACCGGTATTTGGTTTTCCGTGAACCATTTCTCTTAACGGACTTGTACGAAGAGCTTGCCCACTCCCTCTAAGGTCTGTTTGGATAAGTTGCATAAGAGCTTCAAGCAATCCACGTTGATCTCCTTCAACGAATCCACCGCCACCACCACCATAATCTAATTCTGGTCTTGGTGAATAAGGTAATGCTCCCGGTTGAATTCTTTCTAAAAGCACTCTTAGATCTTCAATGAGATCTCTGTCAGTTGCTCCCTTATAAACTCCACCAGCTACACTGGGTAAATTTGAATATGGAGTAGAAGCAATACTTTTTAAAGCACCTCCCAAACCAGCTATATTACTAGGGTCTTGTGCAAATTCAATGCCTCCACGCGTTGCTGATTCTGCAATATCAGCAGCAGATTTACCCTTAAATTTATCAGCAGCAGATAAAAGACCACTTACAACTGTACTATCTTCCTTATCCTGCACATCAGGTTGCTTTGTGGGTTGCCTTGCTTCTAAAACTTCTTCTTCTGATACACCAGAAAGAAGCATAGTTAATTCTTGTTCGGTATAGCCGGGATCTCCAGAAGCCTGTTCGACAGCAGCAAACATATCTTCAACACTAGCGTTTGGTGTAGCGGATATGCTGTCAATTACTGAGTCTAAGTTTTCTATAGTATCTGCATTAAACGCTCCGCCGCCTATTCTTGGTAAAGCTTTCATAACGTCACCAAGTAGGACATTACCCTGCACACCAAGCTTGTTTGAACCAGAAACGTAATCCTT
>Ga0075116_10001443_pt1 | contig 10873 bp, 18 predicted proteins | sample AntAceMetag02UKC_FD_69786 | JGI IMG/M metagenome (GOLD analysis project Ga0075116, IMG submission 69786) | Saline lake microbial communities from Ace Lake, Antarctica- Antarctic Ace Lake Metagenome 02UKC | ecosystem: Environmental > Aquatic > Non-marine Saline and Alkaline > Saline | place...
GGAAATGCCTTGAAGGTTATTGTACCCAAATGCCTTATTGCAGTGGCACTGATGATGCCAAGGGTTGGTACATGGATGACAAACTCCTGAAACTGGATAATGACTGTGAAGGTTGTTTCGCGTACTGTGACGGTATCGGTACTAGGAGTGAGGGTTGGTGGGATAGTTGTGACCGGAGCCTGATAACATACGATATTTGCAGCGCCAAGCAAACCTGCTTTTATAACACCTGGAAAAACAGTTGTGAATGCACTGGGTACACTGATGACTGCGCCTGGCGTCTTGACTGGAACTATATGGAAGGGTTATTGACTGACCAGAACCACCCCGACAGGTATTGCATGGGTGATTGTCCGGAAGATACTATTGAAGTCGTGGCGGATGTATGCATAGGGGTAGATATCCGTGATGTTGGTAGGGTCTGTGATTGCGTTGACGACGACGAGGTATATGACAACGGCGATAACCAGGACACTGACATGGATGATGATGGTGTCCCTGATAACGAGGATTTGTGTCCTGACACGGCCGGCAGCGAAAGTAACAAAGGCTGTCCGGAAATCACAATAGATATTGAACCGATTAATAAGTTACCTGTTAGTGGTGACTGGTTCAGTAGATTATCCGCATGGATAAGGTAAATTAATGGTGAGGTGGTAAAGATTCAGACCAATAAAAGAAACAAGGCGTCCAGGCGGATAACTGCCGGTGCCCGGAAAATCAAGGGACGGGTGCATTCGCATATCCGTGTTGGTGATAGGTATTATGGTAAGATCAGTCGCAAGGTGAAACTCAGGACTGACGAGTTCATTGATAACGTCGGCAGGATCAAACGCGCAAAACGTTGATACAAACAAAACTTGGGGTGAAAGTATGATAAAAAAAAACATAAAGTATGTATGGGCTGGCGTGGCTGCGCTCGTGGTTGTTATCGGGCTGGTGCTGGTTACGCAGGACAAGGTTGATGAGGGTTTGGGTATTGCGTTTTACGACGCTGATGGTAACATGATCAAGACGGTGTCGGGGCCTGAGCAGGCAATAGTTAGTCATGGGGGCATATCCACTGATGATGTGGCAGCGTTCAAGCTGTTCTTCACGGTCACGAACACCGGCGAGGTTCCGCTCACTGTGCGTATATCCGATGGGATGTTGGAATGGACTTACGGCGATAGTCATTTTTGTTACGACCTGGCGTATAACGAAATTTGTCACAGACAAAACTTCATTGTCCGGGACGCTTGGGGCTGGGTCAGTTCAGATTGGCACACACACCCATCATCAGTAGTCCAGGCTGGGGACACGTACACATTCGAGACAACGATGATCCCAACCGACGGGTTTGTTGACTTACCGCAGCCGGTGCATTTCGGCATGGGCGCGTTCGGGTACCACCCAGATATTGCTGAGATTGATTGTCCTTTCGCAAGCGATGAAATCGTGGTGCTGTTCGAGCCGGATGAGATAGTGGTCGGGCTGGAAGCAAACATGGACTTGGGCTGAAAACCCATCATTTTTTATTTTTTCAGGTCAGGCAACAGGTGAGTGAATTATTATGGATTATCCACAACAAGGAAACAGCAGCAAAGGCATAATGGTAATGTTTATGGTGGTTGTGATATTGGGGTTGTTGTTCGTGTTTTTAGGTGACAAGGTTGCGCTGACCAGGGGCATGCATGACCGGATGTTCAGTGGCGGACTGTTCCATTCCGACAGGCCGGACACTGACTATGCGCAGCAATTAGTATTACCGCCCGCGAGCGTTGATCAATGGTGCAAAATCCAGGAAGTAACCATCAGTGCAGACATTGAACAACCCATCAGGAACAGGATAATCGGCTGGGATGCCATAAATAAGGCTTGCGTGAGCGAGTACACAGGCCACAGTGGCTGCCTGAACGGGTCAGTGGTGGTATTATATGCATACACGGCGGTTGTCGGTGGCGAGGTGAAATGGGTGATGGCAGATGGCGTGTACCGTGCCGCAGCGGATTATGTTGATTACATTGATGATTTAGACAAAGAATACATCAAGAACAAGCCCTGCAAGGAGGGGTTATATTGATATTTTATGCGAAATTTTTGTCTGCGGACAAAAACTTAAAATCGTGAACCCTATGGAAGAAACAATTATTAAAGAACTAAGGAAAAGAAACCCTTATCCAGATGATATATTTATTAAACCTTCAAAAGAAGAGATTAAAGAGATTCATAGAAAAGTTAAGATAGAAGGTTTAATAGGTTCAGAAGGAAGAAGAGTATGGGGTTTATGTTGTGATGAATTAGTAAAAATAATGGAGGATGATACAAATGGATAAATCAACCGCAAAAAATATGTTAAGGGTTTTCGGGCTTTAATTTTTCAAAAAAGAAAAAGAGTTTAATAAGGATTAAATTCAATAAATTTCAGAAAAATATAACACCTTCCCAAATAAATCACACTAAAGTGTGGGGTTTTCAAAAAAATAGCAAGGAGGAAAAGAAAAATGGTTAAATTAAAAGGATGGAAAAAAATAAGTAGTGGGCATTTAAATAACTTACACGAATGGCAAAATATAGATACTAAACAAAGAGTTTTATATTTTCCTTATGGTATGACTTCAAAATATAAATTAATAATTGAAACAAGAGAAGGTGTTAAAGAAGGAATAGTAAGCAACAAATCATCAGCAAATTTTGGTGCAATCAGATTTATGAGGGCAAATCCAAATGGATAGCACAAACAAACCAAAGGTTAATAGAATCTTACGAGGTGAAGTCTCAATTCCTCCCACCACTAAAGTAGTGGGTATCCTTGAGACATTTTTATGAGGTAATCATTAAAGATGCAAACAAAACAGCAGTTGGTGTTATTCGGGATGGTTTTTATAGCGTTGACGGGTCTATTTGCAGGGTTCCGGTTATTAATGCTCGCGGATGGGGAACGGTCATGCATCATCCCAGCAGGCGGCGGTGTGTGTAGTTTTGAGTATGTGCTGCCAGAGGGCAAGGCAGTAAGCATGTATAATATGGACTTGAGCTTTGAAGGCATACCGTCAGGTGAATATATTGATGAACAGGTATTGGAGCATATTGATTACAGGCTGACCAAGGAAACCGGCAGTGACAAGGTAGAGCGTTATTATAATTATCTGTATAAGTTGCCTGATAGTTACAATGATGTGTACGATGTCCGGGTCGAGGCAGTTGCAGAGGGCAGTTGCAGCGCCGGCGAGGGTGATCAGGGCAAGGTCTACGTCAGCATGTATGGGATAGATATACCTTATTACCAGGACTTTTTCGAGTACTGCAACGAGTACTATTCCAGAGATTGCGCGAATTATGATACATTGATTCTTAACTCTGGGTGGCACAGTGGCGATAACTTTATGCGTTTCAAGCATAGCCACCATCTGAGCGATACTGAGTTGTGGCTGGTACCATTGGCGAAATGCAACAACGCCAAGCCGAGGCACGATTCTGGGATAGGCACAATAACCGGGACGATTGATAATGAATACATTAACCCTATCCTGGCCGAGACCAAGTTTTATGCGGTGGTTAAGACATACGAACGTGGCTCAGGCAGTGCAGAGGCAGTCCTGCCGCCGGTGGTGCGTGCGTCGTACCGTAAGACCGAGCACCCGAAGCATCTTAATTACTGGGTGAACGACCAGAAGATTGACAGGTTCGGCGGTGTGCAGAAGGCGCCTGTGTCCACGCTGGACTTCGCGGAAACCATCAATAATGCCTGTAACCGTGACACCACTATTGCGGAGTGCAGTGTCAATATCCGGTTCAGCACTGCTAACAAAGGCGGGAAGATTATTATTGATAACGAGAATGAGGTGTTACGTGCAGCGGTGTTACCTGAATGCCAGGGCAACCAGACAATGATTGACCACTGCGCGGATGGGAACGAAGTGATCACACATGTCTGTCACGAGGGGCATTACACCGAGACAGGGAACATGTGCGTTATTGTGCCACCACCGCCACCACCTGAACCGTTTAAGTACAAGATATTATTATATTTATTAGGGTCTGCCGTCGCTGTGATTAGTGGCGTTATGATATACAGGAGGTACAAACGATGAGAACATTAGACATAACAGAGCCCGTGTACGGGGATTCTTTTAGGGGGATTGTTGCTCTTGATTCCTGCCAATGTATGCAGGTGAAAAGGCAAAAAATAATGGGGGTGGAACCAAAATGAGTAAGAGTAAATGGAAAATAATGAGCCTGCCGATTAGTGTTGTCTTATTGCTGATGTTGGCAGGAGCGGTCAGTGCGGGCACTTGTACATTTGTCACACCGGGTGCGGCAGCAACCATCAGTGGCACGAGTTACACATTCAATATCAGCGTGAGCACTGACCTGATTCAGAACTGTTCGATCACAGGGAGCAGTGCGCTGAGTGGGGACACATGGACAGTGGGCACAGCCCTGAACGATTCAGGGATAAATAACAGTAATGTGACTGTGAGTTCTGCGGGTGAGTACGATGCTGCTGACTGGGTATTTTCAGCGACCTGCGTGAACAGTTCAGGAGCCACTGTTGACACATGCACGCGGTCAGCGATTAAGGTCAATAACACCATACCGGTAGTGACAGGGTGCACGATTGATGGCGCAACCGCAGCTTCTACGGATCTTGGTAGTAGCACGTTCACGTATCTGTGTACTGTGAAGAATGCCACGTCATGCACCGTGTACTGGCAGGGGTCGTCACACGCAATGGCTACTGACTCGTCGTCCAGTGTATGCACATTCACTGGGACAAGCAGTTATGCCTCAGCGGGCACCACCGCGACATGTTCATTGATGGATGCTGATGACGAGAACACGGCTGTGTACATGACCTGCACGGATGGCCTAGACAGCACGTCCAGCACATCATACAACGTGAAGACAGAGGGCGACCTCGGTGGGATGAGCGGCACTGATGACAATAAAGGGTTAGTGAATGTAGTAACTCAGAATCTAGGTAACAAGCGCACGGTGTTTTATCTGTTATTGGCGGCAGTGGCAATGTTTTTGTTTTTGCTGATGGCATTCAGCGGTAAGAAGAAGTAGATTAAGGTAAGTTATTGGACAAATGAGTAAAAAAACCATTAAAAATGGAGGTGGTATAGAATGAATTGGGGCAAATGGCTTGGTAGGATATTGCTTATGTCATTGATTGCTGCTGTTATCTTGTCCTTGTTAGGGATCGGGTACGGAGCGATTGTTGGTGTAAGTGTTACGTGGGGTGCGATATTCGGACTTGTTGCAGCGGTGATGTTGTTCGGGTTCGCGATTAAGTATAACCCAGGTAAGGAATCGTTCATGGAATATTTCCCGGTGTTGTTGATCGTGATGGCTGTTATCGGAACCATTGCAATTATCTGGGAAGGCAGTCCGTTCACGTTCGCCATTGAATGGAGCATGGTGGGCTTGGCTTTGGGCTTTTCCGCAGTGTTCCTTTCAGGCGGCATCACTGCCAAAATCCTGAAATAAGAACCCAAGTTAAGTAACAAATGCAGGGGTGTTGTTAGCCCCGCATATTTTTTTTATTTATGTTGATTTTAGTTATTTTCCATATAGAAAATAAATAGGTGTTGGATATGGCACACATAATAATTTACAGGAGCACGGGGAAACGTGTCAGGGTAGGGAGCAGGCTGGTGCCGGTGTTCGAGCACTTACCACAGGCAGTCAATTACCTGAAGAACAGGTTAGGCGACAGCCCATATATGACAATCATCAATGTTTAATGTATAAAACTAAGCGGGGGATAAATATGAAAATAACACAATTTGGCAGCGGGACATACGATACGAAGAAGTATCCTTATGTTTTATTGAACCACGATAAGGTGTTTGGTCGTTTTTCAACACTGGAAAAGGCACATAAAGGTAGGTTAACTGTATCTCTCACCCACCCTAACAAAATAATAATGTTGTTCAATACAAACACACAAAAGTTCATTGATTGGCGCAGGAAAGAGAGGATCATGTTCGAGCAACGAAAAGAATAGTCAAATATCATGTTCATTTAGTCATGGAAAACAGGAAAATGAGGTGTTACGGATGATGGATAACAAGATGATGTATGTTTTACTTGGGATTATATTGATAAGTGTGATGATAACCGGCTGTGACCAGTTAACTACCACACCACCTGGCTGGGAGTGTACCATGGATGATGTGAATGTGGTGTTGGTGATTGACCAGAGCGGGAGTATGCAGGGCGAGGCGATGAACAGTGTCAAGACTGCGGCGAAAATGTTCGCGAGGCAATTATTAGAGAACCCGTCGAACAAGGTCGGGGTGGTAACGTTCGCCACCGTGACACATGCACCCACCCAGTACTTGACTAATGATATTGATGATATTGAGGATTATATTGATGACATTGACCCTAGCCTGTACGGCAAGACCTGTGCAGCGTGCGGGATTTCGGCAGCAGCGGGGCTGATGTACGGGTTCAATGACCATAATGCAATGGTGTTTTTGACAGACGGCGACGCTAACCGGTGTACTTATGGCGCGTGTAATAATATCCCTGCGCGTGACGAGGCCAAGGAAAAGGCGTTAAAGGCATACGATGAGAAACATATCAAGATATATACCATTGCGTACGAGAGTGCGTGTGACGATTCTGCGGTACTGGGGATGTTGAATTACATAGCCGATATCGCTCACGGGAACGTGTACAGTGCCGGGATGATGGATATTGGGGCGGCGTATGCGGACATCGTGAACCGCGAATGCCTGATGACCTGTGACACCACGTTATCCGGGTACTGCGATAAGGGTATAAAGGAATGCCGGAACAATGAAGTCTGGGTTTGTGAGGATACTGATTCGGACGGTTGTGGGGATATGATAACCAAGGCCGAGACATGCACCGGCAATTATAACTGCCAGGATGGTGTTTGCCAGTGCAAGGCCGAGATCAAATGCAGTAACGGCAAAAGCAACGGCGATACCTGGTGCGATAATAATTACCTGAGGAAATGCGTGGTTGACCAGGCGACATGCTCGGATAATATAATGATTGCGAAGACCTGTAATCCGCCATTGACCTGCGATAATGGTATGTTGGATTGTGTCTGTGGTGAGACTTGTAACGGCGGTGACAGGCGCATGCCCAGTTCTACCAATGATGATTATGATGAATGTGTTGATATGCAGCCGTGTAACACCTGGCTCGGTAAGGATTGCCCGAACGGGCGCGTGTACAACGATTATACCAAGACCTGCGAATGTGACACGGCCACTTTGGACATGTGTAATGTGGATAACCTGCATAACAAGATTGTGTGCAAGGCCAATGACCTGAATAAGCGTGAGCGGTGTACTATGGTCACCGGGAGCGGGTTTGCTAACGATTATTGCTGGGAATGGGTAGACTATGACACTAACCCGAACCCCGCAACAAGGACATGCACCGGTGGTGAGTACTTATGCAAGGTCGCGCCGTGTACTACTGCGGATTGTAGCCCCGACGGCACACATATCCGTAACTGCGAGTCAACCACTGATTCGATGTGTCCGGTGCTTGGCGATTTCAGGGCGTGCCTGCCGGATTACAAGTGTAGTTCTACCACGCACCAATGCGAGCCGCAGCACCAATGCGAGCCATTAAATTCCCAGAACGGGATGTACATGCGCTGTAACCCACTCAATGACCGCGAAATCCAGGAATGCCAGAAGGACTCGGACGGTGTGTATAGGTGGCACACGATTAACGCCCTTACCTGCGGTATGGGTTCAATCTGCACGCACGGCAGTGACGCGTTCTGCACACTGGCATACGGTGTTGATATTGATGTCGGCCAGGACTTCGCTGTCGGGCTTGAGGTAACGGACGTGATGGTGACTATCGCGAGCAACGAGCTTGATATAGGCAATGTTGTGGTTGTCGTGTGCGTGGAAAGCGATGCGTTGGGGTGTACTGACGAGGCGAAGTACACCAGTATTGCGCAAATCCGTACTAATCCTAACGGCCAGACAACCAAACTGAACTTTGCAGGGCCGGAACAACCAGGTAATTGGTTCGTGTCCGCGTACGTGAACGGGTACCGGGAGTCTACGTTGACCTCTGTCCCGATTTATGTCCTGAAACGGCTCAACCTTGATGTCAATATCCCCACCACAAACTTCATCAATGAACCGGTCATGGTTTCGTACCGGGCTGAGGATGCGGACACCGGGAACATCATCGTGCCTGATGTGGACATTTACCTTGACATGAACGGTGTCAATATCCCGTATACGCATACTGCGGTTAACCAGTTCGAGTTTGTGGTGAATAACCTGGGGACAGTGCATTACATGATAATCGGCAGCCATGCCGGGTACTTGGACAACATGGAAGAAGGGTACATTGAGGTCGGGCATCAGGTCGTGGATTATACCATGAAACTCGATGGCGTGAACATCAAGGATCTGTTCGAGTCTAGGGTTGACACCGGGACAGTGGACATTGAGTTGCGTGTCTGGCAGGGCACCGAGAACTTAAACATCGATACCGGCAATCTCAGGTTAAGGAACCCGGCGCAGGCAATCGGCGAGGGCACGGTGCTGACGTTCCATCGCAGCTCCGATAACATTTATACTGCGCGGGCAGAGTTCGCGGAATCCGGGAAATCGTATTACTTGACCGGGACATTCACCATCCTTGCCACTGGCGAGATTGTCGGCATTGAGAAGACCATCAATACCAAGGGTGGCACCGGTGGTGGCGAAGACCCATTATTAGACCCGATGATGATCGGTGCGGTGGTGTTCGGGTTAGTGATTTTGCTGGCGTTCGCGGTATGGCTGATACGCCGGCGGAGGCGGTGATACAAATGACGAATAATAACAGGGGCAGGTTTTTCGTGATATTCTTAGCGTTGTTCCTGGTCAATGCGGGCACGGCGCTGGGGTGGTTCCCGGAGGATCATACCTATTTCACGCTTAGCGAGATGCGGAAGATGGACACAGCCATTACCCGGCTCTGTGCTGGCCGCGAGGCGCAGGTCATGTTCGGTAACAGCGGCGCGGATGTTCCGGTCATCCATTACCTAGAGAACAAGCTTGAAGGGTACAAGGGCACGCATAGCCGGGCAATCTATTCACGGTGCTTGGAACTGGCCGGGAGTGATCCCGACCTGAAATGCATGTGTTATGGATTAGGGTTGCATATCATCCAGGACAGGTCAGCGCATTATGGGTTTGTCCCTGAACACATTAAACGGTTTTGGGGCAGTAACGTGATGATGCACCCGATAATTGAACGGTTGGCCACTGACCAGTTGCTTGACCGGCTCGGCCGTAACAATGACCCGACCATCAGTGTCCATGAGATCAAGGACAAATCCAAGCACGCCTTGGATCTGTTATGGACAGACGATAAGTATTATTTATTGTTCGAGGCCGCTTCCGGGCTGGACATGTCAACCGACTTTGCCGCAGTGGATGCCGCGCTCAAGGGTGAACGTTGGGCAGACGAGGTGTACGGCAAGGAGGTCAACCTCCCAATGTTTTATTGGTTAGTAGGGTTTGGTGTACTGTTCATCGGTGTATTGTTCGTGGTTGTCACGGCGTTCTTAGCCCGGAACAAGCTCGCGGTCATCAGTTATGGTATCGGCACGGTGATTGTGGTGATCGGTATCATACTATTATCATCATTGTTCATGGGCAAGAGCTGGGTTTGGTTCAATTATGCCGCTTCTGCCACATCCGTGGTGATCAATATCGATGACACCACGCAGACAGTTGAACAGACATTGGCCAACACACGCCGGTTCTTAGAGACCGAACAGTTATTATACGATGGCGTTTTAGTTGATGACGCGTCAGGGTTAGACCACTTAAACATCGACGGTGACATGATAACCGGGCCATTGGTCGAGGCCGAGTACGGGTACAAATACTTCGTGTTTCCGGTGGCAGTGATCCTTATCCTGTCAGCGATTGCGTTATTATGGTGGCGCATGAGCCGGGGCTAAGACCCCCACATCACTTAAGTATTACGGTATATAAATATTTAAAAAGGGTAAATAGTAAATACCCTTTTATAGGGGGTGAGAAGGATGCAAACCATATATTTAAGGGGGATTGGTAGGGTTCCTGTGAAACCAGCTCGTATTCATTACACAAACAAAGGATGGATGGTGGGTGGTTTGTTTAGCAAGGGGGATGATAAGAATGGGACAAATAAGAAACTGGAAAAAGGTAAGGCACACGGCAACAGTTGATGAATGGAAAGGCGCTGATGGTGATATGGTTTTAGTTGCAAGACCAAAAGACAGTAATATTAACGGAAAATGGATGGTGGGTGCGAACGGCATGTTGCATGTTAAAAAGTGTAACACGAGAAAACAAGCAATTGCATTTGCAACGGACTATATGAAATCATACCCAGAAGGGTAAAATGGGTTGTTGTGGTAACTAGTTTTACATTACTGATACTAAGGATTTTCAATGTGGTGTGAAGGTGAACTAAAAGATGTCGATAATAACTGATTTGTTCGGGTCACGGCATAAGCGCCGGATGATGTGGTATGTGATAGGCGCGGTTGCCTTGTTGCTCGTGGTGTATACGATATTCATATCTCTGGTGTGAGTGGGTGTGTTGAAAGATGCCGGGTAGAGAGAACATGTTCGTGAGATGGTGGTACTGGACATTCAATGTGTTCAGGAAATACTGGTGGTTAGCGGTACTGGTCAAGGTGTTGGAAATCATGGTTATAATCATCGCGGTTGGCGGTGTCGGGTTATATGTCATATGAGCGTGGTTTGAAATGGTACAGTTATGGTGTGTGTGATGTTTGATGGGCAAGACAATACTGATTTTAGGGGTGATGTTGGGGTTAGTCATAGTCAGCATATTCTACCTTAACACCGGCACCGACTTAGCGACA
>Ga0075116_10001446_pt1 | contig 10860 bp, 12 predicted proteins | sample AntAceMetag02UKC_FD_69786 | JGI IMG/M metagenome (GOLD analysis project Ga0075116, IMG submission 69786) | Saline lake microbial communities from Ace Lake, Antarctica- Antarctic Ace Lake Metagenome 02UKC | ecosystem: Environmental > Aquatic > Non-marine Saline and Alkaline > Saline | place...
GACTGATTACTACCAAGAGTTAAACATGGGATCGCTTGAGACGCGCAAAACGCTCTTAGGGTGCTATGTACAAGGTTTTCTCTCTCAAAGCTCTACAATCAAGGTTAAATACGATATTTATGACACAACAGGCCGACCTATCACCGATAAAGTTAAGTTCTCATGGACTTCACAGTATAACTTGAATGGAAGTGACGGTTGGGGTACTGCGAAATGGGGAGGCAGCGCATGGGGAGGCGATCTAGATTATGGGAATTTGATCGAGAGTTTCGACGGATGTCGCCCAACAATAAGAAATTACATGAGAGTATCGATACATATTACTTGTTCTGATACTAGCCCTCATATAATCAACTGGTTAAGTCTACAGGCGAAAGAAAAAGTCGCTATTCGTAGACGCAAGATGACAAAAATATCATAATTATTAACTTAATAAAACTATGGCCGACGCAACACAGCTTCCTAAGCTAACAGAGCTCCAATACTTTCAATGGAGTATACCAGCAGCACCTAATCCAAGGTTGTCTGCACCTATCAACTCAACAGCTACAACGATCTCTTTCACTTCCGCTCCTTTGGATGAGACGGGTGCAGTGATAACAGCTCCTTTCCTAATGGGTATAAGGAACTCGGATTCGTTTGTTGAAACAGTTTATTGTCCGAATGGAGCAGATGGAGCTTCTGGATTATCAGCTACAGGATGTATAAGAGGTATTGATCCTGCTGGATTAGATTATACAGTAGGAGATACGAGCTTCGCAGCTTCACACGAACAAGATTCACCTATCTATTGTAATATCACAGCGGTTATTCAAGCGCTTATAGTCTCAACTTTACAGGGGGACGTTGCAACAGGTGGGAATGCTTTTGTAGGTGGAGACGCTACTGCTACTGACTTCGACATCGATGTTGAGAACGTGGCAGGTACACAAAGATTTCTTAGAAGAAACGAAACAACAGGTAAGGCACAGTATTCAGACGACGGAATAACTCTTGCTAATATATCGGATTCGGTAGCAGGTAATCTATCGCTTATAAGTGCGGTCGATACCACGGCAGGATATTTAGACGGCAAATTGGTAGCAGGAACTAATGTTACGCTTACTCCAAGTGGAGCGGGTAACGAGACTTTGACGGTGATAGCAGATTCTAAACATACAGGGATAACAGAACATATAATTTACACACCTGCTTTCTTAACAGGTGACACTGGCGCTGAGGCTTTATGGAACAACTGGATCGTAGTAGCAGATGGATCATTTAGGATAACGGTAGACGGGACGGCGGTAAATGTAGATGCGATTGATTTCAGTACTGTTACTTCGATGGCGGATGTAGCTACCTTGATCCAAACAGCTTTAAACACTGCAACAGGTACTCTTGAGACTGTAGCGTGGAGCACAGATCACTTTATTATCACTTCAGCAGATACAACTTCAACAAGTGAGGTTTCTGTACTAGAGACTTCAACAGGTACGGTTGGAACAGATATTTCAGGAGCAGGTGCTTCGGATTGGCTGGATGCTGACGCTGGAAACGGTGTAGCAACTATCGCGGCTATTGATAGGACGCAAGATTCAGGAAAAGTAATCTTGTTAGAAGCTGACGGGGAGGTAAACCCTTCTATCATGCAAAGACAGTTCGGCGGAGATGGGTCTGATGGTATTTTGATGGGAGGAACGACAATTGACTTAGGGTCGGCTGCTGTGGTTGTAAAAAATTATAGTTACGTTGATATTAAAGCGGGTGAAACTGTTGACTTTACAAACGTAGCTGCAAGCGGAACTAAGGTAGTGTTTAAATGTTTAAATGATTTTATTGTCGCTGGAACAATTGATGGTATTGGAGGAGGTGGTAGTGGTGGTGCTGCTGGAGTGGGTGGAGTTAGTGCGCCTCAAGCGGACGGGACTGATGGAACGGATGGAGGACAAGCTGATGGGTACTTCCTAGATGGCGACACTCACAACGGTAGCCTGGGAGTGAAAGGGTCGGGTAGTGGTGTCGGTGGAGCTGGTGGTGCTGCTAGTAGTCAATATTCTTCAAGGAATGTTTATATAAACCAAGTCACGAAATCCATCATGCTTGTCCCTGGAGCTGGTGGAGGGGGTGGAGGAGGTGGTGAGGCCGGGGGTTCTAGTGGTGGAACTTTTGGAGCTGGAGGAGACGGAGGAGCTGGCGGGGATGGTGGTATTGCGTTATATGTAGAGGTAGGAGGCTCGCTAAACTTTAGTGGAACAATTGACGCATATGGAGGTGCTGGTGTCGCAGGAACTAATGGAGGAAATGCTATACCAGACGCAAGTGGTGGTGGTGGTGGTGGATCTGGAGGTGGTGGAGGCGGTGGTATGGTTGTTATTTTATACAACACTTTAATTGCAAACACGGGGTCTGTCGATATAACAGGTGGAGCAGGCGCAAGTGGCAGTACTGGTGGTACTGGTAGTGGTGGTGTAGCAGCTGGTGGTGGTGGAGCTGGAGGAGCTTCTGGATCCGGGGCATACTCAGGCGGGGCTGGCGCAGGTACGGCTGGTCAAAACACTAGTAGTTACTCAGGCGGAGCTGGTGGAGCTAGCACGGCTGGGAAGGATGGGGTTTATGCAATCGAACAAAATACGAATTTCGCTTAAATAATTAACTAATACATAATGGCAACAGATTTCACAGGATGGGCATCGTCTCTGCTCGAACAGGCTCGCGCGTCAGGTAAGACCGCTGCGGAGCTTGCGCCAGAGTTTACAACGGATAGCTCAATCCACCAAGACACTATAAGAAGTGTACAAGAAGCCCTGGACGCACCTCTTGCAGCTTCTCCAACAGATACAGGGACTACAATAGCTGCTGCGACTACTTCTAGCGGATTGACCCGCACAGAGTATCAAGCAATGCTTCAATCTGATGCAACGCAGGCTCATGGTTACGCGTGGAGCCCTCAGACTGGACGGTACGAATATACGGATCCAGCAGGTGATACAGCGGGAACTTCTTTAGAGAGTCAAGCAGGCTCTATAGAGCAAAGTCAATATGACGATGATGTAACAACAGAAGGAGAATACGGATTACCTGAAGGTACGGCTTATACAAGCGCGGAAGACTTAGTACAATCTCAACTGGCTAGTCAAGCTGCTTCTTTAGAGAGTGCAGAACTAACTGCGGGGGCAAATACTCAAGCGTCAGCTGTTTCTCTACAAGAGTTGCGGCTTGCTGCTACTACTAGTGCTGCCGCGGTGGCTGCTGATAAAGCTACTGCTCGTGAAGGGGTAGGGAGTTCAACAGGACAATCTATTTCAGATAGCTTTACTAGCAGGATGGAGGATCAAGTGGCGTCTGCTGAACAAAGCAGGAACGCGGCTCAGGTTGCTCAAGCTCTGGCTTTAACTAACTTAGAACAAGCACATAGATTACAGAACCAAGGCTTGATAGAGCGTTTCCAGCAAGAATACGACATGGCTTATCTGGAAGCACAGGCTGCAGATGTAGCGTGGATGGATTCAGCTAAAGCTTACACAGACTCACGAACCTCAGCGCAGATAGCTCAAACTTCGGCCGTAACAAGTTTCCGAAGTGTAATTGACACAGGAGTTGAATTAACTACAGAAGGCATACAAAGTTTCGCTAGTCAGCTAGGAGTAGACTTTGATGTAGCATACGCATATTACAAAGGAGCAGAGAACATTAGAAACGATAAAACCTTAAGTGTTGAAGAGAAACAGATAGCAAACGACCAGGCGGCACAAGATTTGAACGATTCAATGACGGGAGGTGCTTTAAAAGAACAAAGGAAGATAGATTACTTTAGATCACAGGTTCAAAGCGGAGATTATTCCGACGCGGATATTGAAGCCCTGGCTGTTCTGCTAGACATTCCCGTCGCAGAAAACCCTGTGTACCAATCAGAGAAGGCGCTTGCTGATGCAGGTGTAGCGTACAAAGACAGTACGACTGCAAAGAACTATCAAGACTTATTAGAAGCACAAGCTGTATATAACGAAGAACACGGGACAACAGGAGGATATATACCAGAAAGCGATGTTTACACTGTGACTCAATCAGGGAACAGCATTGTTGTAGATGTAACAGACGGACAATCGTTAGACGACCCTGAGACCAGTAGAGACGAAGGACAATGTGGAGCGTTTGTAAACGATGTTGCGGGAACAACAATGGGGGACACTCTTGCTAGTAAATTGTTGTTCACAAATGATGCTATTACATCGCCTCAAGCTGGAATGTTCTTTGTTAGACCAGGAGGTTATGACCTGGATGAAGGAGATAGCGGGCATACAGGAATGATTGAGTGGGTTGACTTAGCTTCTGGAGAAATGGGAGTTGTTGACGTGAACCTAAACGACAACGGAATGGTGAGTAGGTACACAACAACAATCACAAATGATATGAAGTTTGGAGTGCCTGTGAATGGTACTGCGATGTCTGGCGGAGATGATTTAGCTAGGTCTCTGGCGGAGTCGATAATGGACCCGACTTCTAACGCCAAACTGTCAGACTTAACAGCTACGAGAAAAGAAGAAGTACTACCTATGTTAAACGAACTTAAGAACGAAGCACTTGGAAACGGTGATTTCTACGGAGTCATGGCTGCTTCTGCTGGTGGATCAAATCCAGATTCTACCTTCAAAACTTCGATGGCAAAGGCTAGCACGGTAGTCTCTCAGTTAGAGTTGTTATCGCAAAAAATGGTAGAAAAGGGCGTCATGGATAGTGATAGTGTGTTGTGGGATTTATCACCTCTAAGCGGTTGGTTAGCCGAGAAAAACCCTTGGAGCACTGATGCTCAGGAGATGAAAGCGATATTGCAAGGTACTGTTCCTAACTTGGCTCGTGGTGTATTCGGAGAAGTTGGTGTTTTGACCGACCACGATATAGAATTATACATGAAGACTTTGCCGAATCTGCAACAAACTGACGACGTTAAGCTTGCTGTTACCGCGCTAACAATGAAGGTGATACAAGACTCCATTGAGAACCAGATCGGTTTGCAGGCAGCAGGTGGAACAGATATGAGTGGGTATTCGTCTTACTACAAAGCGCTTGATGACCAGATCACGTCAATCGAGTCGCAACTAGGTATTAATGACGGGGAAGGAACGGCTGTGGAGGAAATTGACGAAGACTCGAACCTACACGAGCGCGCACTCCTTCAAGAGCAACAAGACGCTATATGGGAAGACGCTCAATAATTCATAATTTAATTTTTAAATAATGCCAACTTACACGGATTATACAGATCAAGACGTAGCCTTTATCAAAGCTCTCAAGGCAAAGGGCGTATCGAAAGAAGCCTCTTTCAGGAGGCTAGATGCTGTCAAAGCACTGCCTGTGTCAGAGCCAGGCCTCACAGGCCTTAAACCTGCCAGTCCCCCGAAAGAAGAACCGGGAACGGTAGACGCATTGGCAGGGAAGATAAAAGAAGGTGCGGCGGAAGAGCCAAGTATTATAGAAGAAATTGTCCAAGGGGAAGCCCAAGGGCTTACAGACATACAAAGGGGCGTTGAGGGGATTAAAAAGACTGTATCTGAGGGAATAGCAGAAGACGGGTTGCTTGGTGCAATACCAGAAGAGGTTGAGAACAAAGGTCTTATAAAAGGGACGGCCAGCGGGATGAAGAAGAATTTAACAATGGCCTTAGGAGAGTACGTCCCCGCGTTAGGAGCTGATGTAATAGATGTCGCTAGTGGAGTGTTTGAAACTCTTTTCACGATCCCAATGACAATTGCAGAAGAAGTACCTGGTGTTGAGCCTGCGTTTGCGTTTATTGGTGAAAAGGTCGGCAGCATGTCTGGCGATATAACAGAGTTAGTAGCTCCAGACGCTACCCCAGAAGAAAAAGAATCAATGATTAAAGGCCTTAGTAACGTAATCATGATTGGAGCTCTCTCATTAGGAGGCAGAGCAGGAGGGAAGGTGGCTGAAAAAGTGGGTGGGGCTACGAAGAAGGCGGGCGAAGTTGCATTTGAAAGTGCTGTTAAACCTTCTACCAGAGAGGCTGAGTTTGTACAGAATTATGACTCCGCTGTTAAATTAGCGAAGGATGACATTAAAACAGCTAAGAGTAATAAAGACCCTGCTGCTATAGAAGTGGCAACTGGTAAACTTGAGCACTTAAAAGAATCTGAACCTGTTACAGTAGCGAAAACAGGGGCTAAGTTTGGCGTGTCTGGCCGAGAGAAAACGGTAGGCGTAGAGGCTAGGGTCGAAAAGACAAAACTATGGAGAGACAAAATAGAACCAGCTCTTGAGCAATCCACGGAGGTAATACAGAAAGCAGATATGTTTAAGAAGATGGAAGAGTACATAGAGTCTCGAAAAGAGCCAGGAAGAAAAGCCGATCTACAGAAAGCCATGGACGCCATCAAAAAAGACTACGCGAATTACGAAGAATTTCCCCTTATAGAGGCGCAGAACATTAAGTCTGGACTAGACGAGTTCACCCCTAATAAATACTGGAAGGGGCAAGACATCGCCAGTGCGTATAAGCAAATGAAAGCAGAGATGGCTCACCAACTAAGGACAGGCATACACGAGAAGCTCGCAGGCGTAGACATTAAAACTGCGTACTTAGACTGGGCTAATTTAAAAGCCTTAGAAAAGGTTGGGATCAAAGGCAGGACTCTTGGTGGACTAAAAGGAGGAACGGGTACTTTTGTAAGTACAATATGGGATCTTGTTACCACCCCTATTAAAACAACTGCTGGTAAATATCTTTATAAAGCAGGTGACTTCATGGAGTTTGTATCAGGAAAAAAGGATATAAAAACCGTTGGGGAATTTCTTAAGTCTCAAGGGGTAACGCCAGAAGGGCTAGAGAAGATACTGGTTTCTACTGCCGTAGGGGAGAATCTTAAAGATCAACAAACAGAATAACAGCTATTACACTGACCACTAATCCCGCCTTCCACGAGACGATACCAATGAGGCCTATAATCACCAGGATCCCGTACATATTCAATTTATTAAAGTAAGCACATCTTAAGTGCAATCAAACAAAAAGTCAATAACACCTCACACCTCTACTCATGATACTCAAAATCTCTGGACTGATCGAATCGATAGGAGCGAAAGCCTTGCTTGCGTTTATCTTCACCGCGCTTGCTACTGCAATTGGGCAGAATCTTTTGGCGTATGAAGTACTTTTTATCCTGGTCATTCTGGACACGATTACAGGAGTGATGAAAGGGTTCAAACACAAAAACCTCAACTCTCGAAAATTCAGAGATACCGCACACAAGATCATACTATATTCCATCCTAATTATTTCAGCTCACCAGCTTGTCAGGCTGACACCGATGCTTCAATGGTTTGAAGATTTCGTCGTGGTTTACTTGGCAGTCACAGAAGTTCTTAGTATAATAGAGAATGCCCACGTCTTAGGAGTCGTACTCCCAGAATGGGTTAGTGAAAAGTTATGTCGCTATTTGGGCCACGAGGCGCCTGCTAGCAAATAAATCTTAAACACACAATATGGCAAACAAACGCGAGTACGTTATCGTACATCACAGTATCACCCCGCGTGATCTCAACGCGAATATCACCGAGAGTTCTTTTAATAATTCCCACAAACGCAGGGGATTCCCAAAATCTACCAAGGGCTGGTACATAGGCTACCACTTCGTTGTATTTGGCGATGGGGAGGTCAGACAATACCGCAAGGATAACGAGACAGGAGCACATTGCAGAGAAGGATCAATGAATTTTAAGGGTGTCGGGATCTGCATGGTTGGAAACTTCGATAAAGAAGTCCCATCTAAAGAACAGGCACTTGCAACGCTCAAGTTAATCAAGCAACTCCAAAAGGATTACAAAATCCCTTCCACCAACGTCCAAGGACATCGCGAATACGCAACCTACAAGAGTTGTCCAGGTAACAATATCCCAGACGACATTATAGGCTATCTAGCGTCGTTTGATGAGGACGAACCGTCTGAGTGGGCAAAAGGCTTCATAGACGAGGCTAAAGCATGGGGGGTATCGAACGGAAAGCGCCCTCTCGACAATATAACACGCGAAGAGGCTATAACTATGGTCATGCGCGCGGTAGAGGCCTTAGAAGGCGTTATAGACGATAAATCTAATTCTTAATTTACAAACAATGAACATCACATTCGAGTTACCTGTTTTTATCTTCGGTATCGTGCAGGTTGTAAAACAACTGGGGCTACCTTATATCTCTAGTTCAAAAGTCCTGCCTCTTTGGGCTGTCGTGCTTGGTGGAGTCCTGAATCCTGTTTACATGACAGCATGGACACCAGAAACTATTTTGACTGGAGCTTTCATCGGTCTAGTTACAACTGGGATCGTCGCTGGAGCTGATAAGTATGTAGGAGTTTAACTTTCCCACTCTATAATCACAACCTGGGAGATCTTAGGCGCAACAAGCGCTTTGTTCCGCGAACCTAGTCTAAAGGCAGTACGCCTTTCTATTCTAGACCAGTGTTTTAGAACATGATCTATGTACGACATATTGTCCCTAGCAGGTAGTAGAGATTTAGGTCTTGAGATGGTCATATATATGAAGTTACTATTTCAGTAGTCTCTCCAGGTGCGGGATCACTTTTGGGTTGAGCGTTCGCTCGCTAATCGGCTTCTCCAAGTCTCCATCGCGCCATAGATTCCACGGGCTTAGTTGGTTTACCCAGCTTAAAAACCGCTTCCACTCCTTTAAGTTTTCTATCTTTTCAGGCATAGCCCCTGTTTTTTTAATGCTTTTTTGATTTGATCGACTGCGTATGGACCGATACTCCATTTAGTAAGAAGCTCTTTCCTAGTTAAAGCAGTCAAAGTCGGTATATCACCAATGCCATTATACACCAATGCGTTGTAAATGCGATTGGGAAGGTATAGCAACTCGATTGGATGATAGCCTTTTTGTATTTGATCCCAGCCCATGGTTAAGGTTTAAATTTAGTTTTAATAGCCAAAGCGCACTCAATTCCAATCAAACGCATCACCAGCTCGGCGCGGTTCTTAGTACCGAACCTCCCTGACAATACGTCCTCTATCAGTGAATCTAGCAGTTCTGTTACTTGTTTATTCATTTATTAGATTTGGTGCTATTGCGGACTCTCGACTGATTTCTGTTTTCTTGCCTTCGTATTCTATTGTTACTGTGTCAGATTTATCAACATCGATACCAGTATGCCATTTAAATAATTCTGCATCGAACTCATCCATACTCTTGATGTGGTCTATCATTTCTTGCGGCATATCATCCCACATATTCTCTTTCTTTTTGATTTTACTTGCGTCTACCTTCGACCAGTCTGAACCTCCTTTGAGGTACAAGTCAAAAGCTGTATTAGCCCTGGGCTTCCAACCAAAACCATTCTTGAGTTTATTTAGTACTTCGCTGTATTTTTTTTTTGACACCTCTTTCCCGAATATAGTAGGCTTGTCTTCTTTCTTCGGTCCGAATATAGCCTTGAAAACTCCTTTAGATTCTTTCACGCCATACGAGCAGGACACGCCATCCGAGTAGGACACGCCATCCGAGTAGGACACGCCATTCGAGTAGGACACGCCATCCGAGGAGTACACGCCATCCGAGTAGGACACGCCATTCGAGTAGGACACGCCATACGAGCAGTACACGCCATCCGAGCAGTACACGCCATACGAGCAGTACACGCCATTCGAGCAGTACACGCCATTCGAGCCTTGGTTTGTCATGGTGTTATTTGTTAAAGTTTAAATATAGGTTTAGTTTCTGTTACAAGTCTAGTGATAATATAAATTCTATTAATGCTTGTGCTTTTGGGTCTACTAGAACTTGAACCATGTAATTAGTTTCGCCCTCTTTACAGGAAATGTTTTTTGGTTCTTCCATCCACCCGCTAGTCTCGATTATCTGCTGTAGGCTCTTGGTGAAGCCGCATAATTTCCAAAGTCCTATACATTTTTCCATTTCTTCTCCTGCCCAAGTTTCAGGGATACGAGTAATTTTATCAGTAGCATCTTTTTCGACTATCCTCTCAAGCACATCACCAATCATAAGGGGGCGTTCCTGTTTTGAAAATAGCTTGTCCAGTAGTTCTGTTACTTGTTTCTTCATAGGTTTATTTGGTTAAGAGGTATCCACTTTCTATCAATGTATCTTTCATTTCTTGCGTCAATCTTTTAACTTTTTCCCATTTTGCATGAGTTCTATCTTCGCTAACATAAATACACCTTTTTAGTGAGAACGGTATTGACATAGTACCTCCCCCAAATGTTTTCAAGCTTTCTTGAAAGCATGTAATTTTAGTTTTCCAATCCCATTGCGAAATTACGAAAAGCTTTAAAACACCAACCTTGATGTCGTTTTTTTCTATGTATTCCGTTGACCCATATATCTTTTCTATCTTTTTATCACATTGGCCACAACTACAATCACGAAGCACACTATCATCGTAATAGCTTTGGCATTTGTATTCTTGTTTATTCATAGGTTTGTTTGGTTATCGCCCTGGGGCTGGGCTTTATTCTGTTTCGCGCACTCCCCACATATGACACGAGGCTTATTAAACATCTCCCACATTGCCCTGGCAATATCATCTTGTGATATTTCCTTTTTGCACACTTCGCAGGTTGGCTTAATCATAACTAGGTTTTATTAGATGGATTGTTAGTTAGGCTGTTCTGGTAAAAAACTGTCAAACCCTTCTATTACGTCTATATCCCCGAGTGCTTCGATAAAACGGAATACAATACTCGTATAATCGTCGTCAATGTAAACCGGTATAGAGACAATCTTCTCGAGAGGTTGACCCGCTACCCCTCCACTGTCGCGGAACTCTTCGCCCGTGTTGATTTTCGGACTAGGGCTACTCATAAGCTCAAGTAGTTGTTCTTTGATGTTTTTTTTGTTCA
>Ga0075116_10001451_pt1 | contig 10835 bp, 15 predicted proteins | sample AntAceMetag02UKC_FD_69786 | JGI IMG/M metagenome (GOLD analysis project Ga0075116, IMG submission 69786) | Saline lake microbial communities from Ace Lake, Antarctica- Antarctic Ace Lake Metagenome 02UKC | ecosystem: Environmental > Aquatic > Non-marine Saline and Alkaline > Saline | place...
GATAAAAATAAGCTGAAAGTACCTTTTAAAAACAATAATTAAAGATGTAAGAAAACCTGCAATAATATCTTTAAAATCCATATTGGAGAAGTGACACTGCTTTCACAATTAATTTTCCAAATATTACATATAGTATAAGTGCTGAAAAAAAAGAAAGAGGAATAACAATAATAAAAGGCATTGTTTTTAAAAATGAAGTTGAAGATTTAAAAAATCTAGTAAGAGTTTTATTGCCCAAATCATTAGGCTTAATAAAAAAAACTTCATTTAATTTGCTTTTTAATCTAAAATGCCCTGTTTTCATAGTATTTAAAAACTTTAATAAATGCCTTTCTTGCTCTAAGAATTAAGCTTTCTGTTGCTTTAAATTTCATAGATAATTTTTTTGAAATTACTTTTACTTTTTCTCCCTGTATATACTTTAGTCTTAGAACCAGACTATAATCATTTGGTAATAAATTTAAAACATGTTTAATTCTTTTCTGAAGTTCTTTTTTTTCTATTTCTTCATCAATAAATATTGTTTTTAATCCTTCAACAATATAGTTTGGAAGAGCAGAAAAAAATATTCTATTTATTTTTTTCTTTCTTATAACATCAATTGTTTTATTTCTTGCAATAGAAAAAATAAATGTTTTTAAAGAACATTTATGATTAAAATCTCTTAAAGCTTCAATAAAATCAATAAACACATCTTGTGTAATTTCTTGTGATAAGTGCTCATCATTTAACTGGCGGTATATATATCGGAATACAGGCTTTTTAAATTCATTAAACATTTTAAGAAGAGCTCTCTCATCCCTCTGAATAATTCTTTTTATTAACAATTCTTCTTCTCTTTTAGCTTGCATACTATATGTTATTTTACTATATAAAAAACAAAAACCATATCTCTAATATATTTTTTAAAAAAGAAGTCTGCTTTTTTTTACTAATCCGAAGATACTTTAAATATCTTAGATCCATAAAGAGCATAAATGTCATCTTTGTATGAAATAATATCATCAGCATTTTTGAAAACATCTGAATTTATTTCTCTTTCATATGCTCCGCTTTTGTCTAAAATATATACTGCTGCCTTTTCTTTATTCCATGCATATACTTTATTTGATTCTTTGTTAGTAAACCATTTTTTTATTGAAACATCTTTTTCTGGAAATGAAGTGCTAAAACCATCTTGCAATCCTCCTGTATATTTAAGTCCATAATCTTTAAATCCGATGTAAATTGAAGAATCAATTGCCATTGAATTGGCATTATTTAAATTAACTGATTGTCCTTTTCCAAAATATGATGATTTTTGAGAATATCCTTTTTCAGCTACAAGATATTTATATACCTCATCACCTCCTGCGTCAAGCAGATATACATTTCCGTTAAATATCCACATATCTCCAATTGATTCCCAATTTTTATCTTTTTCAATAACTAGTTTTATCTTGCCATCATCACTTGCCTTATATACTCCTCCTTTTGTAAACACAAGAAAATAATTTCCATATGTTGCAATGTATTTTGCCTGCTTTATTTCAGAATGAGTTGATTTTGAATATGATTTTTTTGACATTGAAAGAGAATATATTATTCCTTGGCTCTTATCTAAAATTGCTAATGTATCTTCATTAAGATACATTTTGCTTCCCTCTGCCTGCTTATTATCAACTGCCAAGTCAAAAAATTCACTACTTTCTTTTAGTTCTTTTTTCATAATTTCATTTTCTTTTTCTTTTATTAAGTTTAAAAGTTCAACAGTCTCATCTTTTCTTTTGTCGCCTAACTCATTAATTAATTTATCAACTTCAGCTCTTGATTCTGAAATTAGGCTTAATGATTTTGAAACATTAAGATATGAATTATCTTCTGCTCTTGTAAGCTTTTCATCAACAACTTCTCTTGTGTTTTCAATAAGTTTAGTTATCCTTTTTTCATTTCTTCTTTTATTACCCATGACAACACTCCAAACAAGAATTACTGCAATAATGGCGACAATTACAAATGTTAAGATTTTCTTTTTTCCCGTGCCTTCTGATCGTATTCCTAATGAATTGATTTTATTGCGAAAAGTTATTATTAAGGAATTAAAAAAACTTTGTTTTAAGTGAGTTTTTTCTTCTTGTTTCATGCTTTCATTTTCTTTTTCTTGAATTTCCTGATCCTTTTCTTTCTCTTCTACTCCTTCCTTTTCTTCTATTTCCTCCTTTAAAGGAGTATCCTGCTCTTTTAATTTTAAAAATAGGGCAATAATTCCCTTATCGTCTTTTCCTTTTAATTCTGGAGTTAATGCATCAACAATTTGTGAAGGATCTTTATGATTAAATATTTCTTTAATATTTTCTTCTCCTCCAATTTTTTCTGTAAAGCTTGATGTTGTAAAGATATAGAAATCATTTATTTCTACATAACCTGAAGCAGTATTTGCTTTACTTATTATTTTTGCAAATTCTTGATTGCGTCTAAGATAAATTTCACCATTCCCTATTGTTTTTAAATAAAAAACGTCTTCTTTTAAGATAGCTGAGGTAAGAGAAAAATGAGAAGGCAAATTTATTTCTTTTATTTCTTTTGCAAGAAATTCATCTAGTTCAGCCAGATTTTTAATATCTGAAGATAAAGTATCTTTTTTTAATTTATCTAAGACTTCTCTTCCTTTTTCTGAAGACAAACCTTCTTCAACTTCTAAAACAAAACAAAAGTTATCTTCAACAATAAATCCAGAGAAACCATCTTCTCTTTCTTTTCCTAAATATACAGCAAATTGTATATCAAGCATATACTCTTACTATATAAAAAATATGGATAGTATTACAAGTATTGAGCCAAATACAACTTGAATAAGAGAAATAAAAGTGATTTTGCTTTTTTGTTTTGTCACTAATCCTTTATTTAAAACTTGACTTTGCTTAACTATTAAAAGGGAATAAAAAAAATATATTAAAGAGCATACTACTGCAAATATCTTAAATAAAGTATGTAAAAAATTTAAACTGTTAAGGTCTAATAAATCCCCTAAGTTCATTTCGTTTTGGTAATAAACTATTAATAATTGAAACTGATCTTTGCAAATATGGAATTCTTAAAAACTGGACATTTAATTCATTTCCGGCAGTTTGAACATTTATGTCCCCGAATTTAAATATTGAACTTAAAGATCCTATTCTTTTTGATGTAATATCCTCAATTCTGTTTAATTTTGCAGCTGTGGTTTTTTTATAGAACAAGCCATGGTGGTCAATATCAACAATTCTTCTTTTTGTAACTATTCCTACAGTATAAAACCAAGCCAGATAATTAAACCACATATAGCTTAAAATTAAACTTAAGCCAAAAAGATCAATAAAAATTATTTCAGCTAAAGTAATAACACTTGAAATGAAAAAATTAATAATTGCCAAAAAAACAAACATAAAAAAAGCATTAAAAAACCATGAAAACTGAGTTAAAGGATGAGCCCTTAAAAGCAATATAATCTTTTCATTTTCTAACTGGGTGCCAAACTTAATATCAGGATTAAGCATAAAAGAATGAAATAAAAGATCTTCCTTGCCCTCATATTTTTTATTCTGCATATGCTTATTATAGCAATTTGTTATTGCGATTTGCTATATAATTATTTATAATGCTTATTGCCTTGGTTATTGGAGCGATTTGGAACCACCCTTTATCATCTCGAACAAGGAAGTGAAACGAGTCAGCGCCGATGATACTCACTCCAAAGCGGGGATGGGGAAAGTAGGTCATAGCCAGGGCTTTTTATTTTATTAAACTTCCAGAATCAGTAGCAGTATCTAACTTAAAATTAATATTTTTTGGTATTTCAAATACAATATCCTCAACTACTTGTTTTTCACAAGAATCTGTCATTCTTTTAATATCAGCCTCATCTGTAGAAATAGAATCTCCAAGTGCCAATTGAGAAATATATGGAAATATCGCATCATAACCAATTAGTCCAAAATTTGTCATTGTTTCAAATATTGAAATAAACGAAGAAATACCACATGTTTTTTTACCCTCTAGCATTCCTTCTTGCCACTCATAATAACAATCTCCGCTTATTAATAAATTATTGGTTAAGCTTTCTTGTTCTGTTTTTACATATATTTCTTTATCCTTAATCTTTGCACTTATTGAAGCGTCTTTTGAAGAAAAATCACATATCCATGGACCTTTTAAATCTAATTCGTCAGAATCTACATCCTTTTTTTCTAAGATATCCATTAATGAATTAACTTCTTCTTTTGTAATCGTAGGAGTTATTACGTTTTTACCTACTACTTTTTTTGAAGGTGGAGTTGTAAATTTGAAAAACAAAGATATTATTACGATTGCAATAGGAAAAATTATTACTGCTTTTGAAATTTTGTACATATCTTTTAGTATATTTTAAAATAATTTACTATTTTTTTCATCTTCTTTTTTATCTGCCTTTCCTGAGGGAAGAATATTTAAGCCTTTTATTTCCTCCAGCGCCCTACCCATAATACTTTGCAAGTCACCATGCATTCCTGAAGTATTATCTATTACTTTTCTAATGTTTCTTTCCTGCTTGGCCCATTTTGCATTAAACCAGCGTCTTTCTTTTTCAATATCTTCCTGCATAAATGTAAATGACTCAACTATCGCTTCAACTCTATGTTTAAAATCAGTTCCACGTAAATAATTGTAAAGAACTTCCATTTTCCCTTTCTTTCCAATGCTTGCTTGTTTTACTAAGGCAATTTCAAGAAGATTACTTCGTAAGGCACAAGCTAAACCAATAATTGATTCATAACTGCCTATCCAAATTCCATTTATTAAACCAAAGCCTTTTATCTTCTCAGGTAAAATATTTGATATTAATACTGCAAGCTCTGCATGTATTTGACGCTGGTCTTCTTTTAATTTGCTAATCCATGAATCACTCCATGTTTTTGTACGTTTTGATTCCCATATAATTTTTCCACAGGATTTTCCCTGATTGTTATTAACTATCTGAATAATATCTGCTCCTCTTGTTCCTTTTGGAACAGGTCTTATTTCATCACTTGGAAATTCTGCCTTCAGCATATTTTCCATTTCAAGTTCAAGTACTTCGCCTTGAGTTTGTTGGGAGCCTTGTTCAAGTTTTCTCTTTAATTCTGCATTTACTTTTAAAGCATCAGTAAGTTTTTTTTCTTTTTCAGATATCTTAAAACCATATTCTTCATTAAGTCTTTTCTTTTCTTCATCTCTTATCCTCTCCTGTTCTTTAGCTAACTTTTTCTCAAGTTCAACTCTTGCATTTTGATTTTCATTTCTAAGCTGTCTTATTAATTTATTTAAGTCAAGTAACTGTTCTTGAAAAGCTTTGTTTTGTTTTTTTAATTCTTCTGCTTCATTGCTTTTGTCTTTAAATTTAAGTTCTGTATCTTCTTGAATTTTCTTTGTTAATTGCTTTTTTAATTCCTCCTCAATTTTAGTTTTTTCCTCCTGCAAGCGTTTTTTATAGAATACTTTATATTTCTCCTGAAGTTGATGAGAAAGAGCTTGAGTTAATGGAATTTGCTTTTTACAATACGGACAAAGTATTTTATCATTCATATTTTTATTAACGATTATTTAAATAATTTAAAAAATAAACTTACAAAATAATACTTTCTTTTCTATCATTATTTTCTAAAGTATTATCAAGAATGTATACATCATCATTGTAGCTGTTTACTCCAACATATTCTGCATTCCCAGAAATTACCTGTTCCATAGGCTTACAAGCAGGACATCCGTTATACGGACACTTAAAAATTCCAAGTTGTCGAGCAAGTTTCATTTTTTTTGCAATATCAAGTACTTTTTCTTCTGCCTTTTTTGAATCAGGAAGCTTTACTTCTTTTGGCTTTTTATCTTTTTCTAAATACCAATAGCTTGCCTTTACAACTTTGCGCTTTTGGCAATTTAAAGCTAATAAATAATAAATAGAAAGCTGAAGAGATTTTTTATCTTCTTGATATCTACTTGTTTTAAAATCAATAATATGAATGCTGTTTGTTTTTGACAAATATTCAAGCCAATCTATTTTTCCGCATAATATAATATTGTCTTTTTCTGAAAGCCAATAATATGGAAGGTTCATGTTTATCTTTAAAGCAAGATTTTTCAATGGTCCTGGATTTTTCATGATATTTTCAAGTATTTTCTCCCCTCTTCTTTTATACTTTGTTTCAATGTCTTTATGTATAAAGCCTCCTTTTTTTCCTTCAAATTTTTTCCAAATTTCATCAAATTTAATAACTAAAGATTCTTTAAGTCTTTTTTCTGTTGACAAAACTGAAAGAGATTCTACAACCTCATGAACTGCTGATCCAAGAGAAAGAGGAGGAGATATTATTCTCATTTTATGCCCAGTTTGAGGATTTTTGTATATATGTTTTAAATAATATGAACGCGGACACGCAAGAAAATCTGATATTGAAGTATGTGAAACCCATACTGCAGAGTATTTGTCTTGAGTCATGCCTTAGATATTATAATGTAAAGCTTTTGTTGTCAATAACTTTAAAATGTGTTTATGTATTAATTCTTATTGCCATACCTTTTATTATTGCTTTTGCAATCTTTTTGTAAGCACTATCTAATACCCTGGCAAATGTTGGCTGGGATATTTTCATTTTTTTAGCAGCTTGTATTTGATCCAATCCATCTATATCATGCAGTTTTAATGCTTCTACTTCATCCTTTTCAACAACTATTTCCTCTAACTTTCTCATTGGAACTCCTCTTGGTTTAAAATAAAAGATTTTTGGTCTAAAACATATACGTCGGCATATTTTTGGTCTTGGCATAGTACTTTATTTAAATTATATAAAAAACATAAATAACCCACCTGATCATTTCTGATAAGGGGGGTTATTCTTCTTCTTATTCTTCGTTATTTACTTTTTCAAGCTCTTTATCTAGGTCTTCAAGTTCTTCCTGCAAGGCTTTTTTGTAATCTTGAAGAGCTTGTTTTTGTTGATCTTTATCTTGAGTTTGCTGTCCCCATCCAAAATACCGACCTAAGCCACGACCACCAACCAAGCCTCTTCTCATTCCAAAACCCATGCAACAAGAGCCCATTTGTCTTCCTGTCTTTGGACCCATTCCTCTTGGACCTGTTCCATCAAATGCTGGCATATTTTATTTCACCCCCTTTTATTATAATAACTTATAATTCTTAATAATGAATATATATTCATTATAGTAAATATTTTAAATTTATCAAGTCGAGATTATTAAAAAGTAAAATATTAAAGAAAGTTTCTTTTTTTAATGGAAAATGTGAAGATTTTAAAGCTCTGCAAGATCTTTTTCAATATCCTGCATATCTGCTTCTATGCTTCCAATATCAATACTTTCTGCTTCAAGAAGTTCAGCGCTTTCTGTACTGCTTATTGTTGGGCTAACAACCAAAGGAGAAGGTATAACTGTTGGGGAATTAAGTTTCAGTGTTGATTTAAGATTTGGCTGTACTTTGATAACTAAAAAATATGCAGCTCCTAAAACAATAAGAATTAAAAAAAGAATCATTAATATTAATAGTCCTTTTTTTGAAGATGCTTTATGCTCTGGCGCTACTGGAGCTCCATCTTTTTGTGGTAAAGGTGTAAAAGATTTATTTATGTCTTGAGTTGGTTCCATATTATATTTATTGTGTATCTTCAGGCTTATTTGAAGAATTAACTTTTAATACTCCATATCCTTTTGCTGCTACTACAACAGCTTCTTTTGCTTCTCTTACTACATTGTGTACATTTTTAAGATCTGCCTTAAGTTGATCTACTATTGGTTTTACTGCATCATGAAGTTTTGTTTCATCAGTAATTGTAATAACATATTCTTTTCCTGCTTGTGTCTCTACGGCTTCTTCTGCATCGGCAATTGCAGACTCGGCACTTGTTATTAAACTTTCAATTTCTGTAGTATCTTGTCCATTTTCTTTTTCTACATTTACTTTTTCTTGAATCCTTTCAATAAATAAAGTCATTTTCTGTAATGCCTGCTTCATAATACTTGTTCTTTTTTCATTTGCACTACTCATTTTTATATCTATTCTTTCAACAATCTCCTTTTTTTTCTCATCTTTTATTTCCTGTACTTTTACTCTAAACTCTTCTCTTTTTTGTAAAACCTCTGCTTTTTTATCTTTGATTTTCTGTCTTATTTCTAGCATTTTTGCTTCTCTTTGAGCTTTTTTGTCTTTTACTAAAGATTGCTTGTCTTTTATTGCTGATGTTTCTGGTGCTGCTGGTACTGCTGAAGTTTCTGAGGTTGTAGTATTTTCATCTGTAACACTTATAGTCGCAACACTATCAGTTGGTTCTATTTCTGCAAGAACTTGACTTAATGAAGTTTGAAATGATAAAACAAGTATTAGTAAAAAGACGTAGGCATGAATTTTTCTCATATGTAAGACAAGAATAATATAATAAAAAAGGTTTGTCAACTTTCCTTGTCCACTTTATAAATATCTTTTACACTTTTTATTCTATATATTTATTCTCGTTAGTATAGGCTTGTTCTCTTATTACACTACACATTATAATTACACTTATTTTCTTTACAGAACAAGCCTATATACTCCTTTATTTTTGTTATTATTGTTCGTTTTTACCTAATATCTTAAAAAGCTTTAATGTTTTTCCGTCTTTTTCAACTGTTGCTTTTGCAGCTTTTTTTCCATTTTTCATTGTAACTACTTCAGTTTGATCTTCAGGTACTTCAACGAAATCTCTAATTTGAACGCTGTAAAATCTCATAATTTTTCACCTCCTTTTGCCTCAAAACTAATAATAGTATAATAATAAAGCTATTTTTTTATTTGTCAAGCTCAAATTATACCAAATTTCTTGATTTAAAAAAACAAGGGCGAGATTGACAACTATTATTACATAATTTGCTTGATATAATAGATATATGAAATTTATAAAATTCGTGCTTATTTTTGTTTTTATTTTAATTTTTCCTTTATGTATTAATGCCAAAACACAAGAAATTAGGCCTGAATATAAAGAAGTAAAAATTCTTCATATATATGAAGACCAGATTAATCAACATGGCATTGAACAAATAGAACAAGAGCTTGAATTTGAGATTTTAAAAGGAGATGAAAAAGGAAAAAAAATTAAAACAACTAATTTTGTACCAAAAACAGTAAATTATGTTAAGTACAAACAGGGAGATAAGGTAATTATTTCTATATATCAGGATCCAAATTCAAATAATGTCCAAATATATATTATTGATTATGTCCGTAGAAAAGAATTAATTCTTCTTCTTATCATATTTTTAGCTCTTGTTTTCCTCGTAAGCAAAGGCCAGGGAATTCTATCTTTTTTATCAATGATTATTACTTTTGGAATTATTAATTTTTTTATAGTCCCGCAAATCATAAAAGGAGCAAGTCCAATAACAATTTCTCTTATTTCAGCTGCAATAATCTCACCCATTACATACTATATGTCTCATGGAATAAACAAAAAAACAACAAGGGCTTTAATAGGAACTTTGTTTGCCTTAGCTCTTATAACAATACTTGCTCATTTTTTCATTAATGCTACGAAATTAAGCGGCTTTGCTAATGAACAGGCAATTTATCTTCAAAGCATGAAAAATGGAGTTATTAATATTAAAAATCTTCTTCTTGCAGGCATTATTATCGGCTCTTTAGGAGTACTTGATGATATTACTGTAGCACAAGCTGCAATTGTAGAAAAACTTCATAAAGCTAAACCCAGTTATTCTCTTAAAGAACTTTACAAACACAGTATGCATATTGGAAACGACCATATAGCTTCAATGGTTAATACTTTAATATTGGTTTATGCTGGAGCTTCTCTCCCCCTTTTTATATTATTTCAAAACAGTCAAATGTCATACGGCATGGCAATTAATCAGGAAATTGTAGCTACTGAAATAATTAGAACATTAATTGCAAGTATTGGACTTGTTTCTGCTGTTCCTATTACTACATTTTTATCCTGCTATTTAGAAAAAAAAGAAAGCAAATTAAAAAAAATATAAAGGAATATTTATGAGCATTTTAAAAGTAAGAAATTTAAAATATCAAAAAAATGGAAGAATTATTTTAAATAATATTTCACTTGATATACAAAAAAGTGGATCATATTGCATTATTGGTGAAAATGGAGCTGGTAAATCCACTCTTGCATATATTCTTATGGGAGTAAAAGGATATTCAAATTATAAAGGCAATATTATTTTTAAAAATGAAAATATTAATAAATTAAATATATATAAAAGAGCAAAAAAAGGAATTGCTCTTGCATGGCAGGAACCTGCACGATTTGAAGGAATTACTGTTCAAAAATATTTAGAAATTTCATGCTCAGATAAAAACCTAGTTTTTAAGTCTCTTTTACAAGTAGGTCTTAATCCTAACTTATATTTGTCAAGAGTTCTTGATAATACATTAAGCGGAGGAGAAAGAAAAAGAATAGAACTTGCATCAATTATAACAACCAAGCCTAAATTAGCTATTTTGGATGAGCCTGACTCAGGAATTGATATTGAATCATTTGACAATATTAAAAATGCAATATCTGATTTGAAAAAATCCAATATTGCTGTTATTGTCATAACTCATAATTTTGAATTATTAAAAAATTCTGACTATGCATTTTTAATTTGTGGAGGAAAAATAATTCTAAAAGGAAATCCTAAAAATATCATTAAATTTTATAAAAATAAATGTATTGAATGCAAACATAAAAATATACCTTATGATAATAAATAGTGATTACAAAAAACTAGTAAAAATCTCAAAAATATCTTTTCTATTAAAAAAATCATCTGGTTTTTGTATTGTTAATTTCAACAAGATT
>Ga0075116_10001452_pt1 | contig 10833 bp, 4 predicted proteins | sample AntAceMetag02UKC_FD_69786 | JGI IMG/M metagenome (GOLD analysis project Ga0075116, IMG submission 69786) | Saline lake microbial communities from Ace Lake, Antarctica- Antarctic Ace Lake Metagenome 02UKC | ecosystem: Environmental > Aquatic > Non-marine Saline and Alkaline > Saline | place...
ACTTAACAACTTCAATGCAGGAGAATTATCAACATATTTAAAATCAAGAGAAGACTTAGCTAAATTTCATTCCGGTTGCTCTATAATGGAAAACTTCATCCCAATGCCGCAGGGGGGAGCTACCAAAAGACCAGGTACTAAATACATAGCAGAAGTAAAAACATCCTCTCTTTCAACTCGCATATTTCCATTTGAATATTCTACAGAGCAATCATATATAATTGAGGCAGGCAATCAATATATAAGGTTCTTTACTGACGGTGCAGCCGTATTAACTGGTGGAGGCACAGAAACAGACGCTACTTACGCCGCTGCTGGAACGGTAATATCACATTGGAAGATGAATGATGCTGCAGCTAATATGGCCGTAGACGATACCGCTGTCGCACATGATGGCGTTGCAAGTGGCAACACAGAAGACATAGATGCAGATGGTAAGGTTGGAACGGGCTGTTTCGATTTAGAAGGTACTTATGCAATAGCTATTACAGATGGCGACGATGCTGACTTTACTTTTGTTGAAGGAACTGACGGCGACTTCAGTATAGCAGGGTGGATTAGGGTAACTGAAACTGGACTAGACCAGACCGTAATGGCTAAGTGGGATGAAACCACAGGCTCGTGGGCAAGGGAGTGGAAACTTGTACTAGACTCCGACTTAAAGTTAAAGATGTCTATTGCTGATGAAAGCCTTTTGCTTGACTCTGAGTTAATCTCACAGTGGAAATTAAATGACAGCGCGAATTCAACAACAATAACAGATGAAACTGGCACGAATACTGGCGCAATGGATGACGAAGGCGATAATTATACATCTACTCATAGTGTTGATGGAAAAACCGGCAATGCAATAGATTTTGATGGCACTAACGATAAGATTGAAATAGAGGACTCTGCCAGCTTAAGTTTCGGCGATGGTTCAGATGACAGTCCATTTTCTATAAGCGCATGGATAAATATGGATGATGCCACAGATTTTTCTATATTAACAAAGCGTGGTGTTAGTGGTCAGTTTGCTGAATGGGCTTTCTTTTTAGATGCAGCGGGGAAATTAGTTATAAGGCTTTATGACCACGGAGAATCTCCATATATAGGGAAAACATACGACACAGCTCTTGTGTTTGTTGAGGGTGTTTGGCTACATGTTGCAATGACGTATGATGCTACCGAGGCATCTTCTGGTATAAAAATATACCTTAACGGCGCTGAAAGAGTGTGTGCAGATGACGAAGATGGCGTATATACATCAATGCACGACGAGCCACAAGAGATTTGGATTGGGTACATGGAGCGTACCGTAGCTTATTCAGATGGCAAAATAGATAACGTAATGGTGTTTGATAGGGAGCTTACTCCGGCAGAAATAACCGCCTTATACAATGCCACTGATGGAGTTGAAATCTTAAACACTCAATACATTTCAACTATAACAGACGATGCTTTAAATACTGGGTGGAAATATGTTGCAATGACCTATGAAGGTGAAGAAGCGTCTTGGACAGGAGCCTCTGCAGCTGACGATATTATATTATATGTTGACGGCTCTGCTGTAGATGTAACAGCCACCAATCTGTCTACTTATGTGGGCATGGAAGATACTGCGGCACAAGCAAGGATTGGCGCACAGGAATCAACCGCAGGCGTAATAGATAAAATTTTTGGAAGCAAGATAGATAACCTTGCAATATTCAGCGATACAATGAGTGTGGCGGATGTATTGAGCCTGTACGATGCAACAGAGATATATGAAATATCAACGCCATATCTAACAGCAGATTTGTTTGAGATGAAATACGAACAATCTGCTGACGTTCTTTATATCACACACCCAGATTATGAAACAGAAAAGTTGGCAAGGTCTAGCAACGATGATTGGACATTAACAGCCATTGGTATTGAGAATGGTCCATTTAGGACACAAAATAATGTGGTCACAAAAACCATCACCGCCTCAGCAACTACTGGCTCTATAACACTAACTGCTTCTGGCTTTTCTCCATTTGTAGCAGGCACTACTTACGGTCATTTGCCAAGTGGTTCGGCAACAACCTCCAAATCCCAGACAGGGGCATTGTTTAAACTTGTTCACCCATTAGAAGAATTAGAATACTCTGGGCAATTAACAGCCGATTTTACTGCTGGACAAGTAGAAGATACAAGTTGGATTGATGGTGGTGTATTATACAAAGACGCTGAGTGGACTTTTGTTACAGGTGAAACATGGTATGGCACAGTTAAGGTACAAAGGAATTATACCATAGGCGCTGCCGTTGGCAATGGTGCTGATGAAGGCGCGTCTCTTGGATGGGAAACCGTTTTTTCGTACAATTCTGGGTCTGGTGCTTCAACGGATGCAAGAAATGTGTCTACTACTGGAACAGAAAATGACGGGGATGCTCAGTATCGTGTTATTTATTCAGATGAAGTTGGTGACGATACAGTTGGTGTATATTTCTCAACTGACCAAACGGAAGTCATTGGCATTGTAGAGATAACAGCAGTAGCTAGTTCAACTTCGGCCACTGGAACTGTCATTGAAACACTTGGCTCTACCGACGCCACTTATAAGTGGTCAGAGGGTTCATGGAGCAACTATAGAGGTTGGCCGCAGACAGTCACATTCTTTGAAGATAGATTATGCTTCGGTGGTAACACATCACAGCCAGATACGATATGGGCATCAGTAACCTCGGACTATGAAAACATGGAGGCTGGAGTAAATGATGATTCTGCATTAGCCTTTACCCTATCATCAAGGCAAGTGAATGTAATAGAGTGGATAGTTGGGAAAGACAAACTGTTGATCGGAACATCTGGTGCAGAGTGGACTATTGCCGGCGGTACAGACGAGCCACTAACTCCGTCTAATGTGCTGGCTAAACAAAACTCAACCTATGGAAGTGCAAATATACAGGCAACAATGGCAAACGAAAGCGTCTTATTCTTTCAGCGTGGCAAAGAGAAGATGAGAGAGCTTGCATATAATTGGGAGATCGACTCTTACGTTGCACCTGATATGACGATTCTTTCTAACTTTGTAACTGATAGTGGGATAGATGATACAGCGTTTCAAAAGACTCCCGACTCTGTTTTGTGGTGTATAAGAAACGATGGCGAACTACCAATATTCTCTTATGAAAGAGGTGAGAACATAACCGCATGGTCAAGGTTGGTTACACAAACAAACCAAGCTGGAACATTAACTGACTCTGATTTTGAATCCGTAGCAAGCATACATGGAGACCCAGAAGATGAGGTGTGGGTTATAGTTGAAAGGATAGTAGATAGTAATACCGTAAGATATATTGAGCAATTCCAGCCAAGAGACTTTGGCGATGACGATGAAGATGCTTTTTATGTAGACTCTGGTATCACTTACGACTCTACAGCATCTTCGGCGATGACGGGGCTTGACCACTTAGAGGGCGAGACTGTATATGTCTTAGCTGATGGGGTTATCTTTGATACTGCAGTGGTTAGTGGAGGCGCAATAACACTTAAATCAAGTGGCACTACTACTACCGCCTCTACCGTACAAATAGGACTTGGATATGAAGCGCATCTAAGAACAATGCCATTAAGCTGTGTTGGCGGTACTACAATACACGGCAAGCAAAAGAAAATAAGTGAAGTAATAGCCGAATGGGATACAAGCGGAGATTTCTCAATAGGAAGGGATGTAGGCCATTTACAGACATATATCATAGATGGACAGACCACATCTATTGACAGGCAGACATTCCCACCAGGCTACGACAGGAACGGCTATATATACATCTACCAGCAATCACCAGAGCCTTTAACTTTACTATCAATCATGGCGGAGTTTAACATAAATTGATTTACGTTAGACCATTTAAGAAAGAGGACTTCTTAGCCTTTGAGCCAATAGAACCTATGGCCAAGGCCGAGATAAAAGACATGGGGCTTGCACAGGCCATTGAAGACTCCGAGCTTGCAGTTACTGGCGTTAGGGACGGGGCAGTTGTTATGTGCGGCGGGGTACATCCAATAGAGAACAGCACACATGGTGAGTTGTGGCTTAGACTAAGCGAGGATTGTTTAGAGCACAAACTTGATACTATAAGATTGATAAGAGATGGTCTTAAAATAATTGAAGAAACATATCCATTTGAACAGTTAAACGCAGTAGTTAGATGTTGTTTTGAGAAGAGCGTGAAGCTAGTAGAATACTTAGGCTTTAAGAAAACCCAAGAGGTTACTCACGAAGATGAGAAATGGTTTATATATAGCAAGAGGATAGTAGAATGACAGGAGTAATAGGAGTCGCACAAGTATCGGAAGCCGCAACTATACTTGCCCAAATTACAGGCCCAGCAGTTTCCGCTTACGGTATATATCAATCAGGCAAGCAAGCACAGTCTCAAGCTAAGGCTCAATCCGCATGGAATATGTATAATGCCAAGGTTGCCCAAAGAGAAAAGGAATCACAGGACGCGGCGAACCTATTTACGTCAAGACAGCAGAAGAAGAAGTCGGATGCGGCACTTGCGAGGTTGAGACTAGGTGGCAGAGGGGTAACTGAAGAGGGTTCTCCGTTATTATTTGAAGAAGACCAGGCCGCTGAATATGCACTTGAAGCACAAAACCTAAGGCTCACTGGCCAAAGGAAATCACAAGCATACGCAAGTCAGTCTATCCTTGATATATCAAAAGCAAGTGCAGCCAAATCAGCTGCTTCTGGATATGGACAGGCGGCGGCTATTGGCGCAGGTTCTGCTCTTTTGCAGGGCGGGGCAGATGCATACTATAAAGCACAGACGGTATAATGAATAATATGAAATTACCAAGATTCACAGCGAGTACGCCCGCACAAGGAACTGGATTGGTTCGGGCAAATGATATAGGTGCATTAACCAACACGGGTGGCGCACAGTATAAAGCTATGGCCGAGGCTGGTAAGGTTATCGGCGACGTGGACGATATTGGTTTCAAGGCGTATATGCACAGGCAGGAATTAGACGACATAATTGAGTCTGGAGTAGCCACGCAAAGAGTTGAGGACTCATGGAGCAAAGTTAACGACACCGTTAATGTTTTAAATCCAATGGCAGACATGCCTTTACCAGATGACCCTAATTACAACAAAACACTTACCGCTTTAAGTAAATCCAAGATAGATAAAATGTTACCAGACTTGCTTAAAGGTGTAGAAAAAGACGCAAGTAAAGTTTTTGCTAATATCCATAATAAAAAAACAAGAGCAAAGTTAATAAATCAGTATAATCAAAATTATACAAACAAAGTTAAAACCGTAAAAAGTAATCTAAACACAAAACTTAACGATTACCAATTAAGCGAAATGAACAAGCTCGCAGAATCTTCTGCGTTGAACGGGGACTTAGATATATCAGACTATTATGTAGACAGAATGGCAGAGCATGGTCTTATTACTTACACTAAAGCTTCGTCACTTAAAAAGGATTACAACAAGTTATTTCTCGATACAGCAGAAACTAATTCAATAAATGCAGTACACGAATCTATAGAGATGGCTACAGACCCAGAAACTGGAACTGGCAATTTTTCAATACCAAAAGAACTAGCAAAAAACAAATTCATCCCAGAATCAAAACAAACAACTTTACGCAATACTATTAAGGTTAATGAGAACGAATATAATAGAACTGGACAAATAAGAACCAACCAACTTGTTAAGGGTGATATTGAAGAACAAGGTCATCAGTTATGGTTAGGGACGGTAGAACTAGATGACTACGAGGAAACATTGAAAGTCGCAAGATATGGCAAGGTTGTTGGTGATAAGGTTCAATATAGTTTTGGAGATATCACAAGTAATAAGCCTTTAATAGACGATACCGCATATGACGAGTTAAGGACGCTTGGTACAAAAGAATTGAAATCTTCTCAAGCAAAGGGATTAAGCAATGCGTCTAATTATGCTAAGGGACAACTCATAAGATATGAAAGTGAACTTGGCTTATTAGAAGCTTTGAAGGGCTTAAATTTAGAACAACAAGAAAAAATCCAGACACGAAGACAGGTAGAATTAGACAATTGGAACCAATTTAATCAATCTATGAAGATATGGCAAGCAAAAAACCCAGACGCAGTAGAGTCGGATTATTATGTTGAGTCAAGAAAGAAACTGCCATTTTATAGAACCAGAACAGAAGATGATATTAAAGGCGGGAAGCTCCCCGGAGAAACCCTAACAGTAAATAAAGATATATCTGCAATGACAGATGATGAGTTACTCAAAAAAATTACAGGTAAATAATGCCAATTACATCTGACTATATAAACGAATTAGAAACTAGACATGGCCCATCATTAGAAATAGACGAACTTCGTAACAGGTACGCTCCAGATTCTTCGCCTATATCTAATACCCCAGAGCAAGAAGGTAAGAAAGCCACTTCCGTGCTTGATATAGCATCTGAACTTGAACTCCCAATAGCTACAATAGAAAATATATATGACCCAGCGGAGCCGCCAAAATTCACAGACGAAGGTAAGCCGTATTCTCCGTCTTTTAATATTGACTTTAGTTTCATGCAAGAAGTACATGACGGCATAGAGTTACAAAAGCAAAGAGACATATTTAAAGTTTCTCTTTCTGGCGCAACTGTTATACCTGAAAACAAACAACAACAGCAACTAACTGTACCACCAGAACAAACGAAATGGGAAAACATTAAGAAGTTTTTTGTTGGCGAGCCTACAGATGATGATGTTGCAAGGTGGACTAAAAAAGGAAGATACGAAAAGTTCCACGACAAACTAAACTTCCCAATGCAGATTGCAATGCAATATACTATTGGCCGAACGTTACAAGTTCCACAATTAGCGTGGGCAACAATAAAAAGACTTGTCCCAGAAACAGCAGAAACAGAAGATGTTTATGACATGAATCTAACTGAAGCTATGGGGTGGGCAGCAAACTATAATCCTTCAGGATTTACCAAACTTCTCGGTGATATAGCAGAAATAACAGGAGGGGCACAGACTTCTGCTGGCATTGGTGATAGGCTTGGTGTTTTGGTTAATGGCGGTAAAGGCGCTGATTGGGGAAGCAAGGCATTAAGAGCAGAACAAATAGGCGCAATATTAGGAACATCAGAGAAATTAGTCAAAGGCACCGCCAGCAAGATAGACACTGGAACAGATTATGGCGAGGGTGGACTAGAAGGAGTAGCTGGAACAATAGCTGGGTTTGGTGTGTTTAGTATGGCTGGCTCTGCTGTAGATGCTGGTTGGAAAAATCTTTTAAAAACAAATCCTAAGTTCGGTAAAAAGGTAGATAGTTACTTTAAAGATAGATACCAAAAACAAATCCTTGAACAAGCGAAAGAAAAAGATGCCGAGTTTAAAAAAACTGGCAAGACTCCATCGCTGACATCGGAGCAACAAGCAAGGGCTGATGAGGTAAGGCTTACGGCTCGTAAGGAAATCTTGGAAGCTAAGAAAATATTCAGGGAAACCGGAGATAGGGCAGAATGGGACAAGGTACGGACATATTGGGGTGGTATAGAAGAAGGCAAGATTGCTCCATCCCCATCTGGAGATATTACGGTTAAGGATTTTGGCAAGTATCCTATAGTTAAGGCTAAGACTATGCCATTGCATCCCCCTGTAGCCCCTGTGACTGCGAAACTCGCCAAGACCGACCCAACTGCCCAACCAGCAAAAACTAAAGCCCCACAGGGGAAGGTGGAGGAAAACAAACCAGTCATAAACAAAAAGACGGGCATTATAAATCATAAGTCTGGTGGCTTTGTAGACCTTACCCCTTTGGCAGATGCAGGTATTCAGGTAAGAAGTTCTTTAGAAGCTACTGGAAAATCTTTGACAAGATTCACTGGTCTAAGTTCAGAAGTCAAACAAACCCTTATAGAGTTTGAAGAGGAAATGAAGAATATACCTTACGTGGCCAGAGGTTTAGCAATAGAGAAATATGGCAAATTGACTCCGGACCAAGAAAAATTAATTGAGAACTATGTAGAGTTAGGCCAAAAAACACCAGAACAATTCAAGGACATGCCTAAAGAATTAAGAGAGGCTGGCGATGAACTACTACAAGTAAACGAGCAGGTTTCGCAAATACTAAAAGATATAGGATTTGAGGCTGATTGGCCCAATAACCAAATTAAAGCACTTACAGAAAAGCTCGAGAAGATCGGCGAGAAAGAAGTTCCTGATGTAGAGCAAGAAATAGCAATACAAGAAGCTATAGACAAGCTTGAAAATGTTAGATGGCTTCATCATACATATAGCAAGTTGCCATTTGAAAAAGTCAAACGAGTTGTGCAAACGTTTACTGGCAAGATAACCAAAAAGCCAAGTGGCATGACAGGAAGGAAATTTGCTACGCTTGGCGAGGCCGAAGAATTAGGATTTAAGCGGTCTCCGTTGGCGGTGTCTTATGCGGATATGACTGAATCTGTTGCCAAAGCTGTTGAATCAGATAGGTTAATCAAGGCCATTAACGACAATCCTAATTTGTCTCAATGGTCTGAAACTGCTCCAGATGGTTGGGTTACAATAGATGACAAGATATTTCCATCTAGTGTCTCAAGGAGTACTTTTATTGAAGGTGGGAAACCTAAGGTTCGTACAAAAAGGAGAAAGTATCCAGTTCCAGTAGCAGAGGCGTTAAAAGAATTAACGTATACTTATGACCCGATAGGCATTGTTAGAATTTATGACGAGATAAATCTTGTCATGAAACAGGTTGGGTTTTATAATCCATTCATTATGTCCAAGAATGATGTTGGGCAATTATGGAGAGTTACTGGTACTAAGGGGATTGTTAAGTTACCGCAAGCCGTTAAGATATTCTTTGAAAAAGGCGATGAGTATCATAAGCTACGTAAGGGAGGGTTATTTAATAACGCAGTAAATCATACTGAATCCGCTAGGGCATTAACAGAACACATGTTGACGACAATCAGAGAAACATCAGGGGAGAAGGTTGCCCGTATAGCTGGGGAACATCTTAAGCTACAAACATGGGTCAATGATCTTACAATGTTTAATGAAAAAACAACTTGGAATCTTGACCAGATGATGCGAATAGCCACATATAAAGCACTTGAAAATTCTAAGATGATGGAAGGCATGACAGATTTCCAGAAGATAGAATTTGCCAATGACGCTATGGTTAATTATGCCAAACTTCCAAAGGCAACTAAGAAGCACCTAAACAGGGTAATATTTACGCCTTCGTATAGGGTGGGTAATTTTAGGTTCTTCTGGGGACAATTAGCTAAACATCCTTGGAAATTCAAGGGTCCTATACTTAGAACGGTTGGTTATAAAATGTTTATTAAGTACGGTATACCAGCCTTTGCTAGCGCTGTTGTTGCTAGTAAGTTTCTGGATGATAAAGAAGTCTCATCGGAACAAGGATATAAAATTGTTGTTTATAATCCAGACACAAATACTGACACTGTGTATTCATTATCAGACCCACTTCTGGAAGGTGCAAAGATTACACAAAGACCATTTAGGCAATCGTTAGAAAACAATCTCTCCGCAATACTTTCTACTGCTCTACGGGTTTATACTGGCCCAAAAAACAAATCTACAGACGACCCAATTGGGGAGTTTTTTAAACTTGGGACTCCTATTTACAGGGATATGCAATTATGGAAAGCTACAGATAAAACAACCGCACAGAAAGTTCTTACTCAGTTTGCAATAGCTTATGTATATCATCGTCAACATAAAGAGCCGGTCAACGACACCGCCGTAACAGCCTTAGCAAAAGGGCTATCAGTATGGACAGATTGGAAAATGCAAGCGGAAGATATAAGAAGGATGTATAAGGGTAAGTCTGCTTACTTTGGGCCTGGAGGAGAATTTGACCGCTTACTGAGAGAGTACAACTTAGAACAAGGTGAAGAAGAAGACGCGGTTGATGGCCAAATAGAAAAGCTATTCAGGATGGGCAAAGACAAAGATGCTATTGAATTTGCTATGAACAGCGAAAGGTACAAATCGGTAGAAGGAATTTCTGGTAGATATTTAAGGTCTCACGCTCCGCTTGCATATTATTGGAGTGAAATGTCAACCACCAACAAAGCAAGGTTTGTTTCTTGGCTAAGTGATAAGGGTTATGATGTGAATAACCTCGAAACAGGAAAGCTCAAAGATATGGAGAAGGCAATTGAAAAACAACTTATCAATTTATCTAAAAGCCAAAGTAAGTTTGAGGACTAAATGGAAATCCACCCAATAGCAAATCACAAAACCTTACCAGACATGCCATCAGCCACCAATGATGACCACGACGGCAGGTATTATACCGAAGATGAGATAGATACTATTATTTCTGATGGTACTATAGACCACGGCAACCTATCTGGCCTTTCTCACACAGCAGACCACCCGTACGCCCTACTTATAGATGGTACAAGGGACGGCGCATCTGGGCAGAAGTTTGGCAATATAACCATATCCAACGCGTCAATAGTAGACTCATCTACCATTATAAACTCCCAGCATATGGTATTGACAGGGGTTAACCAAACAATTAATGGTAATGACGCCATAGATATATTCAATATCACGGGTGGCGTAGGTGGTAATGGAACAGGTGTAAATAATGGCGGGCAAGGCTCTGATTCAATAGAAACAATGGGCGCTGGTGGGGCAAGTACAGAAGCTGTAGGAGGTAAGGGTGGTAGCAAAACTATTACCGCTGGCAATGCTGGCACTTCCTTTAGTTCGCAAACCGCAGATGGCGGTGATATAAATCTAAATCCCGGTTCTGGTAATTCAAACGGAGTGCAGGGCAAAGTATATATTAACGGCACGGCACCCAATGTTATATCTATAGACGGTGGA
>Ga0075116_10001455_pt1 | contig 10824 bp, 21 predicted proteins | sample AntAceMetag02UKC_FD_69786 | JGI IMG/M metagenome (GOLD analysis project Ga0075116, IMG submission 69786) | Saline lake microbial communities from Ace Lake, Antarctica- Antarctic Ace Lake Metagenome 02UKC | ecosystem: Environmental > Aquatic > Non-marine Saline and Alkaline > Saline | place...
GAGAAGCCTACCCAGACTATTCTCTATTACTATCCGATGTTCCAATACATACCCGTGTTTGGTTGCTGTGGGATGTTTGAAAACAACAGCGTAATCGTAATCGCCCTTGCTAACAATCTTCTCAATCTTCCACATAGAACGCTCCTTTTTAGTTAAAGTCAGTTGCTCTATCTACTGAGCTACTGGGACATTAATTTCAACTTGCCATAGTCCATATCTAATTTGAGCCGGTTCAAGCTTTGTAACAGACCTTATGTCTGCACGACCCATTTCAGACAACTGCTTGCATAGCTTTGCATATGTTAATGGAACAACTTCCTCTCTTGCTGTTGGTCTGGAATCAACCATCACAAGAATCTTCTCCAAGTCTTCTTCCTCTTCACATTCCTGTATAGATTGCCATGCCTTTTGTTTTTGAGTAAAAACTCCCAGAAGTTTTCCAAACCTGCTGATCACAATTGCATTAGCCATAATATCTCTCTTTCTGCTTTTCGTCGTAGAATCTGAATAGGCATATCACTCTAATACCTCTATTTTCCGGCTCCGTAATGGTACAACAGTGTGTGGGGAAAGCTCCAAACCAATCCATCATCTTCTTGTCGTCAATTGGATCGTGAATGTGGTCTGCAATACTGTCTGCACTCCACTTGTATGGTAAAGATACTATCAAAACTCCTTTTGTCAACTCAACCATCTTAACAAAAAAGTCTCTTGGATTTTTTACGTGTTCAAGCATTTGCAGACACGTTACTACTTCAAAAGACTGACCTTCAAAGTCATGCTCAAGAAAGTTTGCCTTGATTCCGTTGACAAAATCAAAGCTTGGTACTGTTAAGATATCTATAGCTGTCACACTTGGAATCCATTCGAACCTTTTCAGATAAAGGCCGGTATTACTACCTACATCAAGCATTGTTTGTGCTTCTGGAAAATAGGACTCTACTCTTTCACATACGTAATTCAAATAGATGTATTCTTTTTCCGATCTTAGATATTCCATAAAAATGTGGCGAGCGATGAGGGATTCAAACCCCCAACCTCCTGGTTCGTAGCCAGGTGCTCTATTCTATTGAGCTAATCGCCCACTCGCTCCTATTAATTCGTCGTTTGAAAAATCTTCTTCGAGATATGACGAATGAGCAGTCTCCTCTTCTTCGCCAACGAAAATGATGTCAACATGTCCCGCTCTTTGCATATCCTGTCCTGGAATGATATTTCTTTGGACAGGATCTTCCCACCTGGGACAAAGTGTTCCATCTTTACTATCCATTGTTATCTCCTGATTTTGGTGCGCCCGCAGGGATTCGAACCCTGGACCCTCGGATTAAAAGTCCGATGCTCTAAACCTGGCTGAGCTACAAGCGCCCGTAAATTTCCTTCATTACTATTTCTACAAGCTTTTCTGACCCCTGGTTTCTAATGTGTTCTATCAAGAACTCTATAAGCTTACCGTTATTGCTTGAGTGTTTAACTTCATACGTGTGTATTGCTTTGTCCCAATTCTGCTCCTTTGTAACATTGCGTATAAGCGTAGTTGTAATCGGATAACCGTTAATTTTACATTCAACAGTAAGCATTGTTTTACTCCTAACTCAGTTCGTAAAATCTTTTGAAGAATTCTGCCTCTGCAACCTCTGGAGTCCAATATTCAATCTTAATATCGTACGGTTCCAAACCAATCTTATCTATTCCCCAAACGTGTTGACTTTTTGGCATAATTTGATTTCTTTCAGTAATGAGCATTCTATCATCTGTTATTTTGACACATTCCGGCATTGGCCATATAAGGTTAAACCTTGCGGCCACACACCACAGTAAATCGTTTTCAATTTCCTTAACTTTTGGTAACAGTCTCTTTACTGGCCTTGCTATGTCTGTAAGATATGCCTCCGATGCGTCGTGTAGTAACATCCACCTTGGACTGTCGCAGAGTCTCGAACCAAGCACACAGTGCTCTGCTACGCTGTAGAACTTAGAACAGTGACCCGTAAACCTGCATTGCAACGACAAAGAGTGTGCAATATCGTCAATGAACATGTCTTCAGGTTTTGGATTGAGTGGATATGCCAATCTTCCGTTTGTGGTTTCTATCCAGTTAACATCGTCTCTAGCTGGTTTGTCCATTTTCCAAACTCCTTGTTTTAATCCTATAGTATGCAATTAATCCTATCCAGGCCGTATTTGCGCTTACCACAACGATACCACCTATGAAACTCCATATCTGTCCTAAGCTTGGATAGTAGTAGAGGTTCCAGTAGCCCCAGAACGTAAAGAACAATATTGAAATTGCACTTACACCTTTGATTTCCTTATCCCTCACAATACACCTGCAATTGTTAGCTATGAACAATCCTGCAAGTAATTCAAAGGATGCGTTTATAATATCTGCTATCATTGTATTCCTTTCTTTTAACTTCTTACAATATATACCGTGTGTTCACTTTGTCAAGGGCTATTAGGTAAGGACCATGCGTGATGTTTTTCTTTTGGCAAAACATCGTCGTCGTTCCAATTGTCTATTAACAGTGCAAAATCTATTCCAATTTTAGTCTGCCTCTTACAGTTGCGGCAAACAATTTGAAAATCTGTTCCTTTCCACCCTATCATTTCTTCGTACTCACAATATATTTGTACATTGCCACCGCACGAACACGGTTTAATAGGAACCCTTTGTCCTTCGTTAAAGAATCCATCATTGTTAAATACGCCTGTTTTCCCATAGAATCCATATTGACCTGATGACATTGTTGTACCTTTCTTAATTTGGCTCGCCAAGAAGGGTTCGAACCTTCAACCTTCCGGTTAACAGCCGGATACTCTACCATTGAGCTACTGGCGATCATATCTATCTAACTTTACCACCGATATCGTTGTATTTAATGTCCATTTTCTTATATCTTCGAAATTTCAAATCTTCTACTGTTCCCTCTGTTAAAGGTATCATATTTCTACATCTGATAGACCAATCCGTCAGACGTCTTTCCTTTATGACTCCACCCTTATTGCTCATTATATCTCCCCTGTGTCTTATAATGCAATGCCTTCTTAAATGATTTGGTGTTGCACATCCTATAATTCTTACATGGTTAGGATTTTCTTTTGGTGCTAGACAAAAAATGTATACCATCTTTATCAGAATAGAATCAAAAGAACAGCTTAAGCCGCCCGGCCTTCTATTTTCCAGATCATTACATGCAGATGTTTTTATTTCAAACTGTACATGTTCTCTTTTCCCCATTACCATCATCATATCATCCTTGAAATGTTCTTCGTCGTACGAATATTCGCTTCTGAATCCATGATGAATAACTTTCATCTTCATACTTTTGAGCTTTTCTGCTAAATGCATAAAGACTGCACACGTTACAAATTCGCCCTTTTTTCCACTCATGGCATGATTGATATTTACACAACCTGATACCTCGTGCATCTTAGTAGCGTATCTATGACAAAATTCCATACATTCTTCTGTAAGGATTACGTCGTACCCATATGCTGTACCCCTGTCCTTTGCCACCGTTATAGACTCTGGTTTTGGAAGCTTGCTAAATGGGACCATTGCACTAGGCATATTAAACCTCTTCTGTTTTTAAACTTTGAACAATATCAATTTGGATTTCATCACGCTCTCTATCAATCAACATGTGCTGAAGTCTGTGTATAACGCTATGTACTGCCCTGTCAGTTCTTTTGTGATCAACAACAACACAGTTTGAAATTGCGCTCAGCTCTGCAAGTAATAGTTCAGTAGCCTCGTGAAATGCGGAAGCTTTTATTGCAACATCAGTCTTGTGTACATGACTCCAGTCTTTTGAAAAAGTAATTCTGGCAAGCTTACCTTCACAAGTCCAGTCTGTTCTGGCTTTCGCCTCAGACATATCTTCGTGCCAAAATTCTACGTCCCAATCATGAAGGCAGAACTCATTTATCCAATACAGACATTCTTTCTTGAAAATCTCAAACTCTTCGTTTGTGGTTGTATCATTATCCATGTTTTTACTTTCTTAGTTTGGAGCCAGCTGTCGGAATCGAACCGACGACCTGCTGTTTACAAAACAGCGGCTCTACCGCTGAGCTAAGCTGGCACATACATTCTTCACGTCTCTTCTTTAACTCTATCAACCATTTTGCCAATTGCAAATGATCATTAGTGCATGGTGAGCATTGAAACTTCTCAGCCTCTTCTGCAACCTCATAACAGTGATCTATTGCATCTTCAATTGTCATTCCACTACCTTTCGTTTATTCTGTCGGACAAAGTACCTTTGATCATCGTCATTATGATCATAGCTTCATCAATCGACTTGTGAACTTCACCATCTGAGGTTATTTCATGTGCCTCATTTAGCTTATGCTCTGCAAGTTCCAACAGCATCATCGTTCGTGTATCTTCTGCATTTAACATTTCAAAGTTACATCTTTCCGTTTCAAAATGTCTAAAGTGACAGCTTGGACAAACCGGAGGGCGTCTGTCTTTTGAACACCCGACACACATTCCATCAAGTCCTATCAATGTCTCACCACATTCACACGGTATAGTTTGTACCATTTTGTTTCTCCTTTTGGAGCGGATAGAGAGAATCGAACTCTCCTAGCCAACTTGGCAAGCTGGTGCATTACCACTATGCTACACCCGCACATTTTCATTTTCCATTTCCACACCCGACAGAATCACAATTTGGCCAATTTTGACATCCAAGATGAATATCTGTGTACTTTTCAAGGTATTTACCGTTTGGATCTAAAATATCTATTACAGAATAGATTGTAGATATTTGCTGTTCTAATTCTTGTCTTTCAGATTCTTTAACAACAGAATCTCCAAAAATCTTTCCAGCCTTTGCTGGTTTTCTAGCATTTTTCCTCTCACACAATGCGTCAATTTTGTCGTTTAAATATTCAATAATATCTGGCAATTTTAGTTTTTTCATTGTTTAATCTTTCTGTGTTCTATATAGCTTATACCAACTAAACGGTTTTGGCCACTCTTTGCGCGGACAAAAGACAATGGCAGTTTCCTGATTGTCTAACGCACACTCTGTCATGATAACTCTTTTTTCAAGAAGGGTTTTTGCGGCATCAAACTCTTTTTGGTTAACCTTGCAAACAACCTTCCTAAAGGAGTCGAGAAGCCATTCATTCAAATCTTCATCATCCTTGTATTGTCTCATACAAGCTGCCACACCATGTGCAACTGCCAACATTGCATGTCCTAAGTCAACATCATTCTTCACTAGAATATACATCTTCATCGGCTTGTCCATCGTTAAGTCCTCCTGTTGTTGCCTTCAGCCTATCTAGTGCCTGTGACAGTCTCAGTATATACATACATGTAAAACCATCTTCGCTAGTAACGCCATATTTTCTTTTTATGAACTCTATCACTTCATCTGCTCTTAATGCTACGTTGACATATGCTGCTAAAATTTCTGCTTGATCATCGTCGTATGCTGCTAATATTGCTGCTTTATTCATTTTGTTACCCTTGTTTGGCAGGTGAGACAGGAATCGAACCTGCAACCTGCGGTTTTGGAGACCGCTGCTCTAGCCTAATTGAGCTACTCACCTACTCTACACCATCTTATTCAATTGTCAAGGAGCTTTTTCTGGAGCGACTAGAGGGAATCGAACCCTCCTGACTGGAGTGGAAGTCCAGCGCATTACCACTATGCTACAGTCGCATAAAAAAAGACGAGGCACCTAAGCGCCTCGTCTTGTATATAATCAAATGAATGATCAACTAGGGGGTCAAGGCGCAGTAGTCCCCCGTTTTTCCTGTACCGTTATTGCGCCATTTTCTAATTGAACTAATCATTTGCTGTTTTCCTTAATGGTAGCGGAAGTGGGATTTGAACCCACGGTCTCTTCGTTATGAGCGAAGCGAGTTAAGCCGGACTTCTCCATTCCGCAATCTAAATCTACCTATACTATACCTGTATTAAGAACTATGTCAAGCTTTTTGAAACTTTTTTTACGTTTGTTGGCGGAGAGACAGGGATTCGAACCCTGGGAACCACATCTCATGATCCAACAGTTTAGCAAACTGTCCCGATAAACCACTCTGGCACCTCTCCTACTCTGCTTCTTCGAAAGATCTCAACATATCCCTTACTTTCATGAGCAAGATACCTAATACGTTTCGACCCTTAATATGTCTGCACTTGTGACATTTGCAATCTCCCCAGAAATTATCATGCCATGTATTTCCTTCTACTAATTCTCTATTTCCAGTTTCCAAAAGCTTTTGTTTTAGTTCTGGATCTGAAAACTTACGTTCCAAAACGATTCTCATTATCTCAACTTTTACACTTTGCCAATCTTTTCTTAGAGGCAACGATCTACCAAACTTTTTTGCAGCCTCTGGAGAATGCTGAAGCTTAACGAGATCTTGCCACTTTCTATCATGAGTTTTGGAAGCTTGAAAATAATGCTCTGCCGTCTTTCCATTTTTTTCAACATAGAAATTGCTTAGGAATCCGTAGTGCCCTGAAAAGTTCTTAATTTTCATTGTAAGCCTTTCTGTGGAGACACAGGTGGGAATCGAACCCACGTAACTGGTTTTGCAGACCAGCGTCTTACCACTTGACTACTGTGCCATCTCTTTCTTCATTTCTCCCAGGGACATTGGAATGGTACTATATCTTAGGCCGATTCCATTCTCTTTTGTAAATTGTTTCGCAACATCAACCACCTTTAAAAGTCTTTCGTGAACTTCTTCTGAATAGCCTTCTTTACAGTATGGATTAAGATGTCCAACACCGCTCAATTCCATTACTGTTCCATTTATATGATGAATCAATATCTCTTTTATTCCATACTTTTTTACAAACTCTAATACTTCGTCAATTCTGTCTATGATATTTATAGACATGGCAACGTTCAACGTTGTAACACAGTGGTCTGGATATTTTTCATATATTCCCCTCATGTTATCTTCGCATTTGAACAGCATATCTTCTGTTTCATTCAACATCTCTTCTGCGCTCATTGTGTTTAGACTAATTTCAATGTTGCTAAGTGGGCCATTAGCTGCATATTTTTCATATCTTTCAGGCGTCAATAGTGTTCCATTTGTAACAACACACACATGTTCTACATTTTCCCAATCTTTGTGTCCAAAAAACTTATCCAACTTTTTATCTGAAAGTACGAACACCTCTCCTCCAGCAAGTCTTACCGCTTTAGCACTCGTCAAAATTGGTATAATATGATCTTCATACCCTTCTGGAGGATTTAGACTACCATCTTTTCTTTTGCTTATCTGAAAACAATATGCACATTTTGAATTACAAGCCATTGTAACTATGTATGTAATTTTTTTAGCAGAGTAATCGAGAATAAGTCTATTGTTCTCTATGGCTTCTGCTATTTGAGATTTTGACTTTTCATCTTTGATGTTATAACCTTGTTTCAACTCTAAAATTCTATCTCCTATTGATGCAGAACGATATCTTTGTGGACACTTTGCCATACCGCAGGCAATGCTGGCTCCTCCTTCTAGCATATCCTTCCTAAATTTCTGCATTTCTGGACTATTCCAGTGATCAACATCTCCAACATATGGACCTTTCCAATCCTCATCGTAAAATATAGCTCCACTGTCTTTGACGTTTCCACAACAACTCCAGCACCCAGACATATCTATGGTTTGATCATACCATGGTTTAATACATATATTGCTTGGTTCTGATAAATTCATGTTTTCTCCTACGGTCTGTATTCTATATTTATTATTGGTGGCCGAAGGGGGAATCGAACCCCCACACCCTTTTGGATAACGGATTTTAAGTCCGTTGCGTCTGCCAATTCCGCCATCCGGCCATTAGTCGTCAACGTCTATCCGTACAGTGATCTATTGCTCCCTTCATAAAATCACACTGTTTCAATTCGTGACAAATCTTTCCTCTATATACACACTCTGGAACCATTCGTTTAGAAAGACCTGAATCAACGACTTTGATTTGCTTAAGGATTGCAATCATAGTTTCCCTTGTTTCTTTTGACGCATGATAACACAACCTCTTCTTTGCCATGTTTATTAGTGCTTGTGCATTAATGAGCATACCGTGGTTAATTGGCGTCATTCTGTCGGCTTCTCCAGTTCCCCTATCTGGCCTATTACTTGTTGCGAAGTGTTCAACGCCTATCTTGTGTCTTACAAAGTGGACGGAAACAAACGTTGGAATGTTTAACATCTCTATCCAAAATATTTGAGTTCTAACAGGAGAGTGTTCACACTGGTATAGTTTATCTAGGTCTATTCCTGACCTTCGTCCTGAAGTTGTCATTGCGCAAGCTCTTTGTGCCAAGTGGACGTCCGTTAGCTTTTGTACTTTTATTACCATTACGATTCCTTTCAATTACAACAACCTCTCCAGTATTATTGAAGTTTGGATGATATCCTTCTAGGTCATAATTTGCCATCAGTTCTATTAAAATCAACCTCATCATGTGAGATTTTCCAGTGATAACTCTGATTGGTGCTCCGTGCTTAAGAAAAAAATCTTCAAGCTTCGGAGCTACTTCCATATGTTTCAGTCCATGGGCGTCAAATGTTGGTGTTGACATGTGTAGTGGCGGAGGGTGAGAGATTCGAACTCTCGTGTCCCACAGAGGGACTCACTGCTTTCCAAGCAGGACCAATAGGCCGCTCTGGCAACCCTCCGCACTTTCCTTATGTTGAATCTTTCTGCTGCTCACTTGCAGAAGCATAGCGCAAAGCATCTGCGATTTTTTCACACAATTCTTGTGGTATTTCTATTCCATTGATAACGATATTTGCATCTCCTTCAAACTTTACGTCTGTTGCAAATAGTTTCAGTCCAACTTCTGGATGTTGAGTTGGATCAATCGAAAGATCCATACTCACTACACATCCAGTGAGATCAGTGTCATTAACGATGATGCTTCTTGCACCAGGGTCGTTACCAGGCATGTTGATTTTTACTCTAGCCATAATCTGTCCCTTTCTATTGTTGGTGCCCCAGACAGGTCTCGAACCTGCACGCCTTTCGACACCAGATCCTAAATCTGGCGCGTCTGCCAATTCCGCCACCGGGGCATTACTTACATTCTCAAATTTGGTAGTCGAGGAGAGACTCGAACTCTCAATACACTACTGTGTCCTTGGCCCTCAACCAAGTGCGTATGCCAATTCCGCCACTCGACCATCATTTAGTTCTTTATACGCACTAGTAATAATATCGTACAATTTCTTCTATTGTCAAATGGTTGAGCAACTCAGAATCGAACTGAGGTCTCTGGTTTTTCAGACCAGCGCCTTGACCACGTTGGCTATTGCTCATCCTCTTCTAATTATCTTTTTCAACCACCACATTACCAAAAATCGTTATAGAAGTATATTTTGAATACTCAACTTCTGGTACAATCATACCTTTACCAGACTCATATTTTTTTCTCATTCTTCTTGTCTTATCATTGTCTATAAGAAGAGTGATTTCACTCGCAACCCCTGTAAGATATGTGAATACATTTTTATATACACTTATCACTTTTCCGTCGCCAGAATAATGTGTGGCCTTTAACATTATAAAATCCTCCTTTTTACTATTTATCACAGAATTATTACGTTGATTGGTAGCCATGGTGGGACTCGAACCCACACGCCCTTGCGAACACCAGATTTTGAGTCTAGCGCGTCTGCCAATTCCGCCACACGGCCATCTGTTCTAACTATATCAGACACTTTTCAATTTTCAATGAGCTAAACATTTTTTTTGGTGGGCATGGAAGGAATCGAACCTCCAAAGCTTATTGCGGTAGATTTACAGTCTACTGGACTCACCACCTGTCCAACACACCCTCATTGTAGGATTGGTCGGGATTCGAACCCGAACGTCTAAGGCTTGTATTGTTCTTCTGCTGGGGTGCGGCCTTCAATCACCCATTAGCCTTCAGCTTTCAGTACTACCCACAGGACAGCTGCCAATTACTTACCAATCCATTGTTGGCGGAAAGGGTGGGATTTGAACCCACGGAGGACGTTACCGCCGCTCAATGCTTTTCAAGAGCACCGCCTTAATCCAGACTCAGCCACCTTTCCAATACATAAAAAAACCCCATCCAGTTAAGGAGGGGTTTGACTTTCTTCTGATCGACATTATTATATGCCTACAAGTCCTCCTTACGACTGCCCGAAAAATACAGGCAGTACAAACTGAGTGAGGATAAGTTGATATATAAGTTTTTCATCTGACGATCTCCTTTACGCATAGTATACTGCATATGTTGAGAAAAGTCAAATTTTGTTCAGAAAAAAGTTGCATTTATATAAATAGGTGCTATTATATGATTAGAAAGGAAGTGACGATGGTAAAAGAAAAAGCAATAAAAGTTGACGGAGACTCATATAAAATTGGAGGTAAAACTGCCGCCAAATTTGACAATGGCAAGCCAAGGTTAGATTTGATGCCGTGGGACGCTCTAATTGGAACTGCAATGGTTTTCACATATGGAGCCGTAAAATATAGTGCTCGCAACTGGGAAAAAGGAATGCGTTGGACAAGGCCGTTTGCAGCCATGCTTAGACATATGCTATATTGGTTCATGGGAGAAGATTTTGATAGCGAAAGTGGCCTTCATCATTTGGATCATGCAGACTGTAATTTGAAAATGCTTCAAGCATACGCAAAGCGTGGTGTTGGAGATGACGACAGGCCAGATTTCGGAAAAGCCCTAGAAACCATCAAAAAAGAATACGAGGTTTTAATTGAATCAATGGAAAAATTGTCACAAGAAACCGCAAGCGCAGAGGAGAGTAAATAAATGGCACGCTTAGTAACCAAAGCTCATGTGATTCATATT